>Ga0265797_10008572_pt1 | contig 13567 bp, 13 predicted proteins | sample P2T30metagenome_FD_192433 | JGI IMG/M metagenome (GOLD analysis project Ga0265797, IMG submission 192433) | Plant litter microbial communities from East Loma Ridge, Irvine, California - P2 T30 | ecosystem: Environmental > Terrestrial > Plant litter > Unclassified | place: USA: California... | reverse complement strand
CCTGTTCGCCTACGCCAGCATGGGCTCGCGCGAGCTGCCGTCGTCGAACGTGCTGCACGAAGGCCCGGCCATGGCGCTCGGCAAGCGTGGCGGCTTTGCCGGCACCCACATCCTGGTGCCGCGCGGCGGCGTGGCCGTGCACATCAATGCCTTCAATTTTCCGATCTGGGGGCTGCTCGAAAAGTTCGCGCCGAGCTTCCTGGCGGCCATGCCCTGTATCGCCAAGCCGGCCACCGCCACCAGCTACCTGACGCACGCGGTCGTCAAGATGATGATGGAATCGAACCTGCTGCCGGAAGGCGCGCTGCAGCTGGTCATCGGCGGCACCGGCGATTTGCTGGACCGCCTGACCGGCTTCGATGCCGTCACCTTCACCGGCTCGGCCGACACCGCCGTCAAGCTGCGCAGCAACGCCAGGCTGCTGCGCGAAGGCGTGCCGTTCACGGCCGAGGCGGATTCGCTGAACGCCGCCATCCTGGCACCGGACATCACGCCCGACGATCCGGAATTCGATCTGTTCGTGAAGGAAGTCGCGCGTGAGATGACCGGCAAGGCCGGCCAGAAGTGCACGGCGATCCGGCGCGTGATCGTGCCCGAGCAGCACGTGGATGCTGTCGGTGCGCGCCTGCGCGAGCGCCTGGCCAGGATCGTGGTCGGCAATCCGAAGGTCGAGGGCGTGCGCATGGGTGCGCTGGCATCAAAAGACCAGCACCGCGACGTCAGCGAACGCGTCGAGATGCTCACACGCGGCAATGAAGTCCTGTTCAGCGCCCGCGACGGCTTCAACCCGGTGGGCGACAATTGCGGCGGCGGCGCCTTCTTCGCGCCGACGCTGATCCTGTGCCGCAACGCGATGGTCAACGAGGCCGTGCACGACATCGAAGCCTTCGGCCCGGTCAGCACCATGATGACTTACCGCGACATCGACGAAGCGCTGGCGCTGGCGGCGCGTGGCCGCGGCAGCCTGGTCACCACGCTCGTTACGCGCGACCCGGCGTTGGCCGCGTACGCGGTGCCGATTGCGGCTGCGTCGCACGGCCGCGTGCATATCCTGGAACGCGAGGCGGCGGTCGATTCCACCGGCCACGGCTCGCCGCTGCCGCAGCTGAAGCACGGTGGTCCGGGACGTGCCGGCGGCGGCGAAGAGCTGGGCGGCATCCGGGCAGTAAAACATTTCCTGCAGCGGGCGGCGGTGCAGGGCTCGCCGACCATGCTGACGGCGGTGACCGGCGAATACGTGCGCGGCGGCGCGGTCAAGGAAACCGAGGTGCATCCGTTCCGGCGCTGGTTCGAAGACCTGGAGATCGGCCACTCGCTGCTGACCCACCGGCGTACCGTCAGCGAAGCCGACATCGTGAATTTCGGCGGCGTCTCGGGCGACTATTTTTATATGCACTTCGACGAGATCGCGGCGAAAGACACGCAGTTCGGCAAGCGCATCGCGCACGGCTACTTCGTGCTGTCGGCGGCGGCCGGTCTGTTCGTGTCGCCGGCGCCGGGGCCGGTGCTGGCCAACTACGGCCTCGACAACCTGCGCTTCGTGGCGCCGGTGGCGATCGGCGACACCATCCGCGCCCGCCTCACCTGCAAGCGCAAGGTCGACCGTAACCGTACCGACGAAGCGGGCCGCGGCCAGGGCGTGGTGGCGTGGGACGTGCAGGTCACCAACCAGAACGACGAGCTGGTGGCCAGCTACGACATCCTGACGCTGGTGCAGAAGCGCGCCTGAGCAAGATCGTTGACGGTGCTGCGCGAAAAGAGTGAGCGTGCTCAATGCATGCGCCAGGACAGCGGGTTTGGCGCACCAGCGGGTGCGCACATTCTCACCGGAACAGCGGACTGGCAGCCACTTGCGCTATTCTAGTCGGGTCGAAATACGTGTCCAAATTAACAAGGAGCAGCGTTCCATGTCCAGGCTAGATTTGAGCATCATCCCCGTAAAGACCGGCACCGATTACCCTGAATCCTTCGCCGAGGCCGTCAACGGACGCAGCCAGCAGGCGCTGGGCGAGGCCGGCGGCCTGAGCCAGTTCGGCGTCAACCTGGTCGAACTCCAGCCCGGCGCCGCTTCGTCGCAGCGTCACTGGCATTCGCATGAAGATGAGTTCGTGACGGTGATGTCGGGCGAATTGACCCTGGTCACCGATGAGGGCGAAACCCTGATGCGCGCCGGCGATTGCGCGGCGTTTCCGGCAGGGCGGCCGAACGGCCATCACCTGGTCAACAAGGGCTGGGGCAATGCGCTGTTCCTGGTCGTGGGTTCGCGTATTCGCGAAGACCGCGTCACCTATGCGGACATCGATCTGGTCTACGAGGGCAGCGCCGATCAATATATGCACCGCGACGGCACGCCGTATCCGAAGTCGGCAGCGGCCGCGCCGGCCCAGCCGCTGGATATCGATACCGAAACGCTGGCGCCGCGCGTGTACCGGCACGAGTGAGCTATCCGGCGGCGTTTGCCAGGCGCAGGCGCCCGTCCTGCGCCGCCACCGCACGTAACTCTTCATAGTCGAGCACCGCCACCACATCCGTCTCGAGCGGATGTGCGTGCGTGGTCGTCACCACCACGCTCGCCATCCCGGCCGATGTCGCCGACTGCAGCCCGGCCAGCGTATCCTCGAACACCAGGCAATCTTCCGGCGCCACGCCGAGCCGGCGCGCACCCAGCAGGAAGGGATCGGGCGCCGGCTTGCCGCGTTCGACATCTTCGGCGGCCACCAGCACTGCGGGCAGCGGCAGGCTGGCAGCGGCGATGCGCGCCTCGGCCAGCTTGCGCGGCGCCGAAGTGACGATCGCCCAGCGCTGCGGCGGCAGGCTGGCGAGGAAGGCGGCGGCGCCCTCGATCGCCTCGATGCCGGCCACGTCCTCGATCTCGGCCAGCGTGATGCGCGCCGCTTCCGCCACCGGGTCGACGCCGGGCAGGGCCAGGTTACGGACGGTTTCTTCGGTGCGCTTGCCGTGGATGGTCGGCAGGAAGGCGGCGACGTCGAGGCCGTGGCCGGCGGCCCAGTCGCCCCAGACGCGTTCGGCGGCCTTGATCGAGGTGAGGATGGTGCCGTCCATGTCGAACAGGAAGGCGGCGAAGTCGCGCTCGGGCAGGGAAGTCTGGGGCATGCGGTTCAGTGGAGTTTTCTGGAGTTGATTTTGCGGGCGTAATTGTCGCGCACGTGCTGGCTGATGAAGCCGGCCAGGCCGCGGCCGGCCCGGGCCAGTTGCTGCATCCTGGCGATGTTGGCAGCGCCGGCGCTGTCCTCGGTGTAGAGGTAGCGCTCGCCGCTCTGGAACTGAACGATGATCTGGCCGGCGTCGATGTCGTAGGCGACGACGCCGGAGTTGCCGGACTGGTTCTTGTAAGGTTGCATGCGGCTCTCCGTAGCGTGGTCGGGTTTCCCGACCACGCTGAATGGCCAGCCTACCTCAATCGGCCAGCTGCGCGCGCACGCGCGCGATCGCCTGCCGCACCTGGTTCGGCGCGGTACCGCCGACGTGATCGCGCGCCGCCACCGATCCTTCCAGCGTCAGCACCGCAAACACGTCCTGCTCGATCAGCGGCGAGAATTCACGCAGGCGTTCCAGCGCCATCTCGGACAGATCGCAGCCGGCATCGTCGCAGGCGCGCACCGCGCGCGCCACGGCTTCGTGGGCGTCGCGGAAGGGCAGGCCCTTCTTGACCAGGTAATCGGCCAGGTCGGTCGCGGTGGCGTAGCCCTGCAGGGCGGCGGCGCGCATGTTGTCGGCTTTGACGGTGATGCCGCCCGCCATGTCGGTGAAGATGCGCAGCGTGTCGAGCACGGTGTCGACCGTGTCGAACAGCGGCTCCTTGTCTTCCTGGTTGTCCTTGTTGTAGGCCAGCGGCTGGCCCTTCATCAGGGTCAGCAGGCCCATCAGGTGACCATAGACGCGGCCGGTCTTGCCGCGTGCCAGTTCCGGCACGTCCGGGTTTTTCTTTTGCGGCATGATCGACGAGCCGGTGCAGAAGCGGTCGGCGATATCGATGAAGCCGATACGCGGGCTCATCCACGTGACCAGCTCTTCCGACATGCGCGAGATGTGCATCATCAAGACCGATGCGGCTGCGGTGAACTCGATCGCGAAATCGCGATCAGACACAGCATCGAGCGAGTTGTGGGAAACGTCTTCGAAGCCGAGCGTCTTGGCCACGCGAAGTCGGTCGATCGGGAAGGTGGTGCCCGCCAGGGCGGCGGCACCCAGCGGCAGGCGGTTCACGCGGCGGCGCGTGTCTGCCATGCGCTCGGCGTCACGGCCGAACATCTCGACATAAGCCAGCAGGTGGTGGCCGAAGGTCACCGGCTGCGCCACCTGCAGGTGCGTAAAGCCCGGCATGATGGTGCCGGCGTGCTGCTCCGCCAGATCGGTCAGGGCGCCGCGCAGGCTCCTCAAGAGGGCGAGGATGTCGTCGATGGCGGCGCGCATGTACAGGCGGATGTCGGTCGCGACCTGGTCGTTTCTGGAGCGTCCGGTATGCAAACGTTTGCCGGCGTCGCCGACCAGTTCGGTGAGGCGTTTTTCGATGTTCAGGTGCACGTCTTCCAGGTCGAGCAGCCACTCGAACTGGCCGGCTTCGATTTCGCCCCGGATCTGCGTCATGCCGCGCTCGATCTCGGCGCGGTCCTGGTCGCTGATGATGCCTTGCGCCGCCAGCATGTCGGCGTGGGCGAGCGAGCCCTGGATGTCGAACAGGGCCAGGCGCTTGTCGAAGAAGACCGAGGCGGTATAGCGCTTGACCAGGTCGGAGACGGGTTCGGAGAAGCGGGCCGACCAGGCTTCCGCTTTTTTGTCGAATTGTGAAGTCATGATGGAGGCGATGAAGGAGCGATGAATGAGGCGCTAAGTGAGCCGATGAGAGGATTGCAAGGACTGGATTTCCTGATTATAAACTGTGCATGCCGGGTGGCGGCCGAATGGCGACCCGCTGTCCGGCCGTGCCCGATGACTTCTGCATTGAAATGCCGCATGATGTGGTCTCCTGATATAAAAAACGATCACTGGAGATCTGGATGAAGCGGACGATAGCGGTGGCGGCCTGGATGGCGATGGGGACGATGGGTGCGATGACGGGTGCGCAGGCGCAGGCACAAACGGCGGCCACGCCGCCGACCCCGGCAGTAGCAGCAGCGCCGGCACAGACACAGACACCGGCACAGACACCGGTACCGGCGTCAGCACCGGTCCAGGCCCGTGCCGCCGACGTCGAAAGCATCGACGCCATCGTCGTGGCCCTGTACGACGTGATTTCCGGCGAAGCCGGCAAGCCGCGCGACTGGAACCGCATGCGCTCCTTGTTCGCGCCGGAAGGCCGGCTGATGGCGGTCGGGAAGCGTCCGGAAGGCACGGTGGTGCTGCGCACGATGACGGTCGAAGACTATATCGGCCGTAACGCGAAGGCATTCGCGACGACCGGCTTCTTCGAGCGCGAGGCGGCCCGGACCAGCGAGGTGTTCGGCCAGATCGCGCAGGTGTTCAGCACCTACGAATCGCGCCATGCCGCCGGCGATGCCAAGCCTTTCCAGCGCGGCATCAACAGCATCCAGCTGGTGCACGATGGCAAGCGCTGGTGGATCGTGAACCTGGTCTGGCGCGCCGAGGATGAAGGCCTGCCCTTGCCCGAGCGCTACCTGCGCAAGCAGTGACGGCACCAGGACAGGCGACGGCCTGCCGGTGCGCAGCACGCAGCGGCAGGCGCGCACGATTGGGCGAATCGGCCGGCCTTCGGAGATCGGCGCTAGAATTGGCTTTTTTACCAGATTTGACGATTTGGCGTTCCATGATTCCCACGACTAACGACTCAAGTTTCCAGGTCAGCACCGACCGCACGCGGCTCGACGTGCCGATGATCTATCGCTTCCTGAGCGAGCATTCGACCTGGGCCGTCGGCATTTCGCTCAGCGTGGTCGAGAGCTCGATCGAGAATTCGCTGTGCTTCGGCGGCTATATCGATGGCCGCCAGATCGCGTTCGCGCGCGTCGTCACCGACTATGCCACCATCGCCCACCTGGAAGACGTGTTCGTCATCCAGGAATTCCGTGGCCACGGCTATGCCAAGCAATTGATCCGCATGGTCATCGAACACCCCAGCCTGCAGGGCCTGCGCCGCTTCACGGTCAACACCACCGATGCGCACAGCCTGTTCGAACGCTTCGGCTTCGTGCCGCCCAAGCGCCCCGACACCCTCATGGAACGTTTCCAGCCCAAGCTGTATCTGTCCTGATTGCTTATCCGCAGGTTGACGGAGCGGCCGGCCGTGCGGCTGCCGCGAAAAAGCAACGTGCGGCATTTTTGTCGAGATTCGGTCAACACAGCCGGCTTACCCTACAATTACGCTAAGAGCTCGTTCCGGCAGCGCTGTCTGCCGGAACAGGCGCCATCATCCGTCGGTCCGCGTTCTCTGTTGGGAAGGAATCTCATGTTCCGCTCTGCCGTTCGCCATGTTGTCCGTGTATTGTCCGTGCTGTCTGTCTTCCTGTTGGCTGCCGCCCGGCCCGCGCTGGCGGCCGCCGGTCCCAATGAAGTGCCGCCGCCCAAGGGCTCCCTCGTCATCATCGGCGGCAACCTGCGGCCCGCCAACGGCGCAGTCTGGGAGCGCATCATCCAGCAGGCCGGCGGCAAGGGCGCACGTATCGCCGTGTTCGCGTCCGCGTCCGGTTATCCCGAGCGCTCGGGCAGGAGCCTGGTCGAGGTCTTCAACAAATACGGGGCGCGCGCCTTTTTCGTGCCGGTGGCGGTCAAGCTGGCCGGCAGCAATTACCAGACCGCGGCCGACGACCCCACGCTGGCCCAGGCCGTGCGCAGCGCCAACGGCGTGTTCTTCGCCGGCGGCGACCAGAGCCGCATCACGCGCGCGCTGCTGCACGAAGACGGCAGCCGCACCCGCGTGCTGGATGCCGTGTGGGACATGTACCGCGCCGGCGGCGTGGTTGCCGGCTCCAGCGCCGGCGCCGCCATCATGAGCAGCACCATGTTCGGCCGCCCACGTGCCGTGCTGGCCACGCTCAAGCTGGGCGTTGAGGAAGGGCAGGAGATTACCGACGGGCTCGGCTTCATCGGCAAGGATGTGTTCGTCGACCAGCACCTGCTGGTGCGCGGCCGCTTTGCGCGCATGCTGCCGGCCATGCTGGCCAAGGGCTACAAGCTGGGGCTCGGCATCGACGAGGACAGCGCCATGGTGGTGCTGCCCAACCGCGACGTCGAGGTGATCGGTTACAAGGGCGCGCTGGTGCTCGACCTGGCCGATGCAACCGTGCACGACGGCGCCTTCAACATCAGCAACGTGCGCGTCAGCTATCTCGACAACGGCGACCGCTTCAACATCGACACCCACGCCTTCACACCGTCCGAAGACAAGGCCGACGGCAAACTCGATGCGTCGCGGCCGTATTACCGCGAGCCGCTGTTCACCGCCGACATCCTCGGCAACAGTACGGTGGTCGATCTGATGAGCAAGCTGATCGACAGCGACCAGCCGGAAGCCATCGGCATCACGCTCGGCAGCCCGAGCGGCGTGCAGCCCGACCTCGGCTTCGAATTCCGCTTTACCCGCGCCGGCGACAGCGTCGGCTACCAGTCGGCCTCGACCGATGCCTATTCGATCTACAACGTGCGCCTGGACATCCGGCCGATCCTGATCCGGCGCCCTCTGTATCAATATAAATAGTCAGACCGCCGTCCGCCCGCCGCGCAGCTTGCGGTAGCGCGCCGGCGGCGGCAGGCCCTGCGCGCGGAAGTGGCGCCGCAGCGATTCCCCGGAGCCGAGTCCGGCCAAGTCGGCGACGGCGTCGATGTCCAGCGCCTGCCGGGTTTCCAGCAATTGCCTGGCCAGCGCCACGCGTTCCCGCACCAGCCAGGCCAGCGGCGGCAGGCCGGTGCTGTCCCTGAACCTGCGCTGGAAGGTGCGTGTGCCCATCCGCGCCTGCGCCGCCAGCGAGGCTACCGTATGTTCTGACCGGATATTCTCGCGCACCCAGTCCATGAGGCGGGCGATCGCGTTCGCGTTGTTGGCTGGCAGCGGACGCGCCACCAGTTGCGCCTGGTCGCCGTCGCGGTGCGCCGCGATCACCAGGCGCTGCGCGACCCGGTTGGCGATGGCGGTACCGAAGTCGCTGCGCACCAGGTGCAGCAGCATGTCGAGGCCGGCGGCGGAGCCGGCCGAGGTCACGATGCCGCCGTCGTCGACATACAGGGCGGCGGGATCGATGTCGATCGAGGGAAAGCGCGTGCGTAATTGTTCAAGGTAGCGCCAGTGGGTGGTCGCCTTGCGGCCGTCGAGCAGGCCGGCGTGTGCCAGCACAAAGGCGCCCGAGCAGATCGAGCAGATGCGCGCGCCACGGCGCTGCGCCGCCTGCAAGGCATCGATCAGCGCCGCCGGCGGTGCCTCGTCGGCATCGCGCCAGCCCGGGATCACGATGGTATCGGCATCGGCCAGGACGTCGAGGCCGTGCGGCACCTGGACGCTCAAGCCGCCCAGCGCCCGCAGCGGGCCGGGTTCGACGGCGCAGACGGCATGGCTGTACCAGCGCACACCGAGTTCCGGGCGTTCGAGGGCAAACAGCTCGATTGCGCAGCCGAATTCGAAGGTGCACAGGCCGTCATAGGCGAGGATGGCGACGTGGTGGCTCATGGCGCAATGTTACCAATTTCTGTCACGCAAAGGACTGCCGGGGGAGAGGCCGCACTGCCACACTGTGATCTCACTTCACAAGGAGAACATCATGGTGTCACCGGTATCGGCAACCCCCGCAGCGTCCAGCGCGCAGGCCGCCGCCCACTTCGGCGCAGCCTTCGCCTACGAAACCGACTGCTGGGACGTGTTCGCATCGATCCGCGACGGCCGGCGCGATTTCGTCCTGCTGGATGCGCGCAGTCCCGAACTGTATGCCAGAGGCCATGTGCCCGAGGCGATCAATCTGCCGCATGCGAAAATCGTCGAGGCCAAGCTGCGCGCCTATCCCGCCGACACCTTGTTCGTGGTCTATTGCGCGGGACCACACTGCAACGGCGCCCACCGCGCCGCGGTGCGCCTGGCCGGGCTCGGGCGGCCGGTCAAGCTGATGATCGGCGGCGTGACCGGCTGGCTCGATGAAGGGCTGGCGCTGGCTACTGGTGTGCTGGCCGCCGCCACGCCGGCCGCTGGAACGCCAGCCGCCGCAACGCCGGCCGCTACCCCGGCTTAGCACAAGGTCGCAGCAAACTCAGCGGCAATCGCCCAGCCGTTCCTTGAGCAGCTTGTACTGCGCATCGACCATCGGCGGATTCGGGTCGTGTCCGGCGCGCGGCACCAGCACGAATTCCTTGCGCGGCGCCTGGATGAAATCGAAATAGCGCTTGCTGGGCGCGGGCATGGTCAGCAGGTCTTCCTGGCCCTGCACCATGTAGAACGGCACTGCGAACTTGGGGCCCAGCTTGACCAAGTCGATCCTGGAGGCGATGCCATCGCCCTTCAGGCCAACGAACTGGAGCCAGGAGTAATCCTCGCCGGCCTCGTAGGCCGCTTCGTACTCGGGTGTGGCGTACTCGGACCGAGAGGCGAGCCAGGCCTTGGGTACCGGTTCGGTGCGCGCGTGTTCGTACTTGCGGATCACGCGACGGAAGATGCCGAAGGCGCGTGGATTGGTCCACGGCAGCGGTCCGAGTGCCTCGATTTTGGCGATGGCATCGCTGTCGCCTGCGGCGCGCGCCAGCGCCAGGGTGGCGTCGAGGCTGGCCTGGTCCGGCAGCGGCTCCGCCACCACTTGCGAATTGCTGACGACGCCGCAGAACAGGGCCGGATCCGCCTTGACCATGTGCACGCCGAGTACCGAGCTCCAGGAACCGCCTACCAGAATGACCTGGCGCCTGCCGAAACGCCGCGCAGCGTAGCGCGCCATCTCGAGCCCGTCGTCGCGCAATTGTTCGATCAGGAGCGGCACATCGTCCGTCACCGGATTGCGCTTGAAGGTCATGCCGGCCCCGCGCTGGTCCCACTGGACAATGGTGAAGTTCTTTTCCCAGGCCTTGTAGTAATTGTCGGCGAACGGCGTGGTCGGGTTGCCCGGTCCGCCGTGCACCAGCAGCACGATCGGGTTGGCACAGCTGCTGCCCTTGATCCTGACCCATTGCTCGATGCCGCCGATGACCACGTAGCCTTGTTCGTCGACCGCCTTGCCGGCCGTGCGGCAGACCGTGTCGGGCAGGCGGACGACGCTGGCGGAAGGCGCCGGCGCCTGGCCTTCAGCGTGGGTGCTGCCCTGGGCCAGCAGGATGGAAGCGAGGGCAGCAGCAAGTGAGATCGACAGGCGCGGCATACATGCTTTCAGCATTAATGATTGCCTGATCGTATGGTTCTCATATGTTTACGTCAATGCAAATCGGGTAGTCGCGATTTGTTTGTTCCAGGAGGAGCAGGATTACAATGCCGGCATCCTCAGCCGCAAGAAAGACCGTGTCCATGCCTATCCGATCGACCTGCCTGTCCGCCGCGCTGCTGGCGCTCGCAGCCGGCGCCAGCCTTGGCGCCCATGCCGCTCCGGCTGCCCAAGCTGCCCAGCCCGCCACCGTCCGCCTCGACTACACCCACAGCGGCAACGCGCTGGACGAACACTACGCGATCGAGCGCGTGCTGATCGAACCGCTGCCCTGGCCGGGCGATTTGTCGCAGCGCTTCGACGACACCAACCGCGGCAACAACCGGGTCGAAGTGGCGGATGCGAAGACCGGCGACCTGCTGTACTCGCGCGACTTCTCGACCGTCTTCGGCGAATGGAAGACCACCGAGGAGGCGAACAAGCTCAGCCGCGGCTTCCATGAATCGGTACGTTTTCCAAAGTTCGACAGGCCGGTACGCGTGCGCATCCTCAAGCGCGACGAGCGCAACCAGTTTTCGGTGGCCTGGAGCATCGACGTCGACGCCGATGGCCAGGATGTGGTGCGCAAGCAGGCAGCTGCTCTGGCGCAGCCGATCCCGATCGTCGTCAACGGCCCGTCGCCGCAGAAGGTCGACCTGCTGATCCTGGGCGACGGCTATACGCAGGCCGACATGAAGAAATTCGAGCTTGACGCGCGCCGTCTGTCGGCGCACCTGTTCAGCGTGTCGCCGTTCAGGGAGCGGGCCAAGGATTTCAACGTCTGGGCGATGGCGGTGCCGACCGCGGAGTCGGGCATTTCGCGGCCGTCGACCGGCGTCCACCACGCGTCGGCGCTCGGCACCCGCTACGACATCTTCGGCAGCGAGCGCTACGTGCTGACCCTGGACAACCGGGCGCTGCGCGACATCGCGCAGTACGCGCCCTACGAATTCATCGAGATCCTGGTCAACAACGATACCTATGGCGGGGGCGGCATCTTCGGCCAGTTCAGTACCGCCGCGGCGAGCAACGAGTGGGCCGACTACCTGTTCGTGCACGAGTTCGGCCATCACTTCGCGGGCCTGGCCGACGAGTACTACACCTCGCCGGTGGCTTACCAGTCGAGCGGTGCGCGCACGGAGCCGTGGGAGCCGAACGTGACTGCGCTGCGCGATCCGGCCCGGCTGAAGTGGAAGCAGCACGTGCAGGCCGGCACGCCGCTGCCGACGCCCTGGCCGAAGCTGGAGTACGAAGCCGCGTCGCGCGCTTATCAGAAACGCCGCGCCGACCTGCGCGCCGCCAACCGGCCCGAATCCGAGATGAGCGCGCTGTTCCGCGAAGACCTGGCGCGCACGCGTGCGCTGTTCGGGAAAGCGCAATACCGCACGGCGATCGGCGCTTTCGAGGGGGCCAATTACGAAGCCAGCGGCTATTACCGGCCGGCCATGCAGTGCATCATGTTCGACCGCAGCGAGCAGTTCTGCCCGGTGTGCCGCGACGGCATCAGCGAGATCATCGACCTGTACGCGCGCCCGGCAAAATAAGCAACTCACCGCAGGGGTGCGCTGCCGAACAGATAGGTGGCGCGCCGCCTCCTATGCTCGTTTCATACTTAGATTACATGTATTACTCACCATATGAAACGGGAACCATCATGAATAAACTCATCGCCACCCTGATCGCCGGCCTGCTGGCCGCCTCGGCCCAGGCCCAGACCCAAACCCAGCCGCAAGCCAAGCCGCAGCACGAAGCGCAGCGCGAGAGCAGCGCCAACTCGGCGCCGATCGGCCAGGCCGTCAGCGGCCACAATTCGACGGCTTCGGGCGTGTCCGGCACCGGCCTGCGCACCGACGGCACGGCCAACACCGGTTCCGCGCACAGCGCCACCGGCCAGCAGGCGGCCGGCGTCAATGCCGCCGGCAAAGTCACCGGCAAGAGCACGGCCGTGGTCGGCGTCGCGCCGGGCAAGTCGGACAACGTGAACGCGCAGGCGACCAACACCACCGCGCCGAACAACAAGGAAGCCGACGCCCCGGCCACTGGCGGACGCGGCAAGGCCGGCACCAAGGCCGAGAAAGAAGTGCGCAAGTCGAACACGACCAAGGTCAAGGAACCGGTGGGTTCGCGCATGAAGACTGCCGACTCGGCGGAAGCGGGTATCGAGCAGCGCGCCGCCGCCAAGGAAAAATCGGACCGCAAATCGGCCGAGCGCGCTGCCGGCGGCACCGGCGAAAATCGTTAAGCGACGTTCAAAAAACTTCCTGAAAAGTTTTGTCACAACTTTAACATTTTTCCCAGGAGCAGCGTGCGCTGGCGAACAGAAGATGTAGGGCCGGAAGCCTATTCTGGAAGCGTACCAAGAACAACAAAAGGCACCCACGCTGCCTCACCATAGACATAAACAAAGGAGAAACACCATGAACAAACTGCTCGCCACCCTGATCGCCGGCCTGTTCGCCACTTCGGTCTACGCACAAACCGCTCCTGCCGTTCAGTCGGGCATGAGCGGCACCGCCGGCACGACCGCCACCGGTAACGCCGGCGCCGACAAGGACATCGCCAAGGCCGACCAGAAGGAAGCCAAGGAAGTCGCCAAGCAGGACGAAAAAATCAACAAGGCCAGCACCAAGGCCAGCGAAAAGAAAGCCAAGGCCCAGCAAAAGGCCGACAAGAAAATCGCTGACGCCCAGGAAAAAGTAGCGAAGGCCGATCCGGAAGACCAGGCCAAGGCATCCGCCAAGGCCGAGAAGAAAGTCGCCGACGCCCAGTACGACGCCCAGAAAACCATGATCAAGGCCGACGAAAAAGCCCAGAAGAAGATCGTGGACGCGAACGCGGATAAAGCCAAGGCACAGGCCAAGGCAACCGAGAAGCGTGCTGAAGCTACCGCTGAGGCGCACAAGGACGCTGCCAAATAATTCGGTAGCGGCAAATGAAAACGGACCCGTCGGGTCCGTTTTTTTTCGCCTTGCGTAGGGTGGACGGGTTTCCCGTCCACGCGGTGATACGTACCGGATGCTCCCTCGAAAACGTAATCGACGGGATGGCATACGTTCGTTGAACGCGTGGACGGCGAAGCCGTCCACCCTACGAACTATCAACTCCCGTCAGTCTGCCGCATCCCCAGATCCTTCGCCTTCAGCTTGGCACTCAGCGGCTTGCCCTTCTTGGCGCGCTTGCCGAAGTGCGGCTCGAGGCCGACGCCGAACAGTTCCACGGTGCGCGGCTTG
>Ga0265797_10008570_pt1 | contig 13571 bp, 7 predicted proteins | sample P2T30metagenome_FD_192433 | JGI IMG/M metagenome (GOLD analysis project Ga0265797, IMG submission 192433) | Plant litter microbial communities from East Loma Ridge, Irvine, California - P2 T30 | ecosystem: Environmental > Terrestrial > Plant litter > Unclassified | place: USA: California... | reverse complement strand
AGGCTCAAGCGTAGAAGGCGAGCAACCATACCACCACGACTCCTGGATCTTATTCCCCAACGCCTCAAAACCCACCGAAATCGCCCGCCTCTCGCGCAACACCCTAGGCTACTTCCCCCCAGCCCGGCGGAAAAGCGCTTCCTACTCCGACCTCGACACGCCCTCGACATCCCTCGACCTCACCCGCACCAACACCTCAGACCACGCCGTCCTCTCCCCCCTCCGTAACGACCCTCCCCAACGCCCCCGCCGCTCCCGCCGCACGTCCAACGCCACCTCAGGCTACTTCCCCTCGTACCTCTCGGGCCCCGGCGGCGTCGGCACCATGCACAAAACCGTCTCCTCGCCAGGCCCAGGCCAAGACGGCCTGAACAAGTTCTTCGCCCGGCACCTCCCCGACGTCGCGCCTCCCAAGAACCAGCAATCCCTCTACCAGCCCGAAATGCCCCTGTATTCAGACGATGTATCCGGCGCTACCACTCCGGGAGGCTCGTACTCCCACGCCCTGAACAACGGCCACATCAACATCGAAAACGTCGGCGGCGCGATCGAGAGCTGGATGCGTCGCGTTGCGGCTAAGGCGAAGGATGCTATGGAGCCGGGCGAGAGGGCTAAGATGGGGAGGGCGAGTGTGAGGGCGCCGGCGAGGGGCGTGCAGGGGATTGGCGATTTGATTGAGATGACGGATGAGTTTGAGATCGGAGAGGATGAGGAGGAGGAGAGGGGGAGGCAAGGGTCTGTGGTTTTGCAGAGTGTGGATGGTGGTGGTGGTGGTGGTGGTGTGGGAGGAAGCAGTTCGTCATATTTTACTGCTGGGGCTACGGCGACGAGGGCTGGGACGAGGGGGAGGAGTAAAGCTGATTATGCTGGGAAGGACGAATGAATCGAGAGGGAAAGTGAGAGGTTGTTCTGATGCTATACTCGGCATTCGAGCCGAGGGCAAATGGCGATTGGTATACGATCGATGCATAGAGGGCTTTCTGAAGCGATGCAAGCCGTTAGGCAAGAACCATTGAGCTTGATTGCATTTCATTCTTGCGGCTATTGCTGCTGGCTAGACCATTGGTTACTTTAAGAGGTACTTACTTATGTGCATTTCCTGACGTGTTGCGACCTGCTTGGTCTGCGATGGTTGACATCTCATTTTTCAATTGGATCTGGGAAATTGCTTTTCTTTTGGTACTTATTGTTCCGTTCAGAATTAACCTCGATGAGAAAATATCGACTTGCAATCCTCGCCGCGTAATATCAACGGTCGGATCCAGGCCCCGCATTGTGTATGGTTTGCCTCCACCGCATTCGTAGGTTGGTCGTTTTGATTGATCGGTCGTGTAAAATATTCTTCATCTACGTTTCTTGTGGGAATTAACTTGGTCATCATTCAGAGCGATAAATCACTTCACGTGTACACTTTCATCTTTTCCCGACAATGTATGCGAACCAAATTTTGATTTCACTGCTTAACATGCCTTCAGTATCACAACGCTGAAGAGTTCATTGGTTTAAAACCATGATATTTTGCTTTGCATGTTGACCCAACCCGAACCCGAGACGTGGATACAAGTCGAGATACGCTTCTTGAGATCACAAAATGGGGATGTGATCACAGCATATGGGGTCAGATTGGTCTAGAAGGTAGGTCACAAGATAGAATCTGTTACTACACAGTCTATATCCTTGTAGAGTGCAATACCTTTAGAAGGCTCATGTTGGTAGTACCTACCCGAATCGATCAACAACACACGTACGCAAACATGTGCCCACGTCGAGGTTCAACATCTCCACATCGAGACGATGCTGTCATGTGTGACGATGTTCCTCGGCTCACGAACGGCAAGCTTCGAGTACGCTTTTCCGCTATCTCAACTCCGTCCTTATGTGTTATGGTATTTGATTAGAACCAACACTCCCTTTTTGGTGTCCGCTTGTGTTGAATGACCGACGACATAGACGTACTCACTCCAGCTAAGTATGTCTCTTTACCTCGCCACCAGCTCGAGATCGGCTCTTACGGAATGTCTTCCACGCAGGTGGGGTAGACCATTTGCAATCAACACTCTCTCTTGCATTCGAAGCTACAGCAGCCGGTCCTTCCTAGCCCCGTCAGCATCATCATTATCCAGCCATGGTATCCTTCAACAACCCCGGCTCCGTCGGTCAGTCACACCCTCTTCAACTTCCTTCCAACAAACAAGACTCAAATCAAAGATGACAGAGTCCTCCCAACATCCGCTCTCTGGTCTGTGGAAGCCCACGCACCTTGAGAGGCTGCACTATGGCCCGGAGAGTGTTAAGAAGTACTTGCTGGAATGTCTTCCCAAAGACTCAAGCAAAGCCTTCATCATCACTGGAAGCTCGCTCGCCACAAAGACCTCATTGATCAAGCAAGTGGAAGAGCTCCTCGGCGACAAACATGCCGGCACTTTCAGCAAAATCGGCCAACACGCCCCCATCGCCCAACTAGACGAGGCCACCGAACTCGTCAAAAAAGACAACACCATCGACACCATCATCTCCATCGGCGGCGGCTCGCCCATCGACTCCGCCAAAGCAATCTCCTACCGGGTCAACGAGCAAACAGGCAACTTCCTCTTCCACATCACCATCCCAACCACTCTCAGCGCCGCAGAATGTACTAGTAACGCTGGCTACACCGACAAAACAGGCCTCAAAACCGGCGTGTCGCACCCCAAGCTCGCCGCCAAAGTCGTCCTCTACGATCCTAAATTCGCACTCGACACCCCGCCCTGGCTATTCCTCAGCACCGGCATGCGCGCCATGGACCACGCAATGGAGACTATGTACCACGGCTACTCGACCGAGATGCCCACTCGCCTGATGGCTCTGAACGCCGCGAGCGAGCTCTTCAAGTACCTCCCCAAGTACAAGCAGAACCCCAAAGATGAAGACACCATCACGCGCCTGCAGCTCGCTGCTTTCGCCTCCCTCGGTTTCCTAGGCCTGAACGTCAAAGGCGGCCTTGGTCTCAGTCACACTCTCGGCTACGCCATGGGCTCGCCGTACGGCATTCCGCACGGTATCACGTCGTGCTTGTCGCTTGGGCACGTCGTTAAGCTGAAAGCGCAGAGCTCGAGCGAGGACGCTGCGCAGATTGCGAGGATGGCGCCTTTCATTGGAGTGACGAAGTCTGGGGATGATGTTAAGGATGCTACTGCTGTTGGCGATGCGGTGCTGAAGCTTGTGCAGGATTTGGGGCTGAAGACAACGTTGACGGAGAAGGGAGTGGGTGAGGATCAGTTGCATGTTATCGCTAAAACGGCGACGGGCAAGGAGGAGGGAGAGCTTTATGAAAAGGTTAAGGAGCTTGTGGGGAAGTTGTATTAGGTCGTGTAGTCTAATGAATGCTCGTCATCATAAAATCGCTAATCATCGTTGATTTCAGTTCTCGATAACCGCACGTCGTTCCTCTGCCGTGGGCACTATGGGCCGCAACCCTTTCCACGCCGGTTCCTGCAAGAACATCTCTAGCTCGAAAACAGGATCGCGGACCGCGCGCTTCCACCCGTACATGTCAAGCACGAGCTCTTCGAGGCCGGCCAGGTCTGTTTCTTGCTGCATCCGGCCCCAATCTCCCTCCCACTCGTGCTGTCTAACGTCGAAAACTTGATGTCGGCCATCCCTGTCGTCTACAAATTCGTCGAGCCCGAAGACGTCACAGGCAGCGCCCTTGCCGCGATGCATGCCCTCGATAACGTCTTGGAGCTTCACGCCTGTGCTGGACTCGATTCTGATGAAAACCAGCTCCGCCCTTACCGGGATTGCGGAAGGCGAAGCATCGGCGTCTCGGTAGTATACTACGACCTTAAGATCAGCCGCAAGCATCGGAGGACTTGTCAGATGCATGGAGGCGTATCGCTGCAGTAAAGCCATCGTGCCATGGTAGCTGATGCGCTCGACGGCCGACGTTGCGGTCGAACACGGGATACCCTGCCCGTCGACCGCTACAAGAGGACGACGTGCAGGCTTGCCTCTCCCCATTAGCGGATTCAATGCTACGGGTAAGAACAGCAATTCCTCGTCGTCATTATTTGCTTCTGCTCGCGGGTGGCTGACTCGTCGTCGAATCTTGACTTTGCGGTGGCAGGCGTACATTGGGCAGGTGTGCTCTGGGGCTTCCCGGTCTGGCATGTCGGGCTGATTGCGTTTCGTCTCGAAATTGACCACTTGCCAAATTTCTAGTGGTCCCTTCGCAAGCTGGGGACGGAGGAACATGATTTTCTGGAGTTCTGGGCTGGCGGTGATGACTCCTTGCCAGTATCGCGACACACGTTGAACGGTGAAGATCTTCCTGGGTGGTAGGTATGACAGGACCCGTTCGAGAAGCTCGGTGATGTGTAGGACTGTATCGCATGCGTTTGTATCGCCGTTGTGAATGTGTACTGCTGCTTCGACGATCGGATTGGAAGTGTGAGGACGGGCACGCCTTGAGGAGCCAAAGGAATCGTGTTTGGGCGTGCGAGCAGCCACGCGGCGTTTTCCCATGATGAGAAAGATACTTCGAGGAGATGTTTTAACGATATAGATTCGGCGTGATGAGGTTGCGATCAAAACTCAACTGTGTCTGTCGTGTGAAGAGTCGAAACCAATCTGTCGTCGTGTTGGCAAGCCGGGCGCTTAAAAAGGTACCCCTGTCATCTTAATAGGCGTCCGCCACAGCCATCCTGTGCGACGAAAACGTATCACAATTGTGCATGGTGATATATTTGCGGAGAGGACATATCCAGCCATTGCATCGAACCTTCGAAGAGCTCAAATATCTATACGCACATCGTATGTTCATACTGGTCGATGAAGGTCTCTCTTGCAATGACTCTGTAATTACGAACGACCATCTTGAACAAGCGACTAGCATGACCACCAGGCCAAGATCGCTTTCAATGATCAATCATTGTTCGACACCAGAACCAACAAACTTTTGATTATCTCTCCTTGACTGCTTGTGGTGCTGATTCTTGTTCTTACTCTTACTTTGATCGACATCGCGGTGGCGGATCTCGATTTCCCAGTCGCTGGGCCATTTCCTGCGAGCAAGCTCCTCGACGAAGGCTACACTTCGATGTCTGCCGAGCTCACAGAAGCAGCCCACGCTGAGCTCTAGAGACAGATCTTCAGAACCTTCTGCGCAGCCAATAGTTAGTGCTTATTAAACAATGCCGTCGCTCGTGGCATCGTAGATATCGCTGCTACGACCTCCAGTCAAACCCATCGAAGACAAGCCAACGGCATTGAGATGTGCTTACCCAAGCCTCCGCGATAATTCTCAACAAACGACGCCATCTGCTCTTCAATCCTCCTTTGAGCTGTGTCTAAAAGGGCACACAATTCATCGCTAGCCATCATGTGCTCTCGCAAGCGCTTCGAACGGCCATCATAGGCATCTCTGATGTGTTTTGGCGGATTCCTTATTTTCCGTAGATCGAACCTCAGGTCTGGCTCTGGAAGAAGAGGAGGCGCGTGCGAATGCGAGATCAGGACCAGAGTGGATGGCCTTGTTGTTACCTCGGCTGGGCTCTGGTCGTCAGCAGGATTGGGGGTAGGGTCTTCCATAGTCTATCATGGTGTTGATGACCTGCGGCTATCAGAATTGGCCATCATATGAGTTGCTGTTGTTGACTCATACTATCGCTGTGCGAGCGAACCTTCGTGTTGCAGTGATCGTAGACACTAACCCTAATTCGACAAATCAACCTTTCGATCGAGAAGAGTGCAAAAGGCTCTCTCATTGCCAGCCTGCATGGTCCAGTTAGTAGTCTGCTCCTCTTAGGAACGTCAAGGCCAAAGGAGGTCATTGCGAGATTTCCTGGTTGTTGGAGTCGGGCGACTGATGAAATCGTTTCCCCGAAACACGGTAGAGCATTTGGGACTCGTTGGGTATCATTTCCTTCGTCTATAATTCTTTTTAGTCGTGGCACCCACACCTCTCGGTCTTCTGCTAGTCGTAGCATCCACATCGTTCCAATGCTTTTCGTCCCAATCCCACCAGTCCACCTAATCCTGAGTGCCGTACTGCCTGTAGTAGTCCTCCATCATCTTGACCTCCTCCTCGCGACCCATAGCCTTCATACCCTCAATCAAGTCCTTCAAACTCAGCACCGACAGCACCGGCACGCCAGTCTCCCTCCTGACCTCGCCAATGGCACTACCCCTCTCAGAGCCATCATCGCCCTTGCCCTCCTTCTCGCTCTGGCTCGGCATCTTCTCCTGCCTGTTAACAGCCACAATGATTCCCACAAGTGTACCGCCCTGCGCCTTGATCATCTCAATGCTCTCGCGAATCGCAGTACCAGCGGTCATGACATCGTCGATAATAACAACCCTCTTGCCCTTCAAGCTTTCACCGACCATAAGCCCGCCCTCGCCGTGGTCCTTGACCTCCTTGCGGTTGAAAGCATAGCCGACCTCGCCCCACCTCTTCTCGTCGAGAGCGCCCAGCTTCTCGACGGTCGTCGCGCACAGTGGGATGCCCTTGTACGCGGGGCCGAAGAGCACGTCAAAGCCCCAGCCCTCGTTGTCTTCCGCTTGGGCGTTGAGCGCTTCGGCGTAGGCGGAGGAGATGGCGCGGATGAGCTTGGCGTTGGAGAAGAGGCCGCAGTTGAAGAAGTAGGGGCTGGTGCGGTTGGATTTCAGCTTGAAGGAGCCGAAGGAGAGGACGTTGGAGGAGAGGCAGAGGGAGATGAGGGAGGATTTCCAGGCGGGGAGGTCGGTGGACGCCATCGTTGCTGTGTTGTTTGGGTTGGAAGTGGTGGTTTGGTAATGTCGGTTCGCAGGATTAAGAGGAGTTGTTTTTAGTTTTGTCTTTGCTGTTCCTGAATCACAGGATGAAAGAGACGCCGCTATCGCTGCTACAGATAAATTTTGTGGATTGACTTTTGGCGGGGTGAGCAAGTGGGGTTGTCGTGACGTAGCGCTGTCACATGCTTTTGAACTGTCTGGTACATGTACATTATGTTCGAAACAAAATCATAGATATGAAGAATGGATCATGTCATATGTATTGGCGTTCGATCAAGCTATGTTACATTCATTAAGCCAGTCACCTCGTGGCAGCGTTCATCCGTACAAGCAACATCTGCTGCACATCTCCATCCTCGAACAGCATCCACGTACAAACCACAGCCTCACCAAACAAAGTCATAACCATATTCATACAGCCCTCCTAGTCCTGGCAGTAGTCCTTCTCGGTTGGACGACTTCGTTCTCACTTTCGTCCTCATCGTCATCATCCTCCTCCTCCTCCTCTTCGTCATCATTGGCCTGACTGCTGAAGTACGGGCTCTTAACCGGTGTAGCTTTGCGTGTGCTTCGCCTGCCGTTCGTAGGAGCCAGACTATTTGACTTGTGCGGTGTGATCACCACTTGAGGCGAAGATGCTCTGCGCTCTGACAGACCGTTGAAAGCGCCGATGTCCGAGGAGACGTCTGAAAGGTCTGACATGGACACTTCGTCGTCGTTGTCGCTGGCCGAAAGACTGGGACTTGCGATTGTGAGCTTCCGTTTTGATTTCGACTTTGGAACGCTTTGACTTTTCGGTTTAGCTGGAGCTGGTCGTTTGGCCTGTTTGGCTGGTCGGCGGATCGGTGCTTTGATTTCTTCCTCTTCGGACTCGTCGTCGTCCTCGTCGTCCATAGCGCCGTCGGTGGACTTGTGTAGCATCTGTAGTGAGACAGGTCCAGCTTTAGGTGTCGTCTCTGTAGATTCTTCAGCGTCCTCAGCGATGAAGCCACCGCCTTGATCGTCGCCGCCTTCTTCGACAAGAAAGCCACCATCGCCGTGGTCGTGCTCGGTTTCATCAGGCTCCTCTCCTTCGGCAAAGAACCCACCACCTCCATGCTCGTCTCTCTTCTTGCGTGTTTGCGGTACTTCCTCCTCTTCGTGCCCAGGTCTAAAGAACCCTCCTGCCATTTCCGCTTCTTCAACCCGCATGTCATCGTGGGCAGCCTCGTATCTCCCTTCTCGTACAGCCTTGTTGACAAAAGGATTGATTTCTTCGCCTTCTCCGCCAGCATCCGCGTAATCCCTCTCCATGCGTTGTACGATTCTCAAACCGAACAACATCTTCCGCCACCACTGCAACGCAAGAGCAGTACGTTTTGTATCTTCTTTGCGCTTCTGCTCAGCCTGCTCGACACGCCACGCATCACGCACGATCCCCTCGTTCTCCTTGGCGACGACGACTCCCGTAAGTACAGGAACTGCTCGCTGCTTGCCAAACTCGAAGCCAGTACATGCTTCGGCAAAGTCGATCTGAAGGCGCTTGCAAAGCTTCGCAGATCCCTTCAGAGGCAGATGGACAGCGCCCTTAGGGACCATCGTTGGAACGTAGACGTCCATGTTACCGTATGCGTTCTTTGGGATTACACCATTCACGAGAGGAGGCGGGATGATCCAGTCGGTCTGATCGACGGCGTACAAGCCTTGCTGAAGCTTCTCGCCAGTTTCTCTCAAAGCATCTTCCATCTCACGCTTGCGGACGATGGTGACTGCGCGCATGGGAACATGCTTCATGGGTTGCTCGCCTTCTTTGATTGCACGGCCTTCTTTGTGCCACGACTCGACGGTCTTGCATATCGCTACGTCTTCGCGCAGGTAGACCGGATACTCCTTGGCTTTGTCGCCTTTGCCGGCCGTAAATGTTCTGACTTGCTCAGCTCCAGGAACGAGTGCTTCTTCACGACGCAAGTGTTGCTCGAGCACGTACTCGGCCGACTGCTTGTACCACTGCAGTGATTCTTTCTCGATCTCTTTTGTGTCTTTGCCGGCCTTGAATGGCTTGAGATCTGTCGCGTCTTCCAGTTCGTCGGCTTTTGTTCGTTTGGACTCTGGTTTGTCGTAGACACTCATGAGAGTTCGGAACCAGTCGTACTCTTCGTATCTGCGCACCTTGCCTTTTCGATTGTAGATTGGGACCTTTTCGACGGGCATGCGTGTGCCCTTCGTCTTGCCTGGAAGCTGGTGTTTCTTCAAATAACGTACGGTGACATCTTTCGCTGTGCCATCCGCAGCATAGCCGATAGTGTAACAGATCACTTGCTTCGCGTTTTCTGCTTTCTTGCCTCGAGGCTCGAAGGACTGAAGCAGGTCATCGGTCGAGGCGATGGTGGACAGGACTATGGGATCCACAGGAATGAACTTGTTCGAGACAGGTGATAAGACCTCTGCCCAGTAATTTGGGAAAGCCAGAGATCGATCGTACTTCTTGTTGGGTTTCCTCTTGGGTACGTCAGGGGTCACATCGACAACAGAGTCGTCATCATCATCACCAGTGTCGACAGCTTCGTTCTCGTCATCCGATGGAGCAGATGAGAGCGGGCTGTCTGAATCATCAAGGCTGATCGGATCTCCCTTGTTGCCCCGCAATGATGTTCGCGTTGGTCTTTCTTCCTTGACAGGTTTTTTCGACTGTTTTGGCGTAGGAGCACTCTTCAGCTTTGGAGCGGCCACCTTTTTAGGTTTTACGTCGTCCTCGTCCTCGTCTGAAATCTGTTCAACCGCCTTCTTGTCGCTCTTAGCGACCTTTGCGTCGGCATCTTCAGCCTTGCTCCAACCAAATCCAGCAGGTTGAAGGTTTGCGACGATCCTTGTCTCAATCCCAATGCCTCGAAGCAGCGCAACGAAGAGCTGTGCACCAACATCGCGCGATCCCTCGCACAGTTTTGCAGCTTCGCGGAAGTCCTTGACAGTCTCAATGCGCTCGCCATGACCCTCAATGTCGGTCTTGTTCTTCTCCCAATGCTTGATATCGTCACGCAAGCGACGCAATGGTTTGTATCCTTCTTTTCGAAGTCCAGGAGCGGTGAGTGTGAACCTCTTTCGCCAGTACGCCGTCAGGATCTTGAGAAGTCTAAGCAGAGGATCGCCATGGCTGAGATCCGGCACACCTTGCTCCAGATGAGAGGCATTGTAACCCCAGTCTCGCCCAGAAGCAGTGTCTTTGCCCTTCCTGCCGCCCTTCTTCTTATTCCGAGCAGCTGCAGCTTTCTTCTTTGCTTCCAGCTCTTCCTTGGTCAAGGTGCCAATCGCTTCCCTCCAGCGAGTAATCTCACGTTTCACTCCGTCGGCGAGTCCGTCAACGAGCGTCTTCTGTACCTCTTTATCGTTCAACCAGGAATTGCGGACAGTGTTGTGCCACATCAACGCTTGTACGTGAAGGCAATGCGTCTGTATCCTGATCTGACGCTCTCGTTTAGAAGGCCCTTTCTTCACTCCTGATGGTACAATTTCAGGAATGTATGAGCCATCCTCTTTCACACTAACATTGACGTCGCCAATCTCAGGCTCCGCGACTGAAGGTGCTGCCGGTGTACTCGCAGAATCGCCCTGTTGGAAAGCGTCTTCCCAATCCATCTCGTCCTCGTCCTCATCTTCTTCGTCTCCGTCCGCGCCGTCGGCGATCTTCCGTCGCTTCGTCGTAGGAACATCTTCGAATTCATCGCTGTCGGCCTCGCTCAGGGAAGATTCGTCGTCATCGTCCAACTCGTCCAGGAATTTCTTCGCCTTCTCCGATGAGCCTTGCTTCTTTCCTAGCTCGTCCGCAGCGTCGAATAGCGTTTTCTTTCCCTGCTTCGGCTTGGGCTTCTGTTTCGCCGCCGTGGCCCGTTTCTTTCCAGATGGGCTGGTTTGCGCCGGTGAGTCGGATCGCTCACGCTTGCGCGAGACGTAGGGAGGCATGGTGTTGCTGAGTGTAGTACTCTATCATGGTATCGGTGGAGTGTCGAGAGTGTCCATCGCCCTGCATGAGAGTTTCGCGATAGAGAGCTCAAGGGAAACGCGCCGGCCACTTTACTGTGCGCGATCGGTGCCTGCCAGTCACGTCATCGATCGAACCTAAATCTCAACTTTAAATCCAAGGCGATCGCGTTTGTCAAAAGTCGATGTTGTGATGGTCTTCTCAGTTCTGAGACACTCTTTAACATAAGTGAGCGAACATACAATGTCTCGAGTGAATGATGCCATTTGAATTGGTTTGTGAGTTATATCATTTGAAAAGCATATGTTGATATATACGCTCTTCACATTTCCACCCAACTGAACACTCAACCCCCAAAGATAATGTTAAACCACTTGTCGAAGGCATTCCTGTCCAAAAGTCAGCATCCAATAATCTTCACAATCATCATACGAACAATGCACAAGCAAGAACATACCTCGGCGGCGTCGGCACATAATTCCTCGTATACTCATCAATCTCCTGCACCTCGCCCTTCAAGTCCACCTCCTCTGGCCTCCTCCACTTCGCCTTCTTAAGCAACTTCCACCCAAAGAACAAAATCGGAAACAGTCCAATCATAAAATAACTAAACAAAAACGTCGGAACATCCCACTGCCCCGGCAAAAACACCGGATAGCCGCCCACGAACGCCATGACCATCGTGCAGATCATGCCCATGTACGCTGCGCCGGGCTGGAGAATTGCTTTGTAGGGCAGGGAGTCGCGGGAGATGTTTTGGGCGCGCAGGGCGCGGCGCCAGCAGAGGAAGGTGGCGCAGGTGACGCTGTAGTTTATGAGTTGCGAGGCGGTGATCAGGTTTACGAACCAGGAGAGGACGGTGGCGGAGCCGTTGGAGACTTGCAGGAAGGCTAGGAGGGAGATGGCGAGGACGGTTAGGACGGAGTAGATTGGGACGCCGTTGCGGGTTGTTCTGGGGATTGACGGTTAGTGGGGTGGTATAAGATGGATTATGGTTGTTGGGGACGCACCTGGTCAGGATCTTGGGCGCTTTGCCTTCGAGCGCGAGACCGAAGAGCGATCGCGACGCACAGTAGACGTAGCTGTTACCCGCCGAGAATGCTGAAGCGAGGACCAGTGCGTTGACAATATCTGGCAAGACCTGGATCCGCAGTCTGTTCATCGAGACAACATAAGGTGATGCCGCAGCACCTGGCTCTTCGTTCTCAAACGCTGCGATAAGCTCTGGGTCATTGTATGGCACATTGATACCAACACACAGACTTCCAAGCACGAAGAAGCATGTCAAACGGTAGAAGACTGCGTTGAATGCTCGCGGCATCACGACTCGTGGATTCTCTGCTTCGCCTGCGGCCATGGCTACGTAGTCGGGACCGGCGATGGTGAACGAGGCGAGAATCAGGCATTGCAGGAATCCCAGGAAGCGGCCCAGATCGCCTTCATAGTACAACTCTGCGAACGAGCCCGGCTCTTTCCAGTAACGGAAACCATAGCGGTCGCCGAGTGGATTGCCGCCTGTGCGGGTCAGTATTTGTGCCAACTCTCACAAGCTCAGTATCAGGTTCACCTACCAAGCATAGTGATAAATGTATAAATAATCAGCCCAATAATCAGCAGCATCTTACCCAACGCAGCCCAGAACTCAGTCTCGCCGTACCACTTCACCGCCATCACGTTGATGACAGCGTACAGGACCATGACGATAGCTATCACCGCTCCGGTGGGGACAGCATCGCTCCAGAAATGAATGACCACGTTGCAAGCGGTCATCTCGAAGGGCACTAGGATTGCTTCGAAGATGAAGAAGTTCCAGCCGGCCTACCAATAACAGTCAAAAAAGGGTGCTTTGGGCTAATCGGCATCGAAGGCACTCACAGCAAAGCCAAAAGCTTCAGATCCATAACGTCCCGCAAACCGGATGAATGGCGACGAGATGGGCAGATAGGTCACCATCTCAGCCATACACAACGTCACAGCCAGGATGACAGAGCACCACAACGTGAAAGCGATAAACAGACTAGCTGGCCCGCCATTGAGAAGACCGCGTCCGATCTGCACGTACAATGCCGTGCCAATGGTGCCACCGATACTGCGATCGCGCGTCAGTTTATCCTGCTAGACCTATTCTATTCAATGGAGCAATATTTCAACAAACCCGATAAGCTGGATATGCCTCGCTTTCAATTTCCGGTGCGTGTTGTCATGTATTCCAGACAAGTTCACGGCTTCGGAGCCATGACGCTCGGCATCGTGGTCGTAGGTTGGAAGGTCGAGGTCGGCTCCTTTGCCCGCGCGCTGTTTCTCTTCGATGTCTTTGGCGCTGCCGCGGCGGTAGCCTGTCGTCTGCGTGGCGACGCCGTGGTCTTTGCTATCGGCCATAGCGACGGTTGTGATTGGGTTAAAGTGCTCTCACGTCAAGACGATCATGCATGCTCTTGGTAACAGTGATCAAATGTGAACGTCCAATAGTAGGTATGTCGTGTATACAGACGAGACGACACTAAGGCGTAGAAGACCAACAAGCATAAAAGAAAGATCAACAGGAGAGCATCTCCAACCAAGACACAAGACAAGAAATCCACGATAAGATAAACCAAAAAACCTACCAATGTAGCCAGCCTCAGCCAGCCAGCCAGCCCATTCCATGCACATCGGCCTCGCCGGTGCGAAATCGCTCGCCCACATGCCAAAAGCAAGTTCCCACAATCCCAAGTAGCGCCAAGGCAGCGCAGAGGGGCTTGGGTAGCATGCAGTCGTGGTATTTGGCTGGCTGGTAGGTGCGGCGTTTGATACGCTTCCTGAGCTTTGTTGGACTTGACACTGCTTGCTGCGCGTGCCGAGGCTTGGTATATGCACCATGCAT
>Ga0265797_10008569_pt1 | contig 13571 bp, 14 predicted proteins | sample P2T30metagenome_FD_192433 | JGI IMG/M metagenome (GOLD analysis project Ga0265797, IMG submission 192433) | Plant litter microbial communities from East Loma Ridge, Irvine, California - P2 T30 | ecosystem: Environmental > Terrestrial > Plant litter > Unclassified | place: USA: California... | reverse complement strand
CCTAGATTCTGTCCATCTGGATCGCGCTCGGACGCTACGCTTAGATCAACAGGAGAGCTTTTTCTCCGATCTACACGAAGATATAAGCACCTGTCAGATGAAGGCGGTGTACAGGCGCTGGGTGCGATAGCCCGATCCGACACCTGTGAGAGCCAATTGGAGCATAGAAGCTCTTGGCACCCACCAGGTGCGCCAGCCACCACAGATACAACCACACAACAGACACAATTAATCAGAATTATCAACATCTATCACATCTATCACATCTATCAGTTTTACCAGTATTCCGAACACAATGCATATCTAATAGCACCTTAGTAGATAGTTGCTAGCTCTCTATCGAACATAGCTCTGTTACACCTAGTATTACCCTTGGCGTAGCGCTCTCTTGAGTCTTGTCCTTGCAGCGGAATTCGTATTAATTAAATTAAGGCCGATTAAATTATAAATAGATTATAAGACGTATATATATACCCCTCTTTGTGCGAGTTAGATGTTCACAAAAACCGCAAACAAAATCAAACTTCTTTTACTTGCTACACGTTATCCTTGTAACACCTATACGTTATCCTCGCAACACCTACACTTGGAAATATCCATTCAACAAGTGTATACACACCCACCTCAGGATGAAGTTATCTCTAGCCATAACCGCGGTTATGACTAGCCTCGTATCCGCCCAGGACTACTGGTATAACCTCCAATTCGAGCCTTGCGAAGGAAGTGTGGACCCAGCCCTCCTGGTCATTTCTATCCCACCTAATACGTTGGTTGATATTGGCGCGACTATGCAAACGACTGCTTGCAAACTTCGCGTTGTCAGCGTATCACCCGGCATCAACCCAGACAATGTTCAATGTAATACCTACTCAGAAGGAAACGATGGCAATACAAGTCTCTTCATAAGTTCACTAGATATGAAGGGTGGAGTAACTTGGACCTCACCCCCATTTCGGGGCGTCTTCTGTGGTGGAGGATAAGGGCATCACACTGGATCAGGCTGTACTCCTATAGTCTCGTTCCTAGTTAGGGCGAGATAGCCGAACGCGGCAGTCCGTCCGATTATCAGAGATTCTCGTGGAAAAGAGTTATAGGAGTAGAGCTGTCGAATCACAAGCGTCGATCGCCGTCACGTCGCCCAACGGTATCCAACAAGGCCGGCTCGATCCTACTTCTGTCTGCCTTGTACCGAGCCCCCGCGTTTATCTTCATGGCAGCCTGTACGTCGGTAGAGAGTAGGAAACAATCAATCATCAGTTGGATACCCGTGTTTTCAGTTCTGTCCATTTGCTTTTAGCACTAGTGCCCTATGCCTACCCAACAAAGCCGAAAGTAACAACCAATTCTATACAACGTCCCCCCACAGGCGAGTTGGTTATACACACCCGAGTTGGTCACTCTGCCAGGACCCCACCAAAATCATGACTGTTTACGATAGTGTCACGGTAAAATCATACTGATTCCCTGACACCTACTGGCAACCTGCTGCAACTTGCTTGCAGCTTGTTTACAACTTGCTAGTAGCTTGTTAGTAACTTGTTTATAACTATAAACCAACTAAGAGTATCTAAGGCTCTATACTAAGCGTATAGGCCCCTACTTATATTTGCTTACTACAACTGAAACTATTCTGTTTCTTTATGTAACATCTTATATCTATACTAGATAGTAACAATAATTAAATAAAGAACTATCAAAGGGCTATGTCTATCTATGTGTTTGACTGCAACGTAGGTACTCGTGACACATGCTTGAAAGCGGGAGTGTAAAATTAGAGGTTAAGAAGAAAACCAATCCAACGTCTATCCAAGATACATGTCTAGTGTCTTACAGTATGCCAACTGATGTGGAGAGAGAGAGAGAGAGAGAGAGAGAGAGAGAATCGGATGCTATATGATGTTATAAAGAAGAAGAATTATGATCAGCTGGGCATGAAGAGCTGAGACAATGTCCGACTAGCACCAACTGATAGATTTGCAAGGTGGTGTATTAAGAAACAAGGGTTGTGGAGTATCCACTAGTGATGGGGATGTAGTCCACCATGTCCGATAGCACCATTAGAGAAGATTGGGGGCCTTGCGGCGACAATGAGATATATATATATATATATGGGTATCAAACACCGGAGAAAATCGATGGGATCAGGGCGCGACAGAAGAAGCACCATTAGTGTTGATGAGTTTGACATGAATCTCGACGGGGAGCAAATTCCTCTCCAGCAGTAATGGCAGCGAGACTAGTACTGTACTGATTAGTGGTGGGCATGTATATATATCTACAGTCCTTGATGTTCTAGGCCTTTTCTCGTTTTAACATAAAACGCGGATGGCGCGTGTGACCCGGATGGAGGGGAAAAAGGCGAGTTTGCGGACCTGAGGGGTGTGAGTGTTTGCAGAAACGACGATTGGATACCCGTTCCTGTTTGGGTGGTTGGATATGAAAAGAGACTCGAATGTACCAAGGGAGATGATAGCACAGCGATTGGAACGAGAAATGTGTATTGGGTAATGGAAATCGCATAAAGTTGGGAGACGACGAACAAGAAAAATGGACAGACGAGTATATATGCGGAAATTATGCCACCGGACACGATGATCGAAGAAGGTGGATGGGCTTGCCAGGCTGATGGAAAACAATGAGCGAGTGCGCATATGGTTGCTGTTGTGGTCTACTGTTAGATTTGGGTTCATGCTGTAGAAACTGGTTGTGCTATTCTACGCAGGGCAAGTAAACGGTGGCGTATACGCTCAGCTGTAGCACTACTAGAGTGGAAGCTCAAACAGGCTTCCTGTATGCTAGAACTCATTTCCTTTCCATGAGGGTGTGCTAATACGCACCTCGTATTCGTTTACACAGTACTCTTCAGGCGTTCCTCGCCCGTATGTGTGTCAGGGAACCTCTAGCCTTTTGCATGAGCAAGCAATCCGATGCTATCCAGGTTTACATCGCAGCCGATAGCGTGGAGTTGTGTAACCACGGAAGAGTAAATGCGCATTGTTCCGCGGATCACGCTTATGCGGGTACCTTGGTAGCTGTGGCGTCAACCTCGTGGTCAACCTAAGCAACCAAACCCGCCTACCCAGGTGCTCTAGTATCGGTATACGACTCTCTCCTTGTATGCTGGGGCGCACCATTCAAAGGGCCCAGATGCTGACCTGCGCAAAAGCACCTGATGTTGCTACGTCAGCACCAGCGTAAGATCATGCGAGTCATACAGCATCTTCCATGCAGACAAGGCGTATGAACGGTGAGCCGCAATCGAGAGATCTGATCGAAGAGCAACTTTTTTCCCCCCTTTGACGCCGTCTGCTCCCAACAAACTTCTACCCGACGAGTCGTGTCTAGATGCTCTCAACTGCGAGGCGAGTTTCCGTTTGGAGCAGCCCGAGAGAAGACATTGATGCCGTGGTTGCATTGCCCATTTTCCGGGGGTCCACTTGAGAGTGCAAGGCGGCCCAAATGTCTAGTACAGTAGCCCGTCGGTATGCCGTTGTTGACCCGTGATTGCACTTTATTGGTATAGATGGGTGGACACTGTTGTGGAGAAGTTCTGGGGCGTGTAGGGAAGGGTTTTCCCGAGGGCGTGGGGTCCCGTTGCGCGGGTTGAGAAATGCGTTCCCGGTCAGAGTAAAAGGTACTCTCCTAGTTTGTTACGAGACTTGACGGTCTCTCCAAAATACCATGCGGGGGCGTGATTGGTAGTGTCAAAATTAGCATAATGATGATCAAAGCCTGCCGTCCGCGTTACGAATGGGCAATGCAAAAATGGTGGAGGGTCTGTGAGAGGCGAGGCTATGTCAAGCCACAGCATCGGACCCATAGAACCAGGATGATCCCGCGAATGGTTCGAAGCAAGTGGCTGTCTAGCAGCCTCCGGCGAACCACTGGCTTTCGCTTCGACTGCAAGCTGCAAGCTGCGAACTTGAAGAAAAAAAAATCAACCCCCCAGCCGCCCATACACCCGGGTATAGGAAGGATGTGGTAAGAGATGGGCGGCGCTTCCCCAACGACTTGTGTGGCATACCGGGGTCGGTATGCTCTCGGATTCGGGCCAGTGAAAGGCCGAAAGCTTACCAGGCTGTGAAGTGTCACAAGCACTTTTTGAGCGGCACACTTGAGCCGTTATGTCGGCTGCCGCGGAAGTAGATTCGGCGTGGACCTATCGGAGGATGGCGACCAGTAAGCAGTCAGGGTACAAGGACAAAGTACCGCAGCCGCTTAGAGAAGTTTGTTCGTTCCGTTTACAAGCGCAGTGTCTTGGCGGAAGGCCTGCGTGCGACTAGACTCGTTCTGTGGCAAAGGAATAATTACAACGAGGCTAAGACACCGGATGCGTGTGGAAGTCGCGTCAACGAAGCAGAGTGGGTGTGAGAAGCGGCGAGGTACGTACCAAGCGTGCACGTGAGACGCACGCTAATGTGACCTTAGCCTCAATCCAATCGCGCATCACTAACCACCAGATCTAAGCCGATCCTGGCATTGTGCAGCGGGTTGAGTGCTCGGCGTTAGCAACGCTGAGTTATATATGGGCGTTGGGTAGAGGTCCATAATTGTTTGGCAATGGGCTGAGGTCGCTAGTCAGCTGCGATTGCGGGTAGTGTTGGTGTTTCTTGGTCTGGTATGGTTGGAGCACAAGACATGTAGCCCGTACGTGAGTGTGGTTGCGCGGCAAGTAGAGGAAAGGGGCACGGCGCTTCCACAATGTATGTGGCGGCATAATTGTCATGCATGCTGATTCTGTCGTGGACTTGTTTTGATGGTGCTTCCAAGGCCTGAGCGTTGCTGCTGCTGCTGCTCGGAAGAGTATTGCTGGACTTGTGCGAATGCAAAAATGGGGACGGCTCGGGCTTTGCACATGCAGGTGCTTGATGGGTGGCGGGCGCTGCAGGACGCAAGCTCTCTCGTGGTTCGCATACGTTGAGAGGGATTGCGAGGGTGAGTTTCTAGGGGATGGGATCCGGGATTTCCTTGTTTGGCTTAGCGTATCTTGAGCGAACGGGAAAGAGGCAGACGCTCGTCATCGAATTGCATGCATCGGATCCTGTGTTCGGAGGGCGTTGTGCTTCATGAGTGGTGTCAGTGAGCGGTCCCGATGCCGTACAAACGAGTACGTCATGCCTGCACGCCGTACGAACCCAAAGTTGAACGTTTATTGTTGTAACGCGGGTGGTGCGAACCTGGCAACACCGACTGAGGCGTGCAGATGGCGAAGATGCCACAGGCAAAACGAAAGGCTAGTATGGCTATGAGCCGTTTCGGCAAGGGCTACTGCGCCGTCGTGGCTTGGGGTTACATTATCATCATTATTTCTTCTTTCAAATCTCTGTTGGGATTGTGCGACTACTGTTGGCGGGAATATTTTTCTAATAGTGGTAGTATGCATTGTGGTGGGGGGGCTAATCGCAAGGTCACGTGGCTCAGCATCATTCTAGCCACGATGAAGCATTGGATTGTTGGCGAGCTCGTATCCTGCAGGTTGAAAATGTTCGGAAATGCTTCTACAGTGCTTCGATTGACGTAAATGGCTTTGTGATGGTAGTCTATAAGCTCCACCAGAGCTACTGTACTGTTCGCTTGTAGATCTGCCACGAGCATGTTGGCGCAGATCGCATTGCCACTAAATGCAACGTCACCAACCGGGGACACTGCAGCATCTGTAATGCGAGGCCAGCCCAACGCCAGGCCGCAGCCGGCAGACATGTGCATGTGGCAAGGCAAAAGCGTAGACGGCCAGGCCAAGGTGCGATAGCGACCTCGCGATGCCGTCATAGGTGCTGGTCGCGATGCTGTGCGGCGGGCACGGAAGAAGAGCAGATGTTAAGGGTTCTGGGCGGGCTGATGGTCAGGTGCAGAAAAAGACCCGGTGAAGGCCGCAACGGATGGCACAAGAGGTGGCGCGGATTTGTCTCCCGGCCTGCCAGGTGGACGATGGGCTGGCTCGCCGTCTGCTGTACCATGATCCCAAGCTGCTGCTTCTCCTGCTGCTGCTGCTGCTGCTGCTGCTATGGGTGCAGGCAGACAAAGATGCAATCGGCTCAACGTCGCAGCATCGGCAGCCGTTTGCGCGGTACGGGGTTGGTCGTGGTCCAGGGCATGCGCCTTTCCGTGATAGGCGGGCATCGACGGCGCCGAGGGAGTTTTTTTCTTCTTTCTTTCTTTCTTTCTCGCAAGCCGTGGTCATGCGGCGCCAGGGGTGGATGCGGTTAGCACGTGCAGTAGAAGCGGTAGCGGTCTCTTTACCCCAGAGTCTGCCCCCCAAACCGGCCTAGTGTGCGCTTCTGCCGCAGCCCGAGTGCTGCAGGCTCCAGCTTCAATTTCGTGGGGAAGTGTGCGAGGGTTGCAACTGGGCAGCCCTGGGGGCCATTCAGCGCGCTCGCTGCCCTTGCGCATCCATTACTGATCATCTCACAGACAGAGTAGGAATTGGCCGCTGGCTGTCGAGTGGCGGGCTCGTGTCGCCCGCGTAGCGTGCTGTCAGTCATGAGCGGTTCTTACAGCTAGGCGCTTGACGGGCGCAGAGACATGGGGTCCTGTCTGCAAGACCCATTGTTGTGCGCGCATCTCGCAGCGCCGCCATTGTCCCGCCCGCTCGCTCGCTCTCTCGCTCGCTCTCTCTCGTCCGTCGTCGGTCGTCCCTCTTCCCCCTGTGCGTGCGCGCCAGGCTCATCAAACTGTTGCTTGCGAGGGGTGGAGGAACGTCTGGGCGGCGCGCAGCTCTTGTCGCAGCATGGGCCAGGGACAAGCGGTGCGTGACGCTGGTGCTGGCGGCCGCTAGCTGCTATGGGCCCGCTCAATATACGGTATCCTCGCCGGGCGAGATGAAGTCGCTCGACTCTGCAGCTTTCGTCTTGGGGGACGCGACACATGCAACATCCGAGCCGAGCGCATGTACCCCCCCCCCCCTGGCGCTGCCCTCTGCCGTCTGCGGCCAAGGATACAGCAAGGTTGTCGAGGCCCGGGGGCTGGTCATGGGCAAAGCGCACATCATTCACTGCCTTTGTCGAGCTGCATGCCAAAAGGCGAGCATGTACTGTACAGCCAGACCCTGGCCGCTGGCAACGGAAGCACTCCGGCGACGCCCCTGCGCCAAAAAGGCCGTTTGCTGGGGAGCGACTACGTCGAAAGCGGGCTGGTGCTGGCAAGGCCCAGCCAGTTGCATGACATGCTCGCCGCCTAGCTCCAGACGTGTACGAGCCGTGAAGTCTGGGGGACCTGCTTACCTTTCTATAACGCCGCCTTCGTCTTGCTAGCGCTCCAAACGTTTCCACGTCCCATTGCCACGGTCTGTCTGTCTGTCTGTCCGTCCGTCCGTTGCCCAACTCGACCGTGCTGTCTGTTGCGCTGTCTTGCCCCGACGACTCCTCTGCTCTGCCCCGTTCCACTGTCGCCCGCCCCTCGCCCGCCCTCGTCCCCGCGAACCTTGGCCTGTGCTCGTCTGCCCCAGATTTCCTTGTTCCGCCTGCGCCTCCGGCCAATCGCTGCCGGCCTGCCGAATTGCTCTCGTCGGGACCGAAGCTTGTGTCTGCGCTGTAATCTAGCCTCTGCACCCCGTACCAGCACAACGCCGTCGTCGGCCTGCCCCAAAACCGCACCCTTCTGCACACGCCTACACCCAAGGCTGGACCCTCTTCTTGCTCGACCAGCCCAACCGACTCTATTACCTACCACGGGCCTTGAAGCGCTGGCTCGACACATACCGGGCAACCACGGTCCAAGACGTACCGCGCAAACACATGTACGCAACACCTACCCACCCACCTCACCTCGACCTCTCGTCCCTGTAGTCCCTCCTCCCATCGCTCAGCCTCGCCTCGCCTCGCCTATACTGTTTCTCTCTTTCACCCTGCTTCACACCACCACCTCCACCCGCCTGGCCATTGTCGCCTGTCCCGCCCATACACTGGCATTATATCCAAAAGCTTCAATCGCTTCTTGATCTTACACCGCGACCGCCTTGTCTGCTCGAGACGCTGCTTTCTTTTCTCGCTCATCCGACTTGCGCTCAGAGAAGCTCACACACACACACACACACACACACACACACACGTGTTTTCGGTACTGCACTCTCGTTCGTAACCTACTCGTCTTATCATCAGCTGACCCCAAGGACGTGCTGGCAGCGTGCTTGTCTGGGTAGATTCTTTGTTTACTCAACAAGCTTCGTGGCTCCCGCCCCACACAAGCTCAACCCAGCAGCTCCAACCGCCAGTGTGGTAACACGGATTCTCCACTCTCATCTACCTTGAGCCGGGGTTGCTCTACCCACAAGCTTCTCCAGATAGTTTGTGTCGTGGTGAATGTACTCAGGTAGTACCATGACTATGGTCAAAGTGGAGAGCACGAGCCTGGCGGGTCCTGCGAAGACGACGACGACGACCAATGACGAGTCCAACAGCTCGAACAACAACAGTAAGTACGAATCAGCAGCGAGCGACGATACACACCGTTAGCTAACGGCGGCTGCCAATTGCAGCCTCAGCCTCGAATGCAAAGCCCGACGCTGCGCCAGCCACGATCCCGTCGTTTCCTCCACCCAAGAACGATAAGCCACGGCCTCATGTCTGCGCCACCTGCACCCGCTCCTTTGCGCGACTAGAGCACCTGAAGCGCCACGAACGGTCCCATACAAAAGAGAAGCCATTCGAGTGCCCCCAGTGCACAAGATGCTTCGCGCGTCGCGACTTGCTGCTGCGCCATCAGCAGAAGCTGCACCAGCAGGGCGCTGCTTCTACACGCCCTCGCCAGGGACGTAGGGAAAGCACGACCGGCCTCCCACCTAATGCTTCTGGCCGAGTACGCAAGAACTCGATATCGGGCACTGCCGTTGGCATCAAGGGCAACGTCATGAGGCCGCGCGCCAACACCATCAGCCACATCGACCCGAATGCCCTCAACAGCTTCCTAGCTTCACATGGCACTCCCATCGCAGGTCCCAGAGGAGGAGGACACCTGGGCCACTCGCATCATTCGAGCCTGTCGGGTACCAGCCAGTTTGACTACAGGGGCATGTCTACTGCCCTCGGCAACCACGGCCAGCATCATGCTCTACCGAGACTCGACACCCACCGTAACTTCGGCATTGGAGGCGGCGGGCTTCGCACAGCGCCTATTCAGGGCATGACGGGACATGATGAGCGTGAGCTTGACAAGTTCTTCGCAGCTTCAACAGGCTCCACCATCGACCCGAACCAGCTGCATCACTTCAATGGAGGTCTTGGCGTTCCGCAATCGCCCTTCAAGCAGCAGTTTGCCAACCCTTTTGCCGGAAACAACCCTATCGAGGAGGACGACTTCAGCTGGAGTATGGGCATGGATAGCTCCCTCATCTTCTCCGGTGCAAACGAGTCCGCTCTCGACGGCTCATCGCCGTCGGCAATCAGCACTGCAAGTCAGGGTGCCTTCAACGATATGATGCTAGACGGCTCAAGCCAACCAAACTCGACAGCCATGTGGCATAATCCCCTAATCACCCACACGAGCATCAACCCCGCAGCCTTTTCTTTTGATTCCATGAACCCAATTTTTCCCGAGTTGATGGCCCACACCGGCACTGCACCGGACCTTGGCGATAATGGCGTCCAGGGTGACTTTTACGCCTCTACTCCGCCTCCTTTAGCGGCTATGAGCCCTTCAGCTGGTATGCCCGGTATGCCGAACCAGTATTTTCAGACGCCCATAACATTCGCTTCTGATGCTCGCAGCATATCATCTTCCTCGGTCAACGGTAGTGCAAGGCACAGTTCCATCTCATCATTTTCCACTGAAACCATCACAGACTCTACGAGGCAAGCTCTAATGTTTAACTTAAGCCAAGCTATGGGCTATGGTCACGGAGCCCAACGGAGATTCTCAACACCCTCCATCAGCTCGCCGCTGTCTTCCAACGGAACCATTAAGCCTTCAACCCAGGCCGGCATACTCCCAAGCACCGTGGACATTCAGCGCTATGTGAATGCCTACATTCACTACTTTCACCCCCACTTACCTTTTCTGCACATTCCCACACTTTCCTTCAACACCCCAGCGTATACGTACCAGCTTCGCACTGCCGGTAACTTCAACCAAGATACGATGATTGGTGGCGGTGGTTGTCTCATTCTTGCCATGGCTGCGATTGGAGCGCTATACGAGTATGAGCAAAGCGTCGCAAAAGACCTTTTCGAGGCAGCCAAGAAACTGATCCTCTTCTATCTTGACGAGCGGCGCAAAGCTGGCCTTTCTGCCGTCAACGGCCCGAGTGCTGCCAACGACCATATCAACAAGCCACCGCTGTGGCTGGTCCAGGCAATGCTTCTCAACCTCATCTTTGGACACAGCTGCGGTGATCGGCAGGCCGCCGAGGTTGCGAGCACCCATTGCGCTGCCCTTGTAAGCTTGGCTAAAGCTGCTGGCCTCGACAAGCCCGCACCTCCAGAGCAGGGCAATCCCAACTCGCCAAACAACGCCGCCGGTGGGGATGATATGAACATGTCCGACGATCAGCATGCGGACAGTGTAGATGAGCACGCTCAGTGGATGCAGTGGAAGAATGTCGAAGAACGCAAGAGAACTTACTTCGCCATCTTCTCCATGTCCAGCTTGCTCGTCTCCGCGTACGCACATTCGCCGCGCATCTTGAACTCCGAGATCCACTTGGATCTCCCATGTGAAGAGGATCTATGGTCCGTTGACAATCCGCAGGCGTGGGTAGCAATGGGCGGCTCAATGATTGCGCAGACTCGGGGACTGTCGTTCATCTCAGCAATGACGTACCTCCTTGAAGCTAGCACACGGCAATCAAACTCGGGCTCAAGGATACGCAACCCATATCCGCAAGCCTTTGTTGGCGGTCAATCGCTGAATGGGCCCACCGAGAGTGACATTCGGCCCAGTACCTTCGGTTGCTATGTGTTGATTAACGCGATGCATGTCTATATCTGGGAAACCAGGAATAGACACAACGGACGACTATGGAAAAGTCAGGAAACCGAGGCTATGCATGCACAGATTGAGCCTGCACTCAAGGCCTGGCAAGTTGCCTGGAGAGCCAATCCGAATCACAGCATCGAACGACTCAGCCCTTTTGGGCCCTTGTCTGCTGACTGTATTCCCCTACTCGACCTTGCCTACGTGAGACTCTTTGTGAATCTTGGTCGAGCAAAAGAACTTCTGTGGCAGCGTGACTTTGACGGCATGGCCAACGAATTGGCCAGAGGCATCGACATTATCGGCCATGCAGATGGTTCTCCCGATAGATCTTCTCCCATGGACATTAGTCATTCTCCAGGCCAGATGGGTGCGCAGGACAGTCTCAGCCCTGGGCGTACGATGCCCAATGGTCAGTCATCGAAGCGGGAAAAACACCTACGCAAGGCCGCCTTCTATGCTGCAGACTCTCTTTCCATGGCGGATAGACTGGGTGCTTCATGTACCGAATACACATCCCGAGAATTGCCCAACTCGTCCGCAATGTGTACATTTGACTGCGCGCAGGTCCTTGCTGAATGGGTGGCGACCGTTCAGGACCGCGTTGGACGCTACCTTGGCGTGCTAGGCAGGGATGAGATTGACTTTACTGCAGTCCCAGCCATCTTGTTGCTCGAAGAGGAGGATGTGAAACTCTTGCAGAAGATCTCGGAAATTCTGCATCAAGCTGACATGAAGATGGCTTATGACATCTCTTCAACCAGCATGCCAATGCTAGGCGGTCTTTCCAACCTTGGGCATTGTGGATATGGCACCAAGTTGCTCATGGTGACGGCTTACATGCTGACAAAAGCTGCTGTATGGCCAGGTAAGTTTGGCTCCATTTTCTACCAACCAATATAACTAACAAGCTGGTAGTCACCCATATGCACGCCCGCGCGCTCGAAGCGCATGCTCACCACATCAGCCAACGCGCGGAAAACTCCGTAAATATTCAGTAAATAACCGTCCTAGACGGATTTGTACAGTACCATGACACCATAACGCAACTTTCTTCGGCGATCGGTTGGTCTCCACATACTTTTCACGACGCTTTCGTATGACCACGTATGTCTGTCATACGAGAGGCGTCTTTTGCTCAAGCGCTTGGCAGATGAGCGACTTTGGCAAATAATGACCACGATCTCCCATTTCTAACAAGTCTTCTTGTACAGATTACTTCTTCCCCTAGGATTGGAAACTGCGCTCTGACGCTCTGAAAGGCTCAAGCCAGCGCAGTCCTTGGGGGACATACTATTTGGTTGTGGGTAATATCGGGTCACGGGCCGCTATGACGGCGTCTATCTACTCTTGACGATTCGGTGATGATTTGACTGGCTTTTATGTGATTACAGGTGATTTGAGGCGAATTTGGAGCTTTGTTTGTAGTCCTTTCTTTTTCGGGAGTCTTTTATTCTGGTCATTCGTACAAATGGTGTCTTCTGAGGAGGTGTGCTGCTACTGAGCTAGCTATCTTTTACGCGGCGGTGGCTGCATACTTTGGAAGAGACGATGCTACGAACAATCATTACGAACAATTGGGAAAACAGGGCATAGGTATCGGGGCGGCGCATGGGCAACGTCCAAAAAGTCGGTTTGATCGTACAGTCTAGGTAGGTAGGGACTGATATCTACACGAAATGGTTTAAAAAAATCTATCACCCTTCGAAATGATATTTTTGCGAACCAAACAGTGCACGCATGTTTTGGGCTTCGCTTTTCTAGTACAATATATCTCTTACACGATACATGGTGGAGATCTGACCAACATTGTGCACAGTGCCCACATATGATATGCACCTAAGAAGTAAGTTTGGGATAAGGTCTCGACGTCTGTAACATTGCCAATGGCATGGACTTGGCAAATGTACAGAGATACTAGGATCTAGCCTTGACAGAAAGTTTCCAGTAAATCAACCCAGCTTTTTCCTCTCCACTTCCCACTCGATCCAAAATATCTGCTCACCGTCATCAACATGGAACCAACAAGCTTTTCATCTCCAAGTACCAACCTTGTCACATACATTATGACGTTTCCGCCCTCATAACAAGAAGGAAACGCAGTAATAATAATAACCTTGACATGGTATCATCTATCTAACCCAAACAATCACACCCAAAGCCCGCGCACAGCACTCCGCCCGATCAAGAGGAAAAATATACAAACGTCCCGTCAGCACACCCCTAATCGAGCCATGGCAAAAGCGGCGTGCATTGTAAGCGGTCGGCGGATGTAGCGGCACGCCCATTCAGCGTGTCGGAGCATACTCCGTGAACAAACAAATGGGGATTCCTCATTCCTTTACCCACTGATGACGCACCGGGGACATGTCCGTGGTTGGTTACAGGATGGGGGAAGAGAGAGAGAGAGAGAGAAAAGGGCTTACTGGCTTACTGGCTGGCTGACTGACTGAGTGGCTGACTGAGTGGCTTAGCTAGCTGGGTCAGGGTTTGCAAATACTCTTTTTCTTTTTTGGAGGGCGGGGGGGGGGGGGGGCCAGTTTTTTTTACTTCAGCAACGCTGGGGTACCTGGGGTTATGGTATGGTATGGTATCCTTGGAAGGGGAAGGGGGAGGGGAAACACATGCATGTAGAATAGGCGTGCGTGGTACGTAACTAACGGGAC
>Ga0265797_10008568_pt1 | contig 13571 bp, 8 predicted proteins | sample P2T30metagenome_FD_192433 | JGI IMG/M metagenome (GOLD analysis project Ga0265797, IMG submission 192433) | Plant litter microbial communities from East Loma Ridge, Irvine, California - P2 T30 | ecosystem: Environmental > Terrestrial > Plant litter > Unclassified | place: USA: California... | reverse complement strand
CTCTGCCGGGTTGGACACGCCGTATATTGTCCATTTCGAGGGAGAGCCAATTCATACCAACTTCGATGGCGATGACGGCTCTGACCAGCCTACGCTAAGCAGTTCGCCTCCTGGCACTGTCTCTGACACCGACTCTTCTCGGAACTCACGTTCTCGCCCGCTCGCCCGCTACGAACCGCATGTTTCTGACCAGCGAATACGACATGTACCAATAAAGACTGAGGATGACGTTTCCTTCCAGTGGGCGACTACCAAGAAGTCTGGTCGACCGCATAGGGCGGATTCATGGGAGCTAGTGTTAAGGAAAGGTGAAACAGTGAAAGTCATTCACGACATGGGTCGCAACTGGTTTGTGGTCACCGATAAGAAAGATGTCAAAGGATTTGTACATGGCTCCTGGCTCGTCTTTGGTGATGGTGCAGTGCACAAAGACTCCAAGACAGCATACGGTCAGTTCGTGGAAGATATACGGGAGTTGCTCAAACCCGGGCAACTACAGAGTTTCCTAGCGATGACAAGCTACGTCGACGAGTGTACGGAACGGGACTGTCAGCTGCTCAAGGAAGATGTCTCAAAATTGGGCATCTGCACCCACGATCTGCGAGCATTGCTGCAAGCTTCCGGTAAATATTCGTATGAATGGCTCAAGGAGGAACGAAACCTATGGCACCCGGATAGGTTTGCGCGCTTCATCCACCCAGATCACATGGAGCGTCTTACGCTCATGGCGGAACAGATGTTTGTCATGTATGGAATCTTGATGGAGGCGTGCAAAGCCTGATCCGCAAGCTTAGAATTTTGGTGGCTCCGTTCGATAGTTGCGGATCCGCAGAGGTTTGTACGGAGAATTCAGGACAAGCCAGATGGAGAGCAGGATAACCAGAAGAGCGGGCTGGTTTGGTAGTACCACACGGTGTATGTTGAACCATGTTCGCGTTGCATGTTTTCCCCATTCCGACCGAGGACCCTGAGTGGTACGTAATAACGCGCACACGCGAGTCGCGGAGCAGAAAGTTTGGCGTCGGCGTACTTTGTTCTTTTCCCGGGGTCCATAGTGCTATCTCGTGGGCCAAACTGAGTCATTGAAAACATACATAGAAATGCGTATCATCACGTCGCGCCATACACACTAGACTTGGAAAAGATTCGCAGACAGGATTGGTAGGACGATGAAAGTGTATCCGATCTGCGGCGGACGCGTTGGTGTTCTCGCCCGTTGTTTTCCGCAAGCTACAGCTACCCCGCCGAGAAAATATTGGTGCTCGACTTCTCCCCGCCATCTATATACTGTCGTCAAGACTGCGCATAGTTCCAGGCAGTTTTCCAGCACAGGCTTCAACATGGCTGGACAGAAGATTGACGGCACTGCCATTGCCAAGAGCATCCGCGAGAGGCTGGGTCAGAAGATCAAGGAGAAGCAAGAGAAGAACCCGCGATACCGTCCAAGCCTGAAAATTGTCCAAGGTGAGTCGCGTACCATTGGGGGCGTGTTCAGCGACATGGAATGCTAACAGCAGACAGTGGGTGACAGGTCCGACTCCAGCACCTATGTTCGCATGAAGCTCAAGGCCGCCGAAGAGGCCAACATCGACTGCGAGCTTGTCCATCTCTCCGAAGACCTTACCGAAGGCGAGCTCCTGTACAAGATCTACGAGTACAACAATGACCCTGCTGTTCACGGTATACTCGTCCAACTGCCCCTCCCTAAGCACATCTCCGAACACACCATCACATCAGCCGTCGCGGACGAGAAGGACGTCGATGGCTTCGGCATTCAAAGCATCGGTGAGCTGGCCAAGCGCGGCGGCAAGCCTCTCTTCACCCCATGCACACCCAAGGGTGTCATGGTACTGCTCCAAGAGGCCGGCATCGACATCTCGGGCAAGAACGCCGTCGTACTGGGACGCAGCGATATCGTGGGAAGCCCCGTCAGCTACCTTCTGAAGAACGCCGACGCGACAGTCACTGTATGCCACTCGAGGACAAAGAACCTACCGGAAGTCGTTCGCCAGGCAGACATCGTCATTGCTGCCATTGGCAAGGCGCAGTTCGTCAAGGGAGACTGGCTCAAGCCCGGTGCTGTCGTCATTGACGTTGGCACCAACTTCATCCCAGACGACACCAAGAAGAGCGGACAGAGGCTCGTAGGAGACGTGGACTATGACTCTGCCGTCGAGGTTGCGTCGCACATCACCCCAGTACCCGGCGGTGTAGGTCCTATGACCATCGCTATGCTGCTACAGAACCTTGTCGACTCCGCCGACGCGACCTTTGACAGGCAGAAGAAGCGTAAGATTTCGCCTCTTCCCATTCGCATCGAAGACCCGATACCCGCCGACCATGCTATCTCACGCAAGCAACACCCAAAGCAGATCACAACCGTAGCAAAGGAGGTTGGCATTCTCCCACACGAGCTAGAGCCATATGGTGCAACAAAGGCCAAGGTCGACCTGTCTCTGCTGAGGCGACTCGAGCACCGCCGCAACGGAAGGTACATTCTCATTGCTGGTATAACTCCTACCCCGCTCGGCGAGGGTAAGTCAACAACCACAATTGGTGTCGCGCAAGCATTGGGCGCGCACCTGGGCAGGATATGCTTTGCCAATGTGCGTCAACCCAGCATGGGACCGACGTTCGGTATCAAGGGAGGTGCCGCTGGTGGAGGCTACAGCCAGGTCATCCCCATGGACCAGTTCAATCTTCACCTTACTGGCGACATCCACGCCATCACCGCAGCAAACAACTTGCTGGCTGCTGCTATCGAGACGCGCATGTTCCACGAGAACACCCAAAAGGATGCCGCTCTATACAAGCGCCTAGTGCCAGCCAAGAAAGGCAAGCGCGAGTTTGTTCCGGTCATGTTCCGTCGTCTTAAGAAGCTCGGTATCGACAAGACGAACCCAGATGACTTGACTGAGGAGGAGATCTCCAAGTTTGCCAGGCTTGACATCGACCCGGAAACCATCACCTGGCGACGTGTGCTAGATGTCAACGACAGGCATCTGCGCAAAATCACAGTCGGTCAAGCTCCAACAGAGAAGGGTCAGACTCGCGAGACTGGCTTTGACATCTCGGTCGCCAGCGAGTGCATGGCTATTCTAGCGCTCAGCAAGGACCTTTCGGATCTCCGCGAGCGTCTTGGTAGCATGGTTGTTGCCAGCTCCCGCGCTGGCGACCCTGTCACTTGCGACGACATCGGTGCTGGTGGTGCCCTGACTGCTCTGCTTGTCGATGCCATCAAGCCCAACATGATGCAAACCCTTGAGGGCACTCCTGTCTTCGTTCATGCCGGTCCCTTTGCGAACATCAGTATCGGCGCTTCTTCTGTAATCGCAGACAGGCTCGCTCTCAAGCTGGCTGGTACTGAGCCAGACGAGGACCACGACGCTCAGACCGGATTTGTTGTTACTGAGGCCGGCTTCGACTTCACCATGGGTGGCGAGCGCTTCTTCAACATCAAGTGCCGCTCCTCCGGTCTTGTGCCCGACACCGTTGTCATCGTCGCGACCGTCCGTGCCCTTAAGAACCACGGTGGCGGCCCTGACATCAGCCCTGGTGCGCAACTCCCCGAAGTCTACCGCACCGAGAACATCGACATCCTCCGCGCTGGTTGCGTCAACCTCAAGAAGCACATTGAGAACGCCAAGCAGTACGGTGTTCCCGTCGTTGTGGCCATTAACCGCTTCGCAACCGATACCCAGGCTGAGATCGATGTGATTCGCGAAGAGGCCATCGCGGCCGGTGCCGAGGACGCCATCCCAGCCAACCACTTCGCCGAAGGTGGAAAGGGGGCTGTGGACCTTGCAGAGGGAATCATCAAGGCGTCTGCAAAGCCTAAGCCCGACTACAAACTTCTCTACGACGTCAACAGTGGTACGGTACAAGAACGCATGGAGACCATTGCCAAGAAGATGTACGGTGCTTCCGCTGTTGAGTTCTCCGAGCTCGCTCAGAAGAAGGTTGACACCTACGTCAAGCAAGGCTTCGGCAACCTACCCATCTGTGTCGCCAAGACACAGTACTCCCTTAGCCACGACCCCAGCCTCAAGGGTGCCCCAACTGGCTTCACGGTTCCTATCAGGGATGTCAGGATGGCGGCTGGTGCAGGATACTTGTATGCACTCGCGGCAGATATCCAGACCATTCCCGGTCTGCCTACTGCCCCTGGATATCTGAATATCGATGTCGATGTTGAGACTGGCGAGATTGACGGCATGTTCTAAACTTGACCAAGAAGAGGGTGGGCTGAATCGGGTGAAGCGTTCAACAAGCTTCACTTGAAATAATCATGTATGATGATATGAGGTATGGCGTTTTGGGCGCACTAGGCATGTTCAACAACATCTGGGTGGGCTTCTTATTCAACACGAATTAGGATGATATGCATAGCGTTTGGTATGGTGTCGAATCAACTTTGACCGTCTCATCTTTTCCATGATGGACCATTACAGGAATTTAGAAGCATCTTTCAACCTTTCTAACCTCAGAGAGCTGAGAAATTGTGCATGTTTCGTCCCTCCAGACAATCCATCAACCCATCATGGTTGCTCTAACTGTGTGGTATTAAACAACCTATGTCCAATATCGGTCAGCCCTTTCTCTTTGTACTTATTCTTCGACTTGCGCAATGCAACGACGTGCAGCTCGCGATCGCCTCTCAGCATCTCGGCGAACGCATTGTCAGCCTTGATCTATCCTCTTTATCTAGTTTGATGATCACAGAATCAGCTTGAGCTATTCCTGTAACGACGATGATGTAAATTGAAGGACACGACTCCCGTTGAACATATCTGTGTTAGTGATATCCGTGAATTCTTTCGCGTGACAAAATGCAGCGCGAGGTATCGCCTTGCTAACGCCAAAAGCCATTGGTCCGCCGCCTCTCATCAAAGGAATAATGATAGTGGCTTTAGTAATACAGGTTGACTGATCATATACACATAGAGATGACTAGCTTGCTACTTATCAACGAGAGCAGATCGTTGTGCCGTTGAAGTTTTGCACGTGCAGAAACGTGTAGAAGACTTAAAAGTACCGTGAACATCCTTCGCGACAGAGTTTACATGGAATTTGAGCAGATCATCCGATCACGATTGGATCGGTTGTACGTGAGCCTAGCAAGCATTCTTCTTTTCAAGTCTTGCGGCATGCATGTCGTTCGATAAGTCCATGTCTGCGTAGTCATGTATCCTGTTTGTCTAGCCGAAGCCTAGGTAGTTCACTCATCGTCGTACGGATGCACATGCTTACCAGGTCAGAGTGTCATAGCAACGGAAGCGCACACGAGAGGGTGAAACGATGTGGGTGAGAAGAGTGGCGATGTACCGATTACGATATTTGTAAATAACAGTGGGGGTATCTAGCGAATGTCCTTTACGGCACGAAAAGAAAATGCGTACCTTCACCACCCATAAGCGCCATGAAATAGATCCCCTTCAAGAAAAGCGAAGTCATCCCCCCAATCCGAATCCCATGTTGCCATACATTGTAAAGCATGCCCTTCTCACAGCTTCGCCTTGACAGCACCCTCTAGCTCCTGCGTCCACTCTTTCAAATCAACTCTGTTGCTTCCATCCTTCACGAGCACCTTTCCAAACCACGCTAACAAATCGAAACCCAGGTCTCTAGATAAACTCTGCACCCTCTTCATATTCTTGATTCCCTGGTCGTCATGCCTCATACACTGCAGTGGACATCCTGACTTGATCATCTCCCGTTGTTGATACTTGTTGGCTTTGAAAACATCATACGGAGAAGAACCCAAGATAAGGAAGAGTAGGGTGATAGCCAAGGACCAGAGATCCGATGTCGCAGAAGGTGGGGTAGTAGATGAGGAACTGAGGAGTGAGGGGTCGAGGTAATCCCATGTTCCCGCGCCCAAGGGTGATGCACAAGATTCGATAGTAGCATCAGGGTGGTTGAGAATTGTAGAGGAGAAGTCTGCGTAGACCGGATTTGATATGCTGGCGGAGGGAGACGAGATGAGGATATTGGAGGGTTTGATGTCCGCGTGTGTGCAGAACTTCTCTTGCATCCATTGCAGACTTTTGAGAAGGGTGAGGGCGATGTGAGGGAAGACTGTAGCGAGCTTCCTTGCACGCGAGTCCTCGTCGAGTGTATTGAGCATCTTCTGGATCCAGCCTTCTAGCGTATCGTCCATGGCGCGAAGAAGCAGGGAGCCGGTGCGCATATCCAAGCCGTAGAAAGGCACGATGTGGTTTTCTGCATCAGGAAAGCTAGAAAGGTAAGATAGAATTCTTGCTTCTGCGCTGAGCACTTTCTTGGCGCTGGTCATGGCTGGTACCTTGACTGCGTACACGGGTGGCGTTATGGGGAGCCTGGTGAGATCTATGGCTGAATCTACGGTTCGCACGGGAGTGAGTGGGGGTGTCATTTCTGGTCCACAGGGAGGCTGTGATAGTGACTGTTCATTTGTCTTGGGAGGACATGGCTTTGCCAGGAATACATCACTCCATGCTCCTTCGCCGATGGTCTTCTTCCGCCCACGGTCGTCTGTCTTGAATTCATAGTCCGTTAAGTGATACGGGAAGGTGGTGAGTTCAGTGCTGCCAGGTTGTGGTGACGCGTCCAGTGACAGTCGAGGCCGGTTTAGTGACGATATAGAATCTCCACGCCGTAAGGTTGACAAAGAGCTCAGAAAGTCGGATGATGTGGAATTGGACTTGGAATGCGACACACTACCGGGTGTGATGGGAGGTGTAACTGCACCACTGTTATGCACGCTGCGAGGATCTGGAGCACCCATGGTCATGGACCGTTTTCTTGTTGGAGACATTGGTGGTGTAGAAAGTGTTTGAATGATAGCCGGTCCTGAGAATATGCTGTCGGAAACGGTAACCTTCTGCTGTTCGTTTGTTGCGTTATCCGTAAGTAGGTGAAGCTGTGGTTGTTGCCTTTTTTGCGTAAGTGTTGCTTGTGACTCGAGTACCGCTGGCTCTTCCATTGGAGCAGGGAACGTGAATCGTGCAAGCTGCGCCATGTTTGTTTTACAGTAATACTTGCTTGAAAGTCTTCGAGTTTGACAAGTAACACTGTACGGTTACAGTGTGCGGATGGCGCGTTGATAACTGTTGCCTGAACCTTGAAGCACAATGCGGGCGAGAGTTGGACAACGGACCCCAAGAGACGATGCGAGACAGGAATAGGATCTCAAACAGGGCAGGAAATGTGAAACGTTAAAAAGCGAATAGACGTCTCTTTTTTGTCGGCGTGTGTCGAAGCTGGGTCCGGAACCGAGTGATGCGAACCAACAAAGAAAGCAAGATGGTAGTACTACAGGTAATCGTACACGAGATAAGAGGATGGGTCCACAAACAGGCTTGGGCGCAGCCTAGTAGATGGTAAGAAGCATTGTGGGTGATAGTCGCAAAAGATGATGGCGCGTGCGGAGGGCCCGCAGCCAGAGGGTTATAGCTGTGAATCGATGAGTCGAAAAGCGATCGGAGTTGCAAACAGGTCTATAAGCAAAGAAGGCTGCGCCCCGGGGTATCCGGGGACGGGTGGCACACATTCATCCCTACCCGTACCAACGCTGCGCAATCTTAGGCAGCATGTTGGAAGCAGATGATTCGTAGGGGGAAAAGACAAAGCGCGTCCCCTGGAAACAGATGCGTGATTCCAGAAGCGCAACCATTCACACGTCTTTCCTAGCCGGGTTGTCTCGCGTTGGCTAATACCGGTAGCGTGCAGATGGCGCGCGATTCTTGGCCTCGGATCCCCAATTACTGGCCAGCATCGTGTGAACGTGCGTGGCTTGATTGGGCTGCGCGACGTCGCCTTGCCCCATCGAGGATTCGCCTTTGTGTGCGACGGGTTTTGCTGCGTGCCATGCATCGGGCTCTCTGCTTGGACAGATGCGACACTTGACGTCTTCGCTCGGAGGTATTCTGGGGACACTCGGTGCTTCTTCTCTGTGACGTCGGCATGAACACCGTGGCTTGTGGGGATGGGCTGCGCAGCTGTCACAGGTCAAGTCATGAGATCGCAACGAGTGTGGAGCTATCGTGAGTTATCGCTAGCACATCGTTGGCTCAAATCACTGGTGTATCGTTTGGCTGCCGTTCCGTCCGCAGATATGACAGCGTAACGTGGAGATGGGATGCGTTTTTTCGCACGGCCGAGCATCGGAGAGAAGACTGATCAATTCCCAACTTCGACATCGTTTATCGTGGACGTGCCTGTGTCATCGCTCGAAAGATTCGTCATGCATCGTGACCATCGTTGGATTTTCTAGCCATCGAATTGGAGAAACTGCGCCGACACCCCCTCTTCTGCGCTTGCAGCATCGAGCATCGTGAATAAACTACCCCGGATGCACATGCCGGTAGGCCAATAAAGTAATTTTTGTTGACGTCGCTGGGCTTCAAGCTTCGAGCTAAGGTTAGGACAACGGGCGTGGGCTTATCACCTGCAAGTGTAGTTCGCAGATTGCGCTAGGTGAGCACACATGGCTGCATGTGGGGGGACCTATCAGGCTACTGTACCATCTCGACCTTGCTCATCGGGCGATTTCCAAGCCACCCGTTCGCTCCAGAGTTCAATCCGGATACCAGCCTCGCACCTGTTGATATCACGTACCCCCAAATTAGGTATGGTCAACGCTGATAAGGGAAATTTGACAGCCCGACCATCAACCTCAATAGCCGCCATGCACAAGAGTGGAGCCCAAACCGAACTTCATGCTGCAGGTTATCAGACGAGTATTTAGGGGTAGACCATACTTTGGTTCTCAGATATTGATAAGATTGTGTTGCTTCTTATCAGGGGTATGGTAGGTGTGAAAGGGGGAGATGGATAGTACTTGAATGCTTGAGGGATTGATTTCTCTGCTACTCTATCCCCAACTCTCCTAGTCACCATCCATTGACTATCTGCCCCACGCCGGCAGCGCGTGCGATGATGCGAACAGAAACGCTGAAGGGAATTGGTAAATGTTCTCCCGATGCGCCCACGATTTAACAAAGGAGAAAAAGAGACCCAGACACAAGGAGAAAGGAGAAGCCGATGATATGCCAGACGGAGAAAGACTACATATATACGAGATGGATATATAGGTAACGTCGCCCCTCTATCAGTCAACGGAAACCCCAAAGATACAACTCTCTGCCCAACCGGATGCAGAGAGGTCGAAGTAAAACGCCGGCTTCATGATGGGTAATCGTGTGATCGCGCCATTTGCACTGATGCCATGTGAACCCATTTCGATTGATGATTACAGTATATTGGTATGGATGCCCAAAATATGCACAAAACGCATAGATAGCTCAGAATCTGTTTTGTTGATTTTGTTGTTGCTGTTGCTGAGCGACCGAGGAGCGTTTGTACGAATCGATAATTTGGCCCACCTGCTCCTCGTGCTCGCTCTGGCGTCAGTGTTCATATCCTGCGCCTCGTTGCCAAGGGCTTGGGCTGTTGTTCTGGCGGTACTGCTGCGGTTGGCCTTGACCGTTACTGCCGGGGCGGTATGACGGTGCTGGGCTTCGGCGCTCGTAGAAGGATGGGGGTGACGGTGAGACAGTTCCGTCATTGCCTTGGCTTCGTGGTGGTACGGCCGCATAGTGCTCGTTGAAACCACCCTCCTTGGCAGCCATCTGTCGCTGCTCTTCGGAGGAGTAATCATCCTCGTCGTCAATACGGCTCCTTGATCCAGTGTAAGGGTGAGTACCCTTGCCCTCACCACGGGCAGTCGCGCCGAGTGCGTCGAGCTCAGTGGTTAGCTGAGTTTGCGACTTGATGAAGGAGCCACGGTCGTCGCGCATGGGCTGGTAGCGGGTATCGGGGTTCTTGGTGAACAAGGCGAATCCGGAAGAGACGAGAAGCATGAGAAGGAGAATCAGAGCAAAGGCGGCGTTGATGATGAAGAAGATGACACCCATGACACCAGTGACGATGGCCTGTGGAGGTTAGCTTGAGCACAGTCACAAGAGTCTGCCTTACTTACCGGCTGGTTGAAGATCTCAGTGAACATCAACAAGAAGAAAGCGCTGAGGAAGTTGACAGCAGCAATGGCAATGTTGAAACCGTTGGTCTTCTTGTCCATCCATGGGCGAAGCACTGATACGCCAACAAGCAGAACAGCCTCGATGAGGACAAGTGCGATAGCCTGGGTCTTGAAGCTGCCTTGGGAGAGACCGACGAACATGGCCTTGATGAGGAGGTATCCGAGCCATGGGATGATGAACCAATAGGCGGCAGCCTTGAATTGGACGTAGAGGAAGCCCCACTTGTTGAGCGCGACAGGGTCTGAGTAGAGAATGTATGCAGGGTTCTTGTGCATAGCAATGGAGCGTTGCGCGATTCGAACAACCTTTGAAGAAGCCCAGGCGAGGATGCCAATCATGGTGAGCATGGACAGAATAGCCAGAACGACCAGACCAGCGGAATCACGCTTGGTCAGTTCCCAGAAGCTCAAGACCATCATCTGCGGGAAGCCAATGAGGACAACACGGAAGAGGATACCCTTGAGTACAGTCTGCCAGCCATTGCGGAAGTCAACGAACTTGTCGTTCTTCATCCTGCCAGCCTTGACAAGACCTTCACAGATGTACTTGAAGGCGACTACGCCAATAACTGTGAAGAGGACGAAGATGACGAAGAAGGTGTATCCGGTGAAGAAGATGTTGGTGGTCTCAATCTTAGCCTTGAAACCGACACGCTCGATGCCATGGAGAACCAAACGGTCTCCACCAGCCTGTGCCTCGGTGGCGGCAGCGTTACTACGGGCCATGAGGCGTCCGACAGCCCCGGTGGTGAAGTCGAGAGCACGCCTCATCTTCCTCTTCTTTTGTACTTCGACGGAGATGTACGACAACTGCGAGAGGTAGGTGGTTGGGCTTCCGCCGGTAGCACGCTGGTACCATGTTGCCATGTCCTGGAGAAACTGGACGCGGATGATACCCATGGTCCATTGGAAGTTCTGGGTCCAGGCGGAGACGATGGGGGGAAGAGGAACAGCGCAGAGACCGATGAAGGCCTGTGCCTGGAAGTAACCGAACAGTGACATGGCGTTGGCTGCGACGTGCGCGGCGGTGTTGGAGTGACCCAGTCCAGAGGTGATAGCAGATGCCATGAGACCCAGACCTGCGATGACAGCCGTCACCCATGCCACAGCCTTTTGGTCGACTGAATGCCCGTTTGACAGTTCTGCCTCAACGCATGCCAGTTGAACATGCGACTCTGCATCCCTAATCTTTACTCGTACAACAGCGTCGAGATCTGGAATTGTGTATGCGATGCCTATATCATGTCAGAAGTGTGCAACCACGACGTTGAAGGCGCGCCTTACCTGGAATTACGCTCATGACGTCCTGGCTAATGTCGATGTTGGATTTGATGGTCAGCGGACCGGCGTTCATGGGGCACATGCCCTCGAGCTCCTTCTGGCTGCAGGGGTCGAGCTTCTGGTTCATAGCAGAGTATCCATATACGAGCAGCTCAATGTCGGCCTCGATCTTGCCGGCGATGTTTGAGATTCCCTCGATGTTGAAGCCCAGACTGCGATTGCTGGGGGTGAATGCGACATTGAAGAGGGTGGCGGAGAAGCTGGAGTTGGACATGCACGGGTTGAGCGACTTGGATTCGATGACACGCTCAGCGGAGACGAGCGGCGCGGCGACGGCAGCGAGCCATAACAGCGACTTGGATAGGGAGAATTTCATGGTGGGCGGAGTTGTTGGGGTGGAGGTGGTGGTGTATTAGGTGCGCGGAATCGAGTTGCCTCAGGCGCGGGCGTACTCCTTACGAGTACCGGGAAGGAAGGTCGGCCAAACCAGCGGCGCGAGGTTGTGGTTGGAGAGAGGTCCGTTTGCGGTTCCCGACGGTGTGAAGAAGGGCAGGCGGAGAACGGGTGAATGTGAGTGTGGGGTGAGCGAGTGGCAGTAGAGAGCGACTAAAGCGGTGGTGATGTCGAAAGTGGTGGTTGCGCAGGACAACTGGGAAGGAAACCGGGAATCAGCGCGCGGCGAAGAGGCGGCTGGGCGACGCTAGTCCAAGGGGATATGTAAACGACCGGACGGGAGCGATCAGCACTTGCACGCAACCCAATAAAAACAAATCAGCTGGCTATTGTCGTCACCGAACTCAACGTTGGTGTTTTGGAGTTGCCTGAGGAGTGCGAGAAATGGGGCAGACGGTGAGAGGAGGTCAGCTTGAAGGAGCAGAGGTCTATGCACCGCGTGCCGGCTTCAGGGGAGCGAGACGATGTTGGTCGCGGCGAGTGGGCCAGATGAATACGCGCGGCACCTGCTCAGCGCCCAGCCTCAGTCAGACAAGTCGTCCAACGGCTGTCAAGTTTGCGATTGAGGTGCCATGGAGAGAGGCAGGGCAAGGCTGTTCTCGCTCTATGCCCGTCTGCTTCTCTCAAACTCTCTCCAGCACGACGTTTGCCTTCGCAGCCCTCAATCCGGCCGTCTTCTGCCCTCGCCAGGCTGGAACAGGCGGATGAGGCAGGGGCGAGGGGACAGGGGGCAAAGCTGCTTCGCCACACTCCTACGCAGGAACAATCTCGCCTGGCCAATCAACACGACGCTCTAGGCCTATTCTCGCGCTGACTGAGAGTTTGCGAGCCAGGTCCGCCCAGCGCTTCGTATTTTCTCTCATTTGAGCGCCTTATACGAACAAGACGCTCAACGCGCTCGTCCACCTCATCCCGGCCAGCTACACAGTGGTGCAACCTGAAAGGACGTTAATATTATGCCATTATGCCATCCGGCATCCTGCGGCACACCAAGTCTGGCCACGACCCCATCCGTGCTTTCGGCACCAGCGGATGGCTGCACGCATGCACGCAAATAGAGACGACCCAGCCCCCTCAGCCAATCATGGCGGACCAGAGTGTGGCGCCCTTGGCCAGCGAGGTCAATGAGCCGTAGATTCACTACATCGAGATGGACAAGACTACACGCCCGCATGCGCCTGCTGCTGTTTCTGGGCGTTGTACACTACGGCTTCTCTTTCCGCGGCTTGCGTAATGCTCGCACGTGTCGTCAGTCTACACATCATTGTTTCCTCACATCGGACCTCGATTGACTGAACATGTCTAGCCCAACCACCAGCACCATTGTACCACCGAAGGATCATCATTCAGGTGGTGCGCCAGACGTCATTCAACCACATTGCGCAACGCGTGTCTGCGAACTATCAACAAACGTCTCGCCCACATCTGAAACACGGGATCTGCTCGTCTAGAAAATCTTCAAGGTGCTCGGCCCGCTCACATCTATCGATATCGTGCGCGCAGCCTCAACTTCTAACCTCCAGCACTGGATTGACCCTGAAGATCGTCATCTTTTCCATGCGCGCTTGTGGGTGGAGCTGCCCCACCAGCCTTGGAACAAGTGGGCGCGAACGCGTAACCGCACGTTTGGCCAACATCAGCAAACTGACCCTTCATCTACCTTGCAACATTTACCATCAGCTTACCCTGAGTAAACATTCTATAAACACGGCGCATTCTTGTACAGTACTTCCAGATCGAAGCTTCGCGAAACGACTAAACGTGCCTCACAATAGGCTGTATGCAATCTCGTCAATTTGTTTCATCATCTTCATTC
>Ga0265797_10008567_pt1 | contig 13572 bp, 12 predicted proteins | sample P2T30metagenome_FD_192433 | JGI IMG/M metagenome (GOLD analysis project Ga0265797, IMG submission 192433) | Plant litter microbial communities from East Loma Ridge, Irvine, California - P2 T30 | ecosystem: Environmental > Terrestrial > Plant litter > Unclassified | place: USA: California... | reverse complement strand
CTGGCTTATGCTCCGGCGCGCTGACTGTTCGCACAATCGTGTGTTCAATGGTAATCGTGCGTTCCGTGACGGAAGTACATAAATTTGCTGAGTCGCTTTTGCTGGGAGTAGAGTCGATCGGTACCAATGTGGCGTCGCTGGAGCCACCCGCCAGGGCCGTGTTTGTTGGTGACTCTGTGCCGTTTCTCTGCCTGGTGGTCGCAAGTTGTTCCGCGATTTCGCTCCGTGCACTGCTAAGACTGATGCCGGAGTAATCGTAAGCTTTACAATCTGTCATGACATAGGATGTGACAGTCTTTTCGGCGGTCGAGTCGTATGAACTGTTGGATGGAGGCGCCGAGATCGTTACTGTTGACGGTAAAGGGCACGTTGATCTAGCGATCACTGAGAATGGCTCTTGAGAAGTTGCCGGACTGCCGTCAAAAGAGCGCGAGGAAGCCTTGACGAATGAAGATCCGGAGGCGACGGCATCTTGTGTATCGCTGGCTGTTGACGTTGAAGTGGACTCAGTCAACGTGCTTGCGCTACTGCGCCCGTAGTGCGTGAGGAAAAATGATGATGAGTTCGATGTGTACACAAAGATGGTCGAGGGTCGGGACGTGCAAGAACTCGTAGAAGTGTACGTGACCCATGGTATTGATGTGCCATTCGAGGTTGGGGTCGGGTCCGACGAGACCTGTTGTACTCGAGTCGAGTAAACGACGGCGCACCAGAGCAGGAAAAAACGCATCGCATGACTGAATTTTACTCGTGAGTACGTGCGAGACGGCAGGTATGAGAGAGGAAAGAGGCAGCTGTATCTTGCAACAAACGCTTCGGAAGCAAAGAGCGCCGAGCGATCAACAAATTGGGATACCTATGCCGCGCCATGTCAGGGGAGCGCATTTCAGGCGGCTCGTGAGATGATCATCTTGCGGCGGAAGTGAAATCCTCGGCAGTCTTCATGCGGAGCATCTATCAGGTCAACAAAGTAACTAATCGTTTGGGTTGAATTGGAAACCGGTATCGAAAGCATCCTGTTCAAGCCATCCCAATACCATGTGTATACCTCTCGCTTCGTGTCGAACAACAAGCCCAACACCCATGAGGTTCGCGCAAGGGGGCGATGTTCCCAGAATCCTGCATAGTGGTTCGGCGTTGGGACAGAACCGTGTGTTGTATGGCGGCTAATCTGTACAGCAGCCTATGTTGGGCGATTTGCCGCACATTTGGATTACGTGTGACTACCACGCGTGGCCCAAGACCCGGAAGTTGGAATGTTAGTTGGAAAGAATGCTTGAGGAATCAGTGCCGATCGATATCACGATTGACATAATGTAGCATCATGGTCAAGAGAGCAAAGCGTTTCCGAAGGTGCCTTGAGCTTGCAAACAAGACTGGCCATGGACTCGCGAATCGCGATATTGGCCTTGTTTTGATCGTGAGAAAGGGTAGAATGTCTCCGTGCCTGCAACTCCTGAAAATCTTGAATATCCCAACCTGAATCAAGCGAGCTCGATTGCAGCATTAGTGACAGCGAAGGAGGTGATGTCGGATTAAGGCTTTCCAGAATCTGCCTTCGAGTATTGGGTGGCGCGATGTGGCCAGCTGGTCGGCTGTCATCCCGAAGGCGTTTGCAGCCGGCCCGAGACCGCGATCTTTGACACTGTTGGCCAGAAGTATCGGACTTTTGTCATCCAACAGCAACATGTAGTTCCTGGCGGTCCTGGACAAGATACCTAGATTACAACCTCACCTCATCAAAGTCTAAATCTTTTATTGGTCCAGTTGCGATACCGACGCGGTCTGCCGGCAGAAGTCGAGAATTGTATGGCTGCTAGTGCAATTTCCACGAATGGAGAGAAACTCCGTCTTCTTAGAATGTGTTGTCGAGTCTCGAGTTGACCATTTGCTGGCTGTTAAGGAGACACTTCGGCAGCAGTGACAGGAACAGGGCGATTATCGGAACAGTACCATGGTCAACAAGTATCAGGGCTACAAGCTCCATTTCTTTTTGCTCGATTGACTCGTATCTTGGTGATGTTCTGATGATCCGGTCATTGTCTGGTGCAGTGCGGCACCAGACATCAGACACTTGGTGACAGCGAATCAGACCAGTGTGGCAGTACGGTAGCACAGCGCAACAACTGCCACACCGATCTGGTTAGAAAGGAGATAGGGCAACTGGTCAAGTTACCTCACAGTGCGTGCGTCATGAGGAATGTATCAGGTTGTCCCGTAAGATTGGGCCCCGAGCCTTCGACATCCACACAATTTCCTCCCAATAAGTGGGCAGCCCCTCCGCCGTTCTCCCTCGCCCTATCAACAATCCCGAAAAACGACCAGTCGAAAACGATCTCCATACCAGCAGACCGAGCTTAACAAGATGCTCTGTTCTCAGGCACTGATCGCGCTCTCTTCGCTTGCGGCGACTACACGTGCTTTCCAGTTCACGATTTGGCTGGGCGACAAGTGCACCATCAGCGGTCCGAATGAAAAGCTCTCGGACGAGCAGCTGCTGGTGTTCCCGCAGGCGGTAGATGAGAGCGGTTGTCTGGTGAGAAATGATACAATGGACGTTCTGTATGTTTGTTCGAGCGTGTATTGACGAAATGTCGATCTTTAGAAGTACGAATTGATGGAGTATGGCTACGACCAGTCGCTTATGATCTATCCGGAAGCCAGCGATGGCGCTGATGAAAGTTAGTTTACTACTCCCCCTGATCACTCGAAGATGATGGCTGTATCAGTACTGATCCTATGAGTCTGTGTTGGCAGATCTAGCATTCTTTCTCTCTGAGGATTGCAGCGGTGACCCTCTGCTCCTCTCGCCGCCTGCTAGCGCACTAAGGGAGCGGCCGGTCGCTGGGTGCTCGAACTATGCCGCCGCTGGAATCACCAAAATGTCGTACAGAGTTATCGACTAGGCATGGAAAGGTGGCAGTGGTTGATTTGTGGAAGTTGTTGACCACGCCGACAGAAGTCCGACAAATGGAATTGGATGTGGGTGGATTTGCGGCGTGTCGTAAACTGTTCTCCGGTCGTAGGATATGGATAATTGTAACGCTCGAAGAAAGCGTATGTGTGCCGCATTGTCCTCGCCGTGGCTGGAAGCTCGCACTCCTCCCTTCCTACTGCCCAAAATGTCACGCCCCATTGCCGCCCAAGAAAGCTCTCCATTCGTCGAAGGTATCGTTGCCTTGCAATGGCAAGTTGAACCCAATCAACTTTCTTTCCCTTCGAAGTTGTAAGTTGCCCAGTACTGTGGCTGCCAGTTGACCACATCATCGCCGTTCTTCTTCGCAAAAGCTACTTCTTCTTCCTTCCACTTCAGACTCTCCGCAGTCTTCCAAGGCTTGATGCTGACATGGCGACCCTTCTGACCCGCCATTCTCGCCATTCGCTGCCAGCGAGGGATGACGTCGAGGTGGGTGCTCGGCAACAAGACCACGCAAACTTCGGTGTCAGGCGCAATGAATTCCAGGTGGTCCTTGGAAGCCAGAAGAAGTACGCGAGTAGTAGCTTCAGGGTGCATCCACCCATCCTTCAGAGTCTGCTTGTCGACCGGCGACATGCCGTCGTGGAGAGCAGCAAGCATCGGCTCAGCCACTTCCTTGCCCCACATCTTGGTGAGGCTTTCACGCAAGATCTTGAAAAGAGTCTCACAGTCGACCTGGCTGTCCAGAAGAATGACGACTTTTGAGAACCGAGACGAGCCGTAGTAGCCTACGCGGAAGTGGTGTTCGGCGAACATTTGCATGAGGATATGCAGGATGATGCTTGCTGGCGAATCCGAGTTTTTCTGCAGGACGAGGACATTCGGTCTAGACATTGCCTCCAGGTTCTCCATCATGAAGGCCTCTCTGTCTTTTTCGTCCACCTGCTGAGGATCAACGATGGTGTTGGTAGGTTCGGCCGAGAATGGAGCGCAATGTCCCTTGTGAGACGGCCATGCCGCTTTCTGGCATTCCCTATAACAGTACCTGTCCACCTTGCATCTTACACAGCGAGATTTGCCAGGCTGGGAACATCTTGAGTCGTTGCCACAGAGTCTGCCCTCGGGGCCGTCTGGGATATTGAAAGCGTTGCTCGTCTCGAACATTGCCGGCTTGCTTAAAGCGATGTTGCCGGGCTTCTCGAATGCATATGCTGGGTCCATCTCGGCGGTGTGTATCTGTGTGTTCTCGTTGGTTGGTGATGTTGTCTCTGCAGGGGAGGAACAAAAGTTGTCGAGACTTCATCGGCGTTTGACGCGTGCGGCGCGCTTTCCTCGACGCCCGTCCTCACTTCACTGCTCACTGTTTCTCCTTCCAATCATCATCAACATCATCAATATCTCTACAAGAAATGAGAGTGTCTATCGACGCCACTTGTTGGTCACTATATGTGTCCATGAGTCTCCACCGTAATGGCATCAGATACTCCCCAAGAAGCCTCTCTCCTCGACCTCCCATCTGAGATTAGGACTTCAATCCTCGAATATGTGCTCGACGACAACATATCCCATACAGGTCTGATAAGAGATACTCGCGGGACTCGCACGGCGATCGTCATAGACCACGACTACAGTGCTGCCGCCACTCTGGTACCCCTTCTCACGTGCAGTCAACTATACCTCGACGGGCGCGTCCCAGCTCTCAAGCGCACCCACTTCCTCGTAACAAACCTCTACATCAAAATCCCGGAGCGTCTATCCCGTCTCTCAGACAAACAGCTAGGTGCCCTGCGATCAATTGCATTCGTAGCGGACAGCCGTCACTTCCGTGCGATGAAGACCTGGGGCGACTATACTTTCGGCAATCCAGCTCTCAAATTGGACAGCCTCGCAGTCGTCCTACACGAGTCGAGTCATCACTACCTTTTCGACTTTACCGCAGACATCGCAAAATTACTGCGCAACTTACAGGGAGTACGGCGCTTAAGTTTTGTCCGCAATCGCGCCTACGTCAAAGGGGCCTTCAAAACCTGGTGCAACCGCTTGATTGGCATCATCATGAAGATCGACCACTACGAGCGTTATGACGCCCAGCCACCAAACCCGGAACAAACCTGGTGGGCATGGCAATTCGACGACGAAGCTGAGGTGTTTTCCTTGGAAGCACTTCCTAGTAAGGCGATGGTGGACGAGGAGACTTATATGCAGCAGATCAAGCCACTGGTGGACGAGCTCATGACCAGCATCGAAAGTGAAGAATGGAATCCCGACCCTCGCACTCGGAACGGTACTTGATATCATTTATTTACACACTGTTCAGCTCAAAGCATGGGCGCTGCCTGGCCATCGCCTCTCTGATCGCTTCCAGCACTCCACATGCCCTTTCCATCAACAGGATCGACATGCCATCTGATCAGCTGACCGCGTCCGAACAGCTTCCTGTCGTGACCCTTCAAGACAATGACCTTGTGGCCACGCTCCTTCAAACCCTCGACTGTGCTCTCGGGAATACCGTCCTCGAGGTAAACCGTCTTGTCGAACACATCCCCGGCTTCGGGCATACCAGCGCCGATGCAGACTCGAGGAGCATCCAGCGAAGCTTGAGGTGTGAGGTTGAAGATCAGCTGGTTCAGCAAGACTTGTACGTGGCCCTGCGGTTGCATGAAGCCTCCCATGACGCCGTAGACGCTGTGCAAACTCTGATCGCTCACATTGGTCACCAAGGCCGGAATGATCGTGTGGTACGGCCTCTTGTGGGGTGCCATGATATTTGGGTGGTCCTCTGGGCCAAGCGAGAAACCTGCGCCACGGTTCTGGAGCGTGAAGCCGCAGCCCTTGGGGATAATGCAGGTGCCGAAGCCTCCGTAATTGCTGTTGATGAAGCTAATGCCGTTGCCTTCGCTATCTGTCACAGCAAAGTAGACGGTGTCGCTGTGTTGATGTGCGGGAGAGCCGTGGTCGACTTGATCGCTGGCCTTCTTAGGGTCGAAAAGCTTCGCGCGCTCGGCGAGATAAGCCGAGTCAAGCAAGCCTTTCGTAGGCACCTTTGACACCTTGGGATCTGCGACCCACCAGTTGGCATCGGCGAATGAGATGCGAAGGACCTCGATGACGGCGTGCAAGTAGCCTGCGGAGTTGTGGTCTTCGGGTTTGAATTGAGGCACTTGGCCAGCATCCTCGAGCTCTTGCAGAATGCCGAGTGCCATCAAAGCGACGATACCTTGGCCACTGGGAGGGTGCTCCCAAATCTCGACACCCTCGGAGGACTTGTCATGCATGTGCTCGCCGTGGAGCTTGTTCGCATTCTGGCCACGGAACTTCAAGCTGATGGGCTCGGTGTCCTCGCTTCCAAGCTCTGCGTGTTTCTTCATGTCCTCAAGCGTCAAGTGGCCGCCCAGATCTTGCACCACCTTGACAAGCTCCTCAGCGATGCGGCCAGTGTAGAATCCTTCTTTTCCCTCTTTGCCGAGCGTTCTGAACGTGTTCGCCAAAGTCGGGTTCTTCATCAACTCACCCGCCTTGGGAGGTCTGCAGCCATCTGGCGCCGAAGGGTCCTTCTTGAGCATCTCTGCGCCATTGGGAGAAGCGCCGCGAATGACATCCGCCGAAGCCGCCCAAAGTCCAGCGGACATTTCACTGACAGGGAAGCCTTCCTCGCCCAAGCGAGCCGCCGGATCCAGCACTTCCTCAAGAGTGACCTTGCCGCTGCCGAACCTCTGAACTGTATCCGCCCACCCTGCCGCAGCTCCCGGAACAGTGACAGCCTGCACACTGGACATGGGGATCTTGCCCACCTCGCCATCCTTCAATCCCAAGCTCTTTCGCACAGTCTCAAGCGTGCACTTGGTGCCCGATCGTCCACTGCCATTCAGCGAGCTCACTTTCTTGGTCTTAGCGTCGTAGAACAAGCAGAACATGTCGCCGCCGATTCCTGTGTTGCCGGGCTCGGTCATGTTGAGCCCGGCGGCGACGGCGACGGCAGCATCTGCGCAGTTGCCGCCCTTGCGGAGAACTTCGAGGCCGCAAGCATTGGCTAAGGGCTGTGTGGAGGAGACGATGCCTTTTGCTGAGTGTACAGTGGAGCGTCTTGAGGGAAAGTAGGAGTACTCGTATTCGGAGGGGAAGATGGAGGTGGAGTGGAGAGGCATCGTTGGTGAGAAGCGCTGTGCGCGATGTAGTATTCCTGGTTATGTTTATGGACGATCTTCTTGTAAAATCTAGGTAGAGGAAGAGGCGAGGACCCAGTGGTAATATACTATTGACTTATCAACATATCTGGCTATCTCGAGGGGTAGTATGAGGTATGATAGATACCCCAAGAGGACGTTTGGGAGGGCGACACGTGCGGGTATTGCGGGCTTGATGTTTACCGTGGTATCTCTCTATGAGCATGAGATTGTTACGTACTGGACGTGGATGTGTTAGTGAGGGGTCGCCATATGGCAATCAGTTAGCCGTCCTTGAAGAGCTCCACACACGTCACCTCCACCTGCCCTTTTCGTAGGCCGATGTCGGTGGCCCGCCAATTCTATCCTTTGGATAGATACAAGCTATCATGATCAAGAGGTTTGGATTCGACGGCGCTGGATACGCCCAGGCATCAGGAATCACCTCCTCGAGCGGCAGTGTGGACATGCAAATTTCGGACAGATGAAGTAAAGCCATTCCACAACTGAGTTCAGGGTTAGGGTTGGGGTAATGTGGTTTCCACATCCCGTTGCCTATAATCATCCACTGCGGTGCGGCAAGGTACCAGATACGGGTCTTAAGAAGAGAACATGTGCATGCAAACAGCTTTGCTCTATAGACTTGGCCAGTACGAAGCAGGGGCAAGAATTACCGATTCACAGAAATCACGAAGATGATCAAAACACGAAAGTCATCACAACATACGACAGACTTGCGAAGAAGCGTTCCGCCAAACAATTGCGATACTAGACTAACTTGGAACAAGACGTCAACAGAAGACTTTCGTCAAGAAAAGTACCGACCCCGAAGCGCATTACAGCATGACCCCACTATGCCTAAAATCTTTCCAACTAGCATTCCCCAGCATGCCATCACATTCAAAATTACTGCGAGTCGCTCGTCGAGACATTTCGCTCGCTCGGCATGGATGAATCACGTCTTTTCCGACCCGAGAACACTAGCCTGCGCCGTTTACTACCGCCGGCACCATTGGCTGGGGATGGGGACGGCTGCCTAGAGGTATCATTCGACTGTCCTTGATCTTGCTTCGTGTGCTTGGGGATCTCGTTCTCCGTTCGTCTTCCATCGTCCAGCCAATCTTCCAGCTGCGATGTCGACTTCGGCGTTGGATCCTTCATTCCGTGATGATCTTCATCTTTGAGGTGCTTGATGAAATCGTTGTCGTGGTGGTGAAGTTGCGGAGTCTCCATGCAGTGGTCAATCAGGCAAACGAAATCATTGTCAATCTTGACCAGCGGTACGATATCATGACGCTCGGAAGCGTGCATGCGCAGCTTTTCACGGCTGGAAAACGGCGATGACCCGCAGCGATGTCGCAGAGGACATTGGTAAACGGTGTGGGTTGCAAACCGCTCCCATCGTTCAGTCTCAGCTCTTTTCCTTCGCACACGCACGAGTTCTTTCGCACAATGCTGCAGCTCTTTCGCGACATCGTCGCCCTCGATGTAAGCCCTCGTTTCTTTCTTCAAGTACTGCAGTGTTTCTTCTCCGTTGGGGAGGTCAGATCCTCTCGAGGCGTTCCATTGGTCGAGTTCCACGGCCGAAGCAATACCAGGCACATTGAACCGGAAGTACATGGGGTGCTTCCGGGCTTCGAGGTGCTCACGGCCTGTTCTTCTAGCAGAATGGCAGTCACTTTTGAATTTCTCGTGTGTCTCTTTAGATTCGGCGACGATGTGAGCGAGCTTCCTTGCTGTACTGAACAGTGACCTTGCATTGTCGAAGTATCTCTGCCCTTCGTTGTATTCAGTGTTTGTCGCTTGAGGTGCATCATCAATTCTCTCGGAAGGTTCAGAGTCCTCTATCCTGGTACCTGTACCGATGGAAACGATGAGATCAGGGGCCTTTCCATGTACCGCCCGTATCTCGGTGTAAATACGTTCTGATGGATTGTTGCAGCCTACACCGCCGTCGATGAACGTGTTCTCATCGATTGCTTGTTTCGAAAAGTAGCGAGGAGCAGCAGACGTCGCTCGGGCAACTTCCCACACTTTCGCCATTGACTTGTTGTCACCGGGATGCGAACGGCCGTACGCGCTCTTTGGACAATTGTAAGTCCGAAACACATATGGCTTTTTGACGTCCGAACCACCGTAGGCAACGACAGCGCTAATGCCATGTCAGCTGATTGACACTGCTTCAACTATAATTGTTCCAACTTACGTGTGGCATGTGTCTGTGGTTTCGTTCCGTAGTCTGACTTCGCTGTGTCCGGTCCGACGGACCTCATTCTTTGACCCATTTTCGACGACCTTCTTCAAGGCCCCAATCATCTTCTTGGACTCGTACTTTGGCCTCAGGACACCGCCGATCGAGAAAATTTGTGGCCGAGGCTGGGCAAATACACCGTTTCCCACAGTGCTGTACTGCTGCAGAGCTTCGTTGATACCCATCTTCATGCGCGAAAGCATGATGGCGCTCAGACTGACATGATTAGCTTCTCTGTTGTTCGAGAGCATCCTAATAGATCGCACTTACCCACCGGTACTCGTTCCTGCAACGTAGTCAAAGTAATGGTGAATGCGGAACCTGCTCAGATCGTCGTCTGGAAGATTCGCAGTATGTGTTGAAACAGGCCACGCATATTTTTTTGTGGCGTTGGATGGAGTCTCAGAACCCACTGGTGCGTTGAGTTGCTTAGGGACGTGATTACTTACTACATCTGAGGGGCCTCCGCCTGCATCTACGACCACATCATGCTCGGTTGGCTTGATATTTGCCACGTTGACCTGTTGATCTGCGTCCGGGAAAGGCAGATTGTGCGTGGTCAACCCGGGTCTTGCGTGACGAAACCAAGGATAATCTGCACTACCGGAACACTGAGAGAAAAGTATCAGCGTGTGTTTAGCACTCCTCCTGCTGTGGGCGAAGCTCGAGTCTGGTTGTTCGTCATTGCTATCGAGCAAAACCAATGGCACGTGGGAAATGCAAGGGCGACAGAACGTGGTACCGTACTCTAGGCCACGGGAGTCTTGTAACCTGCTCCATGTCGCGCTCTCCTTTCTCCAGAGCCGCGACTCTGGTAAGTAGTTCTTGGAGAATGAGAAGAGAACTGTATCCTCGGACGCCTCCGCCATCTAGGTCCAATTAGCTAAGATACTGCCGACGTAGACTGTACGAACAAACAGGATGATCTTACCAAGACTCAGAAGCAATTTGCCCGACCAAGGACTCTTGGGTGCTGTGTCTGAGTTGAGGACTGGAAATCTTTTCGGGTACACCGAGGGTGTCTCCCCACCCGGTGAGCTGCCTCTGCTGCGCGATCGTGGTGGCGTAGCGCTACAAGGAGCACTCTTACTGGTAGGAACGGTGAGGTTCGTCGCCATGTTCAGGTGTTCCGTAACTTGTGCGCAAAAGCGTTTGATTGATCGGAGCCACCCAGACGGGGCGTGCTTGACATTTTAACATGTTCGCGGCATCTATTATGCGGAGTCCACATACACATCGCTTCCCTAACCGAACAACTGCAAGTCTGGGTGAGCAAGGCTGTATTGCATCGATATGTGAATCTCGACTTCTTGAGATCGAAGCAGTGGCGTCTGCGCTGCACATTTGCAAAGGCGCAGCTGCAACGGATGTGGCGAAGGGCGCTGCTGTGGAACCACAGTTTGTCCACTAGGAGAAGAGGAGATGACAATACGCAGGCGCTCTCTTGATCGTCAGACACTCACGCTGTGATAAGGACCGTCAGGGCTGAAGCTCGCTACTGCGGTCGGAGTCGCCGTTCGTCGCAAATACGTACTTTGAAGACAATCGTTGCCTCATGGCTTCGCTACGGAACGCGCCACGCATGATTTTTCGCGAACTGTACCTTGTGATGATGCGCCGAGGCAGCGCCTCGTCCCGTTCCAGTCGTGAGGTGGCAGAGATACATCGTTCGGTCCCGCTTCCAGTGCATTCCAAATGCTGCTTCTGGAAACCAGTTAAGGTGAAAAGTGTGTGGATATTCGAGGGTATGGATGTCATCTCCATGCAAGCGATTTGGCGAAAACCTTGGAACGTCGAGGCATCCCCTAGATCACTCCAAGGGCAGGTGAGTATCGTGAAGCTTCCTCAGTTCAGGCTAAAGTTTGTCTGTTAATACGGTAGTATCAGCAACTTTCTTATGCCCTAGTCACCCTCATACCAGTGAGAGAGGGTCTCCGAACACTATGATCTCACTAGATCAGGCTCTCACAGACGGTAGGCCTAGTACCCTGTAAATATGCTGGTGCCAGTGAGATCGTCCATTTTGACAACCTTTGCATAGCCGGAGGTTGTACCTTATTGTGGCGTGATACTGACCAGCTGGCACGGGAAGCGGCAAATGGCCAGCTTGCTGCTTTGCAGCCTCGTCCGATCCGCGACATCAGCTGACGACGCTGAGCAAACGGTGGATTGTACGTACCTCACTATACATAGAGTATTACTCGTGGCAAGATCGTTCTTCATTATTTTCGTCAGGCGGGACGGTCTCGACCGCACAGCCTGATGTGGGTTTCACAAAATCCAGAGAGGCGCATTCGAACCCCTTTGATTGGATTTGAACTGCAGCGAGTGGCTCCACGTAAAAGTGACATGTGGTCAGTCATGCATAATGTACCAAGGTAGTCTGTAGAGGTGGGCGGTTGTCGTGCCACCCCCCTCGAGCGATGATATTCAGCAGTTCGCGCACTCGTACTATCGCCAGAGCCTACTCGACACAAAAAAACAAGACGCATACCCAATCGTGGCATTTCGATACCAGATGGAACATTCGGCAACCGACTCTAGCCAAGGCTCCACGCAAGTCCCGAAGAAGAGGGGCCGTTCGCTCGTGCTGTCTCTGGCAGACCAGAAGTTGACGGTGGAAGATAACGATGATTTGGAGAAGTTCATCAAGGGTATGTGTGAAGATGATCTGTCTTTTTGAAGCAAGACCTGACTGTCATCCAGGGCGACTGGTCAAAAGTGACAAGATCTCGCGCAAGCCTTGGAAGAAGTCGATTCACCTTGAACTATCGGAGGCAGACTTGGCGCAATCGGACACGTCTTACTCGTATCCGATCGACATTCGACTAGATAGCGTATCTCGCTTGATGGTGTTCAGGAGATTACTGGGACTTGTCGATGGGGTAAGGGTATACACTGGCCCTCTCGCCAAGCTGTGAAAGCCAAACCGGGACCGGAGGACGTTTGCGGCGGTGATGAATGGACAGCCTCCATGATGTCGGAGCGTCTTCACAGAGATTCAGTTGGCTAGAATGTGTTGTGTTGTATTGCATTTTGACGGTGTCCAGAATTCCAGTACGGTCCATCCCTATGTGTAGACCGACTCGCGCAAGTAGCCTACATGCGTAAGCCAGGTTGGCCAGGCTCTGGACTCTGGAGGCACAACTGAACCGGAACACATTTGAGCGGTGTTGGGAGTAGCCTGTTCCCGTCAGTTTGTTCCCTGAGAGCGAGACATACGCCAGGCCAGCTATATATATCATTGCCAGTTGGTTGTGCGCGCCTGTCATGCCCTTCACTAGAAGAGGCAATGGAGCTGTTCTCGGCGTTTGAAGCCAGCATGCTAATGAGCACGGTGAATATGCTTACGTGTGCATGCCAGTGATACAGAATTCAGCTTTGTAGAGACAGAACAGAATCAGGGTGGACTTAAAGAGAAAGTTGTAGGAAGGAAGTGAGAATGGAGCGTGGACAGCTACTAACTGTAGGAACACGAATCTGAGGCCGCCCAAGGGCTAGCTTCTGTCGAAAAGGGTCAGGGTTGTCTTCGAAAAGTGAGACAAAGAAAAACCCATCGTTTGAAATGTGATTGGACAGATCTACAGCCTCAACTATCAGCTCCAAGGCAAATTCGATGATAGCTCTATCGGTGCAATATTGACAGAGTTACGTGTATGTAGCGTCCAAGGTGTATTTTGAAAGTCGCGGTCAGTCCTTAGCGCCGGATGTCCCGCAGCCGATCAAAATGTATATTCAATGAATTGATATCGTCTGGTCGTGCTTCTCTTCCTTGTCGAGTATCACAGGCGGCGGCAACGAAAGAAATACCAGCCCACAAAATGAAGCTAACAAAGTTGTCCGGTCGCACGTTAATCATGTCTACGAGCGGGAGAATTGTCTAAAATTATATGCGCTCGCCCTCCAAGATGCCCCTAGCCTCCTCCGACTTCCACCAACTGACGCCCTCCTTTCCAGGGTACTCGAACTTGTCCATGCTCTCGGGCTTCATCTCAACACTGTAACCAGCCTCCGTGGGGGTGGTGTAGTAACCGTCCTTGATGACACTGGGGTGGAAGAAGTGCTCGTGCAAGTGATCGACGTACTCCAGCACAGACAGCTTTCCGGAGACAACAACGTAGTCGATGGTAGACAGGTGCTGAGTGTACTCTGGAAGACCAACACCACCCGAGTGAGGCACGATGGGGATGTTGTACTTCTTCGCGATCAACAAGATGGCCAAGACCTCGTTGACACCGCCC
>Ga0265797_10008566_pt1 | contig 13572 bp, 18 predicted proteins | sample P2T30metagenome_FD_192433 | JGI IMG/M metagenome (GOLD analysis project Ga0265797, IMG submission 192433) | Plant litter microbial communities from East Loma Ridge, Irvine, California - P2 T30 | ecosystem: Environmental > Terrestrial > Plant litter > Unclassified | place: USA: California... | reverse complement strand
TTGGAGAGCCGAGTGGAAGCACCAGAAGAAGCATGGACGGGTGCGTGTCTGTCTATTCTAGTCGAGCTGAACGTGTTGCTAACCTGCTGTAGATCCACCCCTTACTCAAAGACGAAGGCAATGCGACAGCCCACGGCGACGGCCCTGACGATATCCGTCTGAAGCGATCAGAACCAGTAGCTTCATCCCTTCTCGATGCGCCCGATGACGACCTTGCGCCAGTGCTTGCCCAATTGCGACGTAGCCTGGAGAGCATGCAGGGCAACCATACACAGGTCGAGGGTCTCAATATGACGGTCAACGATGCGCAAGCAGTACTAGACGACGTCTTGTTCAGGCACGCTGGCGCAGTGCAATATGCTGCCATACAAAATATCGATATGCAGGTCCCATGATGACTTTTGTTCTTTCTATAGCCACGCATGGCTCGGCGCATGGATCGGGTTCTGGGCAGGTGTGGTGAATACGGTACTGGGTTCGATATTAAGGCAGGTGTATGGCGTTGGAGGGCATCGACGTAATTTCAATACTCTAAAGGAAGCTTTGTGCGAGGCATGGGCTAGGTTAGCAAGGCCCGTACTAGGCTGTCCAGCGTGGCGGCTGGCTGGAGTGGGCAGCGAGACCATTCAAGTCTATCAAAATACTCCCAGTTTTAGAACTGCGTTCCGACGGTATGGTCTTCGGAATGCGCGCGTTCGCGGCCGTCTCCATCATGTAGTGTAGCAATGCGGCGTGATTGGCTCCAGCAGGGCTCCAGCAGGGCTTCGGCAGAGCGGAGCCACTTCTGCAGCTGCAGCCCTTCTATGCGAAACTTGTGCAAACTACAACATGTCAAGCGCCGCTATCTGAATGCCCCGTCGAGATCACCCGCATTGCAGCGGGAAGCTGTCAAAATCTCCACTAGGAGGGCGGGCGGTGCACTTCTCCGCGATTGGGCCTGCGTTTCTCCGGGTTCTTCCTTCCAAGGTTCGGTTCGGCAAAGCACGCGACCGCGAACATTCACCTTGTCCTTCGTGCTTCTGAAACCACCTCTCCGCCACTCGTCTGCCGCGACTACGGGCCCTGCTGTGCCACCAAAGAACGTGTTCCTGGCGCATCTCGACCTTCTGCGCGCTTTTCGATGCTCGAGTGCGTGACGAGACCCCTGTCGTAACACACATGAACCTGCGCGTCTCCAAGAAAAGCACCCGGCTCTGACACCGACCCACTACCCACACTTGATGTCGGAAGCTGCACGACGATCAAATGGAGCTTCGCCAGTCAAAATGACGGAACCACTAGAAGCCGACAAGGACAAAGTCGCTCCAGAAAACACCGCGCCCAAGACCCATTCACCCTCCAAGAGCAAGCCCGATGCGACCAATTCCGAGGCGTCCGCGAAACCGCCAAAAAAGCGTAGAAAAGTAAATCATGGTAAGCCATCGACGTTGTGTACCCACAAATGCATCCGCAACCCTGCTAACCTATATGCCTTCCTTCAGCATGCATCTACTGCAGACGTTCGGTGAGCCACAGCCAATTCCCCAGCATTCGATACATGCAATGTATTTCCATGTAAGACAATTGTTACTGCTTGCTGACACACACCAATCAGCACATGACCTGTGACCTCGTAAGTGCACTGAGTATGGCCTCGTCTGTTCGAAAGCTGATTGAGCCCGCCCAATGTAGGAGCGACCATGCACACGCTGTGTCAAGCGCAATATTGGACACCTATGTCACGATGAGCCGCGTGAGGGTGTTAAAAAGTCCAAGTCCGAGCCAGAGAATGGCGATGGACAGAGTCAGCCCACTCAGGTCGAATCAACTCCCTCCGATGCCGCATCGACGGCCGCTCCTCCAGTCCCGGATGCAGCGCTAAACCTGGCGCCTCACCCAGTACCTCCTAATAGGGATGCCAGCACTACGTCAGGTACCCAGCCTGACCCCGTATCCGCGCCACAATTACCTGCCCTGACAGCTGGTAGTCAGCCTTGTAAGTTACACTTCTTCTCAGCTCCCCGTCGTGGTCGTCACTGACGCGCCGGAAGTCTTGGGCTATGATGGTTTGCTGTCCTCGTCTCAGAACAACCTTCAGGACATGCAGTTCCATCCCTCATATATGTTCAATACCTCCGAAGTCAGTAATGAGTATAATCTCCTCAACGACTTTCTCAACAACAGCCTCATGGACGACGGTGCGTTTTACGGAGGCAATGACTTCCACAGCCTCTTTTCCGATGCCTCACTCATGAATCAGATGGGCTCCCTGAACAGCAACTCTGCCTTTACCTCGAACACGTCAAGACCGTCGCAATTACTTCCGCCTCCCGCGCAAAGTGTCGGTGGTCATGCTGCATCACGGCAAACAGGCGGCGTCCCTACGGACAAGGCAAGGGAGAGATACCTTGTCACAGCCGCTGATCCTGCTGGATCAGACAGTCCTGAAGAGCGCATGAACAAGCTACTCAAGGCCAAGGTCGACGCAGGGCTGTTGAAGCCCTTCAACTATGTCAAGGGTTATGCACGACTAAACCAGTACATGGAGCAGAACCTGCAACAGGCATCTCGCATCCGAGTACTGCGCCAACTGGATCGCTTCCGACCCAAGTTCCGAGAGCGCATGCAAAGTCTGACAGATGTGGATCTAGTACGCATCGAGATGTGGTTTGACAAGAGCTTGATGGAGTACGACCGCGTCTTCGCTAGCATGGCTATACCTGCATGTTGTTGGAGAAGAACAGGCGAGATTTATCGCGGCAACAAAGAGATGGCGCGACTCATTCACGTACCGATGTCGAAGTTGCGAGACGTAAGCGCCAGACCACGGTCACTTGGAATATGACTCCAGCTAACAGGATGCAGGGTAATATCGCTCTGCACGAGATCATCGCTGAGCCGTCACTGGTTTCCTACTGGGAGAAATTTGGCGCTATCGCATTCGACCATACTCAAAAAGCCATCCTGACGAGCTGTTCCTTGAAGAACCCCGACCCGCACTCTAAGGATCCGGAGATACGTTGCTGCTTTTCTTTTACCGTCAAGCGCGATGCTTGGAATATGTAAGTGGGGGTGGATATTGCCTCCGAGCTTAGACTGACTGTTGTAGACCGGCGTTGATCGTGGGCAACTTCCTTCCCATCACCGAGGCCACATCGGGGTCGCTACCGGCGTCTTGAGGCCGTCGAAGCCGCACCACAAATCACAACAATGACTTCATCAATCTTCTACAAGTTCAAGAATTCAAGGGAAAGCGAGCGCGTTATCTTCAACGGCACCGGTTTGAGCGTTTTCGAGCTCAGGGAGTAGACGCTCTTGCGGAAATTTCGCTTGGAACGAGTGTTTTTGTAAAACTTTGCTGTACAATGGGTTGGGAACAGGGTAATGTCTGGCTTGGGTGTCTCAAAACATTGGTCAAAAAGAGTGCGCACATCTCTTGGGAGGGTAATTGCAAGTGCGGCGATATCCACAGGTTTACTTCAACATGTACATCCTTTTGCCTGCCTTCATATCTTCATTCATTCATTCCCCCGTCTTGCATCCAGTTTTCCTCGCGTCCACGGGTATGCTCCTTCCTGATCTCATGCACGTGCGTGTGGAGCCACCTTCCAGAGTGGCAGTCGCAATCCGACATCTTACACCTTCAAGCTGCACATCAATCAACGTCGTTCGCATTGCCATCTGACACGCATCATGCCGCCCGCGCAGTCAGCAGCCAAAGTGGAGCGAGAGAAGAAGCTGAAGGCAGTCCTGAGTGAGTGCACTACCTCGCGCCTGCCCTACGCGTGACACTTACCTTCCCACCAGCATTCGCCTCGACACTCAGCAAGCGCATAGAAGCCGGCAACCATGCGACGATCATTGGTGAGCTTCAGGCCCAGATTCTCGGGCTACCACTCAAAACCTCATCTGCCGTCACCGCGAGGCAGGAAGAACTCGACAGGCTGGGAACCGAGCTTTGGAATCAAGCTACGCGCTTGCGACGCGACACTTCCGTGGTCAATAATCAGGCGAAGGATTCAGCGGCAGACAAGACCAACGTGGTCCCTTTCCTCCGTGCATACGCATTCCTACTCCTCGACTCAGCTGGCGGTCGCGGACCAAACAACGTACGCCAGCGCAAGAGCTGCATCCGTCTCATGAAGGTTGCACTGAAAGCTGCGAGAGTGTGCATTGAAGCGAATGAGTTGAGCATCGCGACAGACCTACTCAAGCTCGCTGCTGAGTACGAAGATGTTCTGAGCAAGGGACCCGACGACAAGCCTGAGAAGGACACCGAGCTCGCAGATGGCCTACGTGCGCAGTACTTCGCTGTGCGGATGACTTTGTCGTGGCGTCAAGATCAGATGGGCATGGCAGAGCATATGTTTGAGAAGAGCAGGCAAGTCAGGAAAAGCTTCACCTTTACCATCACTGAGCAGCTTGCGGATCTGCTATACGAGATCGGGAAGGCTATGTTGGCGAAGCGCGATTATGAGGTTGCTACGAGATGGCTAGAGCGTGCATTTGATGTTCTTGGGGAGCAGGACCTGGACATGCTCAGTCCAGAAATTGGTGAGCTGAGACTCAGCATCATGCAAAGTCTTGGTATGCACGTCCCGTTAACATGGCAATCAAGCTCTGGCTAATAAGGTCGTCAGTCAAGGCGTATATGAAGACTAAGACGCCTATTGCCCAAGAGAAGGCATGGCAGATGGTGAAGTTGATGGAGACTGTGCGTCTCGTGAACAATCTGGCTGAATCTTATCTTTGACTGACACTCTGCAGGACTTCGGCGATAAGATGATCGTCTCATTGCTGAAGATTGAACTGCTGTCCGAAGCCGAAATCATGGACACGTCCGAGTTCTATAATGGCAAGCTACTCGAATCTGTTCGCCATCATGCGCTAACTCCCTTAGTCCTTCTGCGCATGATCCGTACCATCGTGCTGAACGACACGAACTTCAAAACGTATGCACCTCACCCATTACGCTTTCTACTTCAGTCCGACTAACACATTCTAGCATCATGCACTACATTCACAAGCTCAAAGAACATAGGTACACATAAGTATACACGCCTACAGCCTCTCGCTGACTACTTCTAGCAACGTGACCGCCTGTAAAGTACTGGACGACCTGATCGATACGCGCCTTTTTCGAGAGGAAAACCAGTCTTGGATCGAAAAGGCAGTCATCACGCGCATCTGGATTGGAATCAGCAACAGTCTTTCCGAAAATTCGCTCGAGCAACTCAAAGACCTCTTCGATACCGTGGCGCAGAACTCCAAAGTTTCGCTTTCTGCGCCTGCCACACATGCTGCGCAAACCCTCTTGTGGAAGAAGGTGGAGGCCGCGTCCAGCCAGGAACAACACGGCATCGCTGAGGCTTGGTGTCAAGCATGCCTTCATGACATCTTCGAGAAGGCTGGCGTGCAGAACAAAACCAAGGTGACGAGGAAGATCATACAGTGCGCCTTATCACGTCAAGATTACGAAGCTGCCCGGGAAGTGCACGCCAAGATGTCTGAGAGTGGTAAAGACGACCCGGTGACTCGCTACCTCATGTACAAGGCAGGTCTACGAGGCGGCGATGAGATCTTCGCCGCTGAATGTCTCGATTATGTCTGTCGGAGTTCCGCGAAAGACGCTACCCTACTTTACGCTTGCGTCATGGAGGCTCACAGTACGGGGAGCAAAAGACAGGCTATCAATGCTCTCGAGAAGGTCCTGGAGAAGTACGAGCATAGTGCGCCGGCAGGGATACATCTCCCTGCGCTCTTGCGGTACGTCGCTCACCCGAAGTGTTACGCGCCTCTGATATGTGACCAGGTCTACCGCACGTATGTTGGAGTCTGAACTTATTAAAGATGGCAAAATTGATACCGGTATCTTGGAACAGATCTGCAACGTCTTTGAGGGGGGTAAGTCGTTGTGCACTTCCGGAGGAGGCGCTTTTACTGATGGTCAAAGCATGCGTTCAAGCCAAGGCATCCCGTATCAGGCCAAGCACGCCGGCTAAGGAATTGTTTACAGCTGTGGAGTTTGAATGGTTTTCTAAGAACGCTTACAACATTTCGCTCAAGTACTGCGCGGAGATGCCACCGGGACTTCTGGTTAGGTTGCTCGGCTGCTGCACTGAGGTGAGCTAAACGCCAAAGATGGAAGCAACACCGCTGACACTTGAAGTTCATCAAGCTACTCAAGGAGAAGACCGAACCAAATCCAGACGGTGATCTTTGCCTCCGGCTGGTGTTCTGCGAGTTCCTCGCTGCTTGTACCTACACCACCCTGGCCCGCGCAGAAGATAACACCAAGCATAGCGTGAGTCGCGCATCTCGCTAGAAAGACCAGTATCTGACTACTACAGATTGGTTACTACCTCGAAGCCCATAAGCATAGCCAGGAGTTCCGACGCACCGCAGCAGAGAACATAAGCAAACTTGGTGGAACCTCTCAAGACGACATCATGTCAAAATACTTCCAGATTGTCAAACTGGAGCTCGAAGCTGTCCTAAAGCTTGGAAGATGGGATGAGCTTGACGATCTTTTCGACCAGTGTTGGAAGTACAAGAACCCGGATCATTGCGAGACTCTGGCAGACCTCGTTCTAGTCGTGCATGGCTGCATCGTGAAAGCAGGACTAGAAAACAAATATCAGAAGAGTAAGATCATCGGACTATTCTCTGGATAAAGACTGACGAAGTTGACAGAAGTACTATCTGTTCTTCAGAAAATCATCAACCTAACTTGCCGCCAACCAGCAGGCCGCGACATCACGAAACTGGCACGCTGGCTTAGATGCATGTTCAGCCTTTCACTCGAGTACGACGAGGAAGTCAGCATCAAATGCATCCAGCAAGTAACGCTTCTCGCTGCGAAACAGAAAAACGTAAGTTCCCGCACCCTGGCAATCCCGATATATTCCTAAGCCCATTCAGACGCTCCACCCCACCATCGCGACAGCCGGACTGGATACACCGCCGCCATCTTCTGATTTCACCATGAACGACGACACTGCAGACCTGGCTGACGATTGCATCAAGGAGATCGACTGCTACCCCAAAACCGAGCTCGAATGGCTCGCAAGCACCGCTTTCAATCGCGCCGTGGACTTTTACCTGTCAGAAGACGATGTTAAGACGAAGAAATGGGCAGAGCAGGCGTTTATCGTGGCACAGTGGATTGACGATAATGGTGCAATGCGAGATTTTCTGATGGACAGGTTCGCGAACCTGAAGTTTGGCGATGGCGAGGAGTCGGCGGCGGTGCAGCGAGCGGGCTGACAAGCGGTTGGCATCTTCCGAACCCGATCGTATCCAACGGGCGGCAGGATAAGCACTTAACGCGCTAGAGGCATGGCGCGTCTGCTGCATTTGTGGCTTCGTGGCTTTCACAACCTGGGCATTCGCACTCTCCTCCACTGATATTCGTTAGCTAAAATTATATACGTAAGTCCTGAACTCTGCTCCGCTGATTACGCCACGAGAAGTGGGGCGAGATGCCGAGCGGCCGTGGGTTCCGCGCGGTCAGAACCTCAACTTTTCGCACGACGGCGCTGTGTAATGTCGGCGTCGTCGGTGTTGTGGCGGTCGTACAAAAAAGAAAAGGAGCAAGGTTGGCCAGGGGAACTCTGACTATGAAAAGTGAGTCGATGGGAAGTCGACTCATGACATGTGAATCGATGAACAGTCAATGATGGGGTTCTGAGTTTGGCATGCGACGCGCACGCGACATGTATCCACATTTGGACGTTTCTGACCCATGCATTCCCGGGGATGCAATCACAGCGAGGCTCGCACTCGCACAGGCGTCAACTGCGTCGTCATGTTCCTTAACGCTTGTCAAGGATGACGCTGGCTACTCCCGCGGTTAGCAGCCTATACCTTCCACTGCTTCACAAAGCCGCCCACTATTTGCTTCCATTTGCTGGGTCGCATCGCTTTGCTACCACTTCACCCTCACACCTGCCGCCTGTCATCTGTCGCATAGCCTAGCCGACCACACAATGAGGTTCTTCTCGCGGCTGCACCTCTGTGCGGCTCTTGCCATTCTCATGATCTTGTACTTCACTTGGGTACATTCCGCCAATTTCGAAGACACCGTCAACACAGTATGGCGCGGTAACGCGCACCGCATAGTAGTGTTCGGCAACGATTGGTCCGACACAGGAAGCTACCGCGTCTCCTCGCCTGTGCTATCCGCAGTGGTAGCCCGCGACGCTGACCGAGGCGACCTATGGGTGGAAACGCTGTGCAAAGAGGTTCGTCAGAGTCATGCCCTCATACAAACCACGGTCTAACACACTCCAGCTCGCATGTGACACGATTGACAACTTCGCCCACTCCAAGCCAGCCGCGGCTGCACACATCGGATCGCTAGTCGACGCAAACGTCCACACGGAAACGAAAGGCGCGGGAAGCAACGAGACAACCGTCACGTCGTTTGACTTCAAGACACAAATGGAACAGTACGTCGCCTACGACAAGGGGCGACGAGTCATCCCCGAACGCCTACGGAAAGGAGACGAATGGACTTTCTTCACCGTCTTCTTTGGCTTGTGGGATCTGCTCGAATACTCTACATTGGAGAAGCCTGTGGCCATATCCGCAGTGGACAAGAGCATCGAGTCGCTCTTCCACAGTCTCGACATCCTGGCCGAACACGCAGCCCACCCGCCCAACGTCGTCATACCCAAAATGATCGACGCATCTTTCCTCCCGCAATTCCAAGTACAAAAGAAAGCCATGCGGGAAGCCGATTTCGCAGTGACTCAGCACCGAATGGTGTTTCTATGGTCATACTGGAACACAGTCTTACTTCGGAAAGCTGCAGAATGGAAAAACGGCGCCATCTACATGCCTGAGCCAAATGCTATCATCATGAACGAAGTCCGTGCCAAACAACTGCACTCGCGACAGATTTCTGATGCGACTGGTGTGGGGGCTCAGGCACCGCTCTTTGAACACGTCGATACGCCCTGTTTGGATGCTGTAAGGGGGAGTGGGTTGGTTAAATGCTCGGCCCCAACTGAGCATTTATTTTGGTAAGTTCATAAGCCTCGTCCTTGATCACTTGATACATCTACTGCTTTCACGCTATACGCACCTCAGTCGCTGCATAGCACCACGCTCCTTTCAAGCCACAAGTCATAGCACAGCACAAACGCTTTGTCTCTGTTTCAAGCTAACGAATTGATGTGATAGGGATAATATTCAGCTCAGTGGGCCGGCTCACGAACTCATTGGCAAACATGCTGCAAACTTAGTACGCGGGAATCGGAGCATTAATGCTGTGCGTGAAAAGAGTGAGGAAGAGAAGAAGCAGGAGAATGAGCGAGTTCAGTTCAAGCTCAAGTTTCCTCCAGGGTATTAGCACAAGACACTGTCTGGAACTCGGCCGAGGCTGAAAGGAGCTTCCTGCTTCCCCGCGACACGGACACGGACGTAAGAAAGAGGGAGTGAGCTTTGACCTCACGTTTCTTCCGGAATACTATCACAGGTCGTTAAGAAAGTGTCTGAGACCTCGCCGACGGCACGAAGTTTCCCTCGGGCTATCAGCACAAGTTGTCAAAGACACTGTTTGGAACTTGGCCATGGCTGAGAAGAGCTTCGCGGGACTACCTGGTCACCCGCGACACGGGGTAAAATGCGCTTCGCTACAACCAGGACGGCATATGGCGGCAAGGCGCAGTATGACTGCGTCTTCTCTGACATTGAGCCACGGTCATTGTTATGAAAGAGAATGTTGTATTGTTGGCGAGGACTGGGGAAGTGGGGAGCGTGGAGGGGAGGCGGAAATCTCTGAGGTCTATTGCCTCCCTGGCTCGCGCCCGTCTTTCGATGCTTTGACTGCATACATCTTCAGTCGTAATAGGGGAGACTATCGTCTACAGGTTCGCTTCTGAGCTGAGCCACAGCCGTTGCGATGCGGCACTGCAATGCGGGAAGGTGTTGTATTGTTGGCGCCCCTTGTATAAGCCGCGCATTAAAGTACCACTCCAATGGCGAACGCGAGACAAGACTAGGTCCTGGTCTGAGACAAAGCCCCGGCTCTTATTTGCATAGCTGGCACAGGAATGTACATGTCTCGCGGTTGGTGGAAGCTCGTCTTGGCACGCTCCCGAAGTAGTAGAACAAAGAAACCGCCAGCGCAGATCGGCTGCATATGACTGGAACAATCATTTTACTGGATCACGGCTGCTACCATCGTCAAAGCGTCAAAGATCCAACTCTAGCTACCGGATAATGCATTCAAAGATACGGACATGTTGTTAATGGTTCGTTACCAACGCGGCTGTTCCCTCCCTTCGTGTCCGACCGAGGACAATGAACCGCGCCTTCTTCCATCGGAGTCATTAGGTCAGCTGCCGCGTCTCTAGAAATCGAAAATGCTAGCCAGTCGAGTGTTGCCACCGATTGTTTGGACTTTGACTCCTTCTTCTCCCCATTCTCCGCCTGTCGCTACCTTCTTTCACGTGCCGAGGCGGTACGTCAAGACAAATATGCAGATTGGTGATACCTCTCCAGTGTCTCCGGTGGACGATTCGAAGCCTTCGAGGAACTTGCGCAAGAGCAGTCGGATCAACGAGACGCGCCCAGCTTCCACGTCTAGTCCTACTGCTGAGCGTACTAAGAGGGACGAGCCGCCAGCCTCTCCTGCTTTGTCGTCTCCGAGGACTACAAGGAAAAGACCTTCGCCGCTGATTGAGATTGACGGGGCCGACGACTTGACCAGTCCATCTGACGATAAACCTCCCCAGAGTGCTTCGTCCGCTACAGCTGGCGGCGAGCCAGACTTCTCAGGGCATGTTTGCTTGTGTCAGCCAGAGCCGAAAATACCGCGTCCGCGAAATGGTAAGTCGATATTATCTTCCTTTGTCTTGGATGTACGTCACTTTCCTAATCGGAGCATTTGACTCGGATTTGACTCAGAACAAAGACACCCATCATTGTTTGCGGTCATTCTTGCGCAGCCTGCTGACCATTGCCTTGTAGCTTTTATTCTTTATCGACAGCACCACCAGCAGGCCATTACCGCTCGTAATCCGGGTCTCAACAATCCTGATATCTCAAAGATTATCGGTGAACAGTGGAAGGCTGAGGGTGAAGAGCAGAAGAAGGTTTGGCAAGACCTTGCGCAGGTTAGTGGTCCTTGGCACCTTACCCTCCATTGTCTTTGTTAATGTGAAGTTAGGAAGAGAAGGCTAGGCACCAGGAACAATACCCCGACTATCGCTACCAACCGCGCCGTCTTGGCAAACCTGGCTCGTCACCGTTGAACCCTACTGGCCAGCATACGACAATTGACAAGTACCGTTGTCACAAGTGTGGTGGCCGTAGTCTGAGAACACCTACCAGTCCTTTCCTCGACGCCTCTGGCACCCCGACTCTGCCGCCTCCTAACATCTCGGAAGGCCTCACGCCAACAAACCTACCCGTGATGAGTAACCTTAGCCTTGAGTCGCCCGGTCTTCGCCGAGGCCCCATTCCACCAAGCCTTAGTAACATTCAGCTCAATCCGACCATGCGTGGAGACACGATGATGTATAGCCCTTTGACGCCGAACAAGAAGCGCCGCTTCGACCAAGGGCATCCGCCAACGAGTAACGGTCGTAGACCAGAGGGATCGCACAACGGCCCGATCCAGCAATACGCTGTGTATCGACGCGAGTCTTTGCCGCCCATCCATGTGACGCCACACAGTGCGACAATGCCTCCTCCACGAACGCCTCGCGAGATGCGCCACCAGTCAATGGTTGAGCTAGGATCTCTACAGTCCGATGGCAGCCCCAAGAGCGTAGAGGAAGTTCTCAGTGCCTTCCCATATCCCAACAAGATCAAGCTTCTCGGACGCATAACGCCACCCTATCAATACAAAGAGCCCGGTTCCGCCAGTCCATCCTACCGCGCCAATCGCGGTGCCATCATCGCGATCGAAGGCGACGACCTAGCTGCCGTCAAAGAACTCACAGAATGGCTCAACGAATACCTCATCAAGCAAAAGGAATACAGTCCCCAAATCGCCGAGCCACCGCAAGCCCCCATCGAAAACACCGACAAAGAAGTTACCTTCGAAGACTACCTCGACCTGATCAAAGAATGGCACGCCAAAAGCAAGGAAATGATCAAATTCATCACCACCACACCTACCACCTCGACAGACACCCCACCATCTAACAACAGCGACACAATCATCGTCTCCACAAAAGACACGCGCAAAGACTCCGCCACACCCCCCGACTCCCCCTCCCTCTCCTCCACCTCCACCATCAGACCCGTAATCCTGCTCCCAACCTTCCAACTCGCCGCCTCCATCGCCTACGCCTCGCGCATCCCCATCCAAGATGCCTACAGCCCGACCGACCACTGGCAGTGGATGGCGACGCTGTGGCGCGGCACCGTAGGACCCGATTTGACGCTGTATGTGAAGAGCTTTGATCCGAAGGAGGGGCAGGTGGGGCTGAAACCGGAGATGGACGAAGGAGTTAGGTGTTTGAGTGTTTGGAAGGCGTGTGGACCTGGAGGCAGGTTTGCGGATGCGGATTTGAGGAGGGTGGGGTTTGAGGTTGGTGAGTGGGTTAAGGGTTAAGGGTCAGTGTGGTGTGGGTGGTCGGATTAGGTGTTTTCTATTTCTTTGGGGTTCTTTTCTTTCCTACTCTTCGATCTTCCGGGAGAGAGGCGCTTTTGGTGTGAGGATTATGTGTTTGGTGTGGTTTGGTGTTGGCACGGTCCTTATACTGAGTAGATTACGATGATAGAATCTCTACATAGATAAAGACATGATGTATAACTTGGTACACGAGGAGGACTCTGAGGATCAAACAGAACGTCCCTCACATCCTTCCAACAACAGAACAGCCCGCATCCCTTCCCACCTCGGTCATATGTTCCAACATCCCCTTCGTATTAATCACCCTCTTCTCCAAAGAAAGTCTTTCTAATTTCTGTTTGAGTGACTCCTCCCGTGCCACCGCCTCAGCACTCCCAACTGGATTATTCAAACTGAACCCGTGTCGCAATATCGCCCTCGCCTTCTTCGGCAATTCTTCCATAGATTTAACACTCCCTCATACCGCAAAGAAATCTTCACCTCTTTGATCTGGCGATCGGTATGGATGGATGGAGGAATGTAACGGGGGTATACGAGTGGAGAGTACATACCGGCGTTGGAGTCTACGTGCTGCGTGAAACACTCAAGACACAAATGCTGTCCGCATTCAAGACGACATGCATTTTCGCTTTCTGTGAACCGGGTTCGACTACAGGCTATACATGCGACGCATATGTATTTCGCTTTTGAGGATAGTGTTGCTGTGTGCACGCGTTTGGCGTGTGCAAAGCATTTGGTGAAGGAAGATTTGAGCCAATAGTATGGCATTGCGCGAGAATGTGCCCGCGAAAGGGATGTCAACGTAATGTTCACGTATGCGAATGATCTTTCGTTCTCATGTCTTTTCATTGTCCCAGAGACTCTTGTACTCGTAACTCTATTCTACCCCCAACCTCTCTACTCCAACCCATGTTGACATCCAACATCTTAGTTGCACCTTCCCCACTTGCTCTGGCACCAGTTGGCCTTTCCGCAGAAGTCCTCACCCGAGCCACAGAAGT
>Ga0265797_10008564_pt1 | contig 13573 bp, 10 predicted proteins | sample P2T30metagenome_FD_192433 | JGI IMG/M metagenome (GOLD analysis project Ga0265797, IMG submission 192433) | Plant litter microbial communities from East Loma Ridge, Irvine, California - P2 T30 | ecosystem: Environmental > Terrestrial > Plant litter > Unclassified | place: USA: California... | reverse complement strand
CCGTGCGATCACACGACCCGGGCTGCAGGGCGGACAGGACTCGAACCTGCAACCTGCGGTTTTGGAGACCGCTGCTCTACCAATTGAGCCACCGCCCTTCGGGCCCGACGCGACATGCCCGCCCCCCGCTCGGTTACGGGGAGTGGACGCGCACCGTGCCTCTCTGGCGAGGGACTCGGGCGCGCTGAAGCTTGGTCGTCAGGACCGCTCGTCCGAGTGTAGGCGACGACCGGTGCGGCTGCCAAGTCCGCCGCTAGTCTGGCCGCGTGACCACGACAGCTCGCCGCCTCTCGTCCCGCATCGCCGCCATCGCCGAGTCCGCGACCCTCAAGGTCGACGCGCGCGCGAAGGCCCTCCAGGCCGAGGGCAGGCCGGTCATCAGCTACGCCGCCGGCGAGCCGAACTTCCCGACGCCCGACTCGGTCGTCGAGGCGGCCGCGGCCGCGGCGCGCGACCCGCGCAACCACCGCTACACCCCGGCCGCGGGGCTCCCCGAGCTGCGTGAGGCGATCGCCGAGAAGACCCTGCGCTCCTCGGGCACGACGGTCTCCCCCGGCCAGGTGGTCGTCACCAACGGCGGCAAGCAGGCCGTCTACCAGGCCTTCGCCGCCCTGCTCGACGACGGCGACGAGGTGCTGCTGCCCGCGCCCTACTGGACCACCTACCCCGAGGCGATCAAGCTCGCGGGCGGCGTGCCCGTCGAGGTCTTCGCCGGTGCCGACCAGGGCTACCGGGTCACCGTCGAGCAGCTCGAGGCGGCGCGCACGCCCGCGACGACGGTGCTGCTCTTCTGCTCGCCCTCGAACCCGACCGGCGCGGTCCACTCCCGCGACGAGGTCGAGGCCATCGGCCGCTGGGCCCTCGAGCACGGCATCTGGGTGATCACGGACGAGATCTACCAGGACCTCACCTACGACGGCGTACGGGCCGTCTCGATCACGGAGGCCGTGCCCGAGCTGGCCGACCAGGTGATCCTCGTGAACGGCGTCGCCAAGACCTACGCCATGACGGGGTGGCGCGTGGGGTGGCTCATCGCCCCGGCCGACGTCGCGAAGGGCGTGGCGAACCTGCAGTCGCACCTCACGAGCAACGTGTCCAACGTGTCGCAGCGGGCGGCACTGGCGGCGCTCACCGGACCCCAGGACGACGTCGAGGCCATGCGCCGCGCGTTCGACGTCCGGCGCCGCACGATCGTGCGCGAGCTCGACGCCATCGAGGGCGTCGTCACCCCGACGCCGCAGGGCGCGTTCTACGTCTACCCCGACGTGACGGGCCTCCTGGGCCGCACGTGGGGCGGCGTCACGCCGACGACGTCCCTCGAGCTGGCCGACCTGATCCTCGACCAGGCCGAGGTCGCGACGGTGCCGGGCGAGGCGTTCGGCCCGAGCGGCTACCTCCGGTTGTCGTACGCGCTCGGCGACGACGCCCTCCTCGAGGGGGTCCAGCGCCTCCAGCGCCTGTTCCGGAGCTGAGCGGGCCGGGCACGGACGAGCCGGCCGCCCGTGCCCGGGCGACGCAGTGGCACTTGACCCCCAGCCACTGATATGTGAACATCGATGTTGCATCGGCATCCGCGCTGCTCCACAGTGGTGCCCATGTCCGCTCGTCCCGACGTCCCCACCGACGTCCACCCCTTCCCCGTTCCCGCCTCGCGCCCCCTCGCCGACGCCCTCTGGCACGCCGTCGCCGAGGCCGGCGCAGGGCACGTGCACGGGGTCCCCGGCGACTACTCGCTCCGTCTCCTCGAGGCGCTCGAGGAGACCCCCGGCCTCGGGTGGGCGGGGTGCAGCACCGAGCTGGGGGCGGCCTTCGCCGCGGACGGCCAGGCCCGCGCCCGGGGGCTGGGCGTCCTCTGCACGACCTACGGCGTCGGCGAGCTCTCCGCGCTGGGCGCGGCCGCGGGGTGGGCGGCGGAGGACGTCGCGGTGCTCCACGTCGTCGGGGCGCCGGCCTGGCAGCGCCTGCGCGGTGGGGCCGCGGTGCACCACTCCCTGGCCGACGGCGACGGGGAGCACTGGGTGCGCATCGCCGCCGAGGCTGGCGCCGCCGTGCACGTGGTCGCGCCGGACCGCCCCGACGCCCTCACGGCGGCCCTGACCACGTGGCGGCGCGACCGCCGCCCCACGGTCCTCGTGGTGCCCCACGACCTCGTCGATCTGCCGGTCCCGTCCCCGCCGACCGTCGCCGCGGAGCCCGCCGTGGCGCAGGAGGCCCGCGACCGCGCCGCGGACCTCGCCCGCCGCTTCGTCGCCGCGGCACCCCGGGCCACCGTCGTGCTCGGTCATCTCGTGCACCGCCGGGGCCTGCACGACGCCGTGCGGGAGCTCGCGGCCCTGGGCTCCCCGCTCGCGGTGCTGCCCGCGGGCCGGACGGCCGTCGACGACGACGACCCCGCCCTGCTGGGCAGCTACCAGGGCCCGCTCTCCGACCCGGGGGTGCGCGACGCCGTGGAGTCGAGGTCCGGCCGCGTGCTGCTGGGCGGCACGCTGTCCGACACGGCGACGGCGGGCTTCGCGCACGACCTCTCCCTCGGCGAGACGCTCGTGGTCGGCCGCGACGCCCTGCGCTGGGGCGACGAGCAGGTCCGCGTGCCGATCGAGGTAGCGACGGCCGCGCTCGTGGCCGCGCGTCGCACCCGGGGGGCAGGAGGCGCGGCCGAGCCGGGCGGGACGGTCCGCGCCCGACCCGCGCGGGCCTCCTGCGCGGCGGCACCCGCGATCGACGCGACCGCAGCGGTCACGCAGGCGCGGCTCTGGGCGGCGCTCGAGGTGACCCTGCCCCCGGCGCACCGGGTGGTCGTCGACCCGGGGACGGCCACCTCCGGCGTGCTCGCGTCGCACCTGCCCGCCGGGACCCGTCTCGAGTCGCAGACGACCTGGGCCGCGATCGGCTTCGCCCTGCCGGCCGCGCTCGGGGCCGCGCTGGCCACCCCCGACGAGGGCGTGCTCGCGGTCGTGGGCGACGGTGCCGCACGGGTGACGTTCCAGGAGCTCGGGCTCGTGCGCAGCGCGGGCGCCCGGATCGTGCTCGTCCTGGTGGACAACGGCGGCTACACGATCGAGCGACTGCTCGGCGACCCGTCCGCCCGGCACCACGACGTCGTCCCCTGGGACTGGCCGGCGCTCGTCCGCGCCGTCGTCGGGCCCGACCTCGTCGACGTCGCGACGCCGACCACGGACGGCGAGCTGAGGGCCGCCCTGGCCGCCGCCTTCGCCGCGCGGGACCGCGCACAGGTCGTCGTCGTGCGGACGGAGCCCCTCGACGCCCCACCGGCCCTGCACGCCGTGGCCCGGGCGCTGGCGCGCAGTCGCAGCCGCCCCGCCCGGTCGACGGACGCCCCGCGCGAGGGGACCGCCTCGTGACCGCCGCGCCCCTGCTCGTCCCCCGGCACCACGACCTCGGCGAGGTCGACGCGCTGGCCGTGCACGCGGCCCTCACGGCCGAGCACGGCGCGGAGCGCGCGTTCCTGCTCGAGAGCGGCCAGGGGCCCTCGACCGACGTGCGATCGACCTGCGTCGGCCTCTCCGGCGCCCTCGACGTGGCCGTCCGCGACGGGAGCGTCGACCTCACGGGCGCCCCCGGGCTCGTCCGACCGGTGCGCAGCGCCCTGCTCGACCGCGGCCTGGTGCACGCGACCACGGACGGGCTGCGCCTCGCCTCCCCCGACGACCTCTGGCGCCTGCCCCGGATGCTCGTCGAGGTCGTGCACGGCGACGACCCGCCGGCGGAGGGGCAGCCGCCCGTCGAGCTCTTCACCGTCTGGTCGTACGACGCGGTGCGGTACGCCGAGCACCTGCCCAGGCCCGCGTCCCACGGGGGGCGGGACGTGCCTCCTGACGCCTGGTTCAGCGTCGTGCGCGCCGTCGCGGTCGTCGACCTCGCGGCCGGGTCGGCCCGCCTCGTCGTGCACGAGGGCGCCGGCTGGACGGACGACGACACCCGTCGCCTGCTCGCGACCGTCCGGAGCGCGGGGCGACGCCCCGAGGGGCTGCCCGACGTGCCGCCGCCGACCGGCTGGGTCGACGAGCTCACGCGCGACGAGTTCCTCGCGCGGGCCGAGCGGTGCGCCGAGCACCTGCGCGCGGGCGACCTCTACCAGGTGCAGCTGGGCCACGCGGTCCGCGTGCGCTCGGCCGCGGCCCCGCACGACGTCTACGCGCGGCTCGCGACGCGCAACCCGTCGCCCTACATGGCCCTGTTCGCCGTCGACGGGCGCCAGGTCGTGGCCTCGAGCCCCGAGCTGTTCGTGCGCAGCGACGGTCGGCGCGCCACCATGCGCCCCATCGCGGGCACGGCAGGAGGCGCACCCTCGCCCGGTGGGCCCCTCGGCCCCGACGACGCCCCGCTCCGGCACGTGCCCAAGGAGCGCGCCGAGCACGTCATGCTCGTCGACCTCTGCCGCAACGACCTGGGCCGGGTCGCCCGGGCCGGGACGGTCGAGGTGACCGAGCTCCTCGCCGTGGAGCGGTACTCGCACCTGCACCACCTGGTCTCGACGGTGGATGCCGAGCTGCGGCCCGGCACCGACGTCGGCGACCTCGTCCGGGCCTGCTTCCCGGCCGGCACCATGACGGGTGCGCCGAAGGTCGAGGCGATGACCGTGATCGACGCCCTGGAGCGGTCCCCGCGCGGGCTGTACGCCGGGGCCTTCGGGCTCGTCGGCCGCGGCGGCTCGGCCGTGCTGGGGCTCGCCATCAGGATGGCCGTCCACGAGGGCGACGAGTGGTCGCTGCGCGCGTCGGCGGGCATCGTGATCGCCTCGACGGCGGAGGACGAGTGGGCCGAGACCTGGCTCAAGCTGGCCGCCCCGTGGTGGGCCGTGACCGGGGAGGAGCCCGCGTGACCGTCGTCGTCGTCGACGCGCTCGACAGCTTCGTGCACGTGATCGACCAGTACCTCCAGGTGCTGGGCCACGAGACGCTCGTCGTGCGGAGCGGCCCCGACGTCGGGGACCTCGTCGAGGCCGTCCGGCCCCGCGCGCTCGTGCTGGGCCCTGGCCCGGGGCGCCCCGAGTCGTCGGGCCACCCCGAGCTCGTGCGCCGCTTCGCCGGGCGCCTGCCCCTGCTCGGCGTCTGCCTCGGCCACCAGGCGATCGCGGTGGCGTGGGGTGGCAGCGTCGTGCGCGCCGCCGCACCGCGCCACGGCGACACGAGCACGCTGCGGCACGACGGGCGCGGGGTCTTCACGGGCGCCGCGCCGGGGACGACCGTCACCCGGTACCACTCCCTCGTCGTGCGCGAGGAGGACCTGCCCGAGGACCTCGTCGTGACGGCCGTCGCCGAGGACGACGGCGCGGTCATGGGCCTGCGCCACCGGACGCTCCCGGTCGAGGGCGTGCAGTTCCACCCGGAGAGCGTGCTCACGGAGGGAGGGCTCGCGATGCTCCGCTCGTTCTTCGCCACCCACGTCGACGGGCGCTCGGCGTGAGCGGCGGGCCGCTCGTCGTCGCGGTCGACGGATCGGAGCGGCCGGGCGGCGCGACGGCGACCGTGCTCGAGCACATGCGCAGGAGGTTCGCCCGGCAGGGCGCGGAACTGCGGGTCCTCGCCCTCCGCGACCACCGACTCGTCGGGTGCGGCCCGTGCGGCGACTGCACGACCCGCACGGTGCCCTGCGCGGTCGACGACGACGTCGCGACCCTCGTCGGCCAGCTCCTCGAGGCCTCCTGCGTCGTCTACGCCCTGCCCGTGCACGGCTTCGGGACGAGCTCCCTCATGCAGGCCTTCGTCGAGCGCGCCGGCGTCGGCCACCTCCGCTTCGAGCGACCACTGGAGGACAAGGTCGGCGGGGTCGTCGTCGTGGGCCGCCGCTACGCGCACACCGAGGTCGTGGCCCAGCTCCAGCACAACATGCTGCTCAACCGCATGGTGCTGCCGGGCAGCGGCTTCCCGGCCGTCCTCCACACCGACGGCCGCTCCTCGCCCCTCCACGACGCGGAGGGGCTCGAGGCCGTCGACGCCCTCGTCGACCGCATGGTCGACGTGGCACGACGCCTCGCCCCTGCAGCCACCGCCACGAGAGGAACGACATGACCGCCACGCCCCCCGTCCCCCTGCCGACCGCCCGCACGGCGGTCGCCGACCTCGCGGACCGCTTCGGGCGGGTGCACCGGTCCTGGTGGACCGGCGGCCCCCGGTCCGTCGTCGACGACTGGCACCGCGAGCAGCTCGCCGCCGTGCTCGAGAGGGTGAGCACCCGATCGCCCTTCTACCGGCGGCACCTCGCAGGGGTCGACCTGTCCGAGGTCCGGCCGGACGACCTCCGCGCACTGCCGTTCACCACCAAGGACGACCTCCGCCGCGAGCTCGACGACGTCCTCTCGGGCGACCTCCGTGAGGCCGCGTACTACTACGAGACGACCGGCACGACGGGCAGGCCGACGCCGTGCCCCCGCGACGAGCGCGAGATCCTCACGAGCAACGCGAACGTCGCCGCCTCGTGGCGGGCCGTCTTCGCGCGCCACTTCGGCCGGGCCCGACCGGTCGTGGGGCTCATGGGGCCGACCGAGATCCACTCCTTCGGCGACACCCTCGGCGACGTCGCCCGCGACGTCGGCGCCTGCGCCGCCAAGATCTGGCCGTACTCGCCGGTGGTGGGGTTCCGCCGCGCGCTCGAGCTGCTGCGCGACCTGCGGGTGCAGGTCGTCGTGGCCACGCCCGGGGTGCTGCTCAACCTCGCCAGGGCGGCCGAGCAGCAGGGGGTCGACCTGCACCGCGACCTGGCCGTCGAGGTCCTCTTCGTCACCGGCGAGATCTGCACGCCCGCGCTCGCCGCCGGCCTCGACGACCTCTGGGGCGCCACGACCTACGACGTCCTCTACGGCTCCCAGGAGGCCCTCGTGATGGGCGTGGCGTGCCCCTCACGCCGGCTCCGCTTCGCCGAGCTGAACTACCTCCCGGAGGTGCTCGACCCCGCGACGGGCGAGGTGAGGGGGTCGCGCGGCCGCGGCGAGCTCTGCGTCACGATGCTCACCGACGGCATCAAGCCCCTGGTCCGCTACCGGACGGGCGACCTCGTGCACCTGCACGACGCCCCGCGCGGTCCCGGCGAGCTGCCCGGGCCGGTGGTCGAGGTGCTCGGCAGGGTCGCCGACGGCGTCCCCCTCGGAGAGGGCTCGGCGACGCCGGCCGAGATCGAGACCGCCGTGCTCGAGGGCGTGCGCGGCTGCCTCGGCTACCAGGTGCTGATCGATGTCGTCGACGGCCACGACCACGTGACCGTGCGGCTGCAGCTCAGCACCGCGGCCCGCCCCACGGCGGCCGCCACGGTCCCGGTCGTCCGCGAGCGCGTGGCCGAGCGCTTCGGCGTGACGTGCGACGTCGAGGTGGTCGACGAGCTCGACGGTCGCGTGAGCACCGGTGCGTTCGTCAGCTGGAAGGCCGCCAGGGTGGTCGACCGCCGTCGCGACGAGGACCACGAGGCTCGGGTGGCCACCGACCTCGGCCGCCGTCGGGGCATCGACTCGTGACCGGGCAGGAGGAGCGCCCCGCCCCCGTGGCCCTCGGTGTTGCCGGCGTCGCGCGGGCGCTCGTGGCACGGACGCCCGTGACGGGCTCCCTGCGCCTGGTCACGCTCGGGCCGACGGGGACGTCCGCCGACGATGCGGCACGGTCCCTGGCCCACGCCGTGGCGGAGGAGGGCGGGCAGGTCGGCGTCGAGCTGCACGACGACTTCGACGGGGCGCGGCGGTCCGTGCACGACGGGGTCGACGGGCACGTGACGGCCGCGCTGGTACCCAGCGCCTTCGCCGGTGCCACGCGGTTCCACTGGGACCCCGCCCTCGCCCTGCTCGGCGTGGTCGTCCGCCCGACCCCGACCTACGGGCTCGCCGTGCGCTCCCCCGAGGCGGCGGGCCGCCCGGTCGTCGTGGTCGCGTCGCTGCCCGAGGTGCGGGGCCTCGTCGACGACCTCGCGCCTCCTGCCCTGCGCCGGGCACGTCGGATCGACCGGCCGGCCCCGTCGACCGTGGCCGCCGCCCGCGACGTGGCCGGCGGGCTCGCCGACGTCGCCGTGTGCAACGAACCGGGGCGACGCCGGCACGGGTTGACCTGGATCGCGCACCGCGAGGGCGTGCCGATGCCGTGGAGCGTCTTCGTGACGGTCGGCGTCGCCGGGCGGTGAGGTCAGGTCGCAGGGCGCGGCGGTCGGTCCGGGCGGTGCGCCCCTCTGGGTGCCACCCGTCGGAGGGGCTGCTCGAAGTGGGGTGGTGACACGTCATCGACCTGGGGCGATGCTGGTGGTCGGCCCGGACGTCACCCGACCCGACCTCCCGGCGCCGACACCCGCGCACCACCACCCCCTGATCGACCAGCCCTGAACCGGCCCGACCCGACCTCACCGCCACGACCTCTGCTGCCCGTGCCGGAGCGTCCCCCCGACGCCCCGCACGGGCTCCCCGTCGTGCCCGGAGGTCGCCTGGAGCACCATGCCCTCGTCACCCCTGCCCCGCCTCGCGGCGGTCGCCCTCGCGACCGCCGCGCTCCTCGGTGGCCTCGTCGCGACGCCCGCCAGCGCCGCGCCCGGGACCACCCCGGCCGCACCGGCCGCCGCCACGCCTGCGGCCTCCCCGGCCGCACCGGCCGCCGCCGCCGCGCCTGCGGCGACCACGGCTGCCGCCGCCACGACCGACCTCTCCGGCGACACCGTGCCGGTGCCCCAGCGCACCCGCGAGCGCGGCGAGGCGACCGCCGACGCCGCTCCCGGCGACGTCACCGTCGAACGCGTCTACGTGACCACCGTCGCCGCGACCGCGAGCACCGCCGACGACACCGTCGCGGGCCTCGACGACGCCTCCGTCCAGCGTGCCGTCGCCGACCTCCGGGCGTTCTGGGCCGAGGAGTCCGGCGGACGCGTGGACGTGCAGCTCGCCGCCGTCGAGCAGCGCTCGCTCGGACGGGACGCGTGCGACCCCAGCGCCGTCTTCCAGGCCGTGCGCGGCGTCGCCCACGGCGGCCGCTTCGCCTCCTTCGCCTGGGCCGGCACGAACGACCACCTGCTCGTGCTCACCCGCGAGGCCTGCGGCACCAAGGCCTTCGGCACGGTCGGGGGCGCCGGCGGCGAGATCTTCAGCTCGTACGGCCTCGGCGAGCAGCTCGGCGTGCCCGTGCTGCTCCACGAGTTCGGCCACAACCTCGGCTTCGGCCACGCCGGCTCGGCCATGTGCCGCAGCACCACCGTCGCCGACGGCGCCACGAGCGACTACCGCACCGCCGCCGACGCGACCAGCAGCACCGCCTCCTGCCCCGTCGAGGAGTACGGCGACTTCTCCGACATCATGGGCTACTCGATCTCCGGGGCCCGCCCGCACCTCTCGGCCCCCCAGCGCGTGCTCTCCGGCTGGCTGCCCGACGCGACGAAGCTCACGGCCCGCACCCCGGGCCAGCGCGTCGTGCTCAGCGCCCTCGACGGGCGCACCGGTCCCCGCGCCGTGACCGTCGTCGACCCGCTGACCGGCACGAGCTACGTCGTCGAGTACCGCACGGCCGCGGGCCGCGACGCCACCAGCACCGAGCTCGGACGCCGTCAGCCGCGCTGCTCGAACGTCGGCGCCGGCTTCACGAAGTGCGCGCTCACGAGCGACCCGGCCACGGGCGGCGTGCGCGTGCTCCGCACCCTCGGCGCCCAGGGCTCGCCGCAGAGCACCGTCGTCCTCGCGGCGGGCACGGTCGCGGGCCAGCCCGCCACGACGCGCGACACGCACCTCGACGCGGGTGAGCGCTTCACGAGCGCCGGCGGGGGCGTCACCGTCTCCGTCCGGTCGCTCTCGCCGACCGGAGGCGCCGTCCTCGACGTGGCCCTCGGTGCGACCCCGCCGCCGACCACGGCGACCGCGACGACCACCCGGCTCACGGTCGACCGTGCCCGCCAGACCTACCGGGGCGCCCCCGCCACGGCGACCACCGTCGTCGCGACGGCCACCGGCACGGCGCCGCGCGGCACCGTCGCGCTCCGCGACGGCAGGACCGTCCTCGCGCAGGGTCGCCCCGACGCCTCGGGCACCCTGCGCACCGCCCTGCCGACGACCCTCGCCGCCGGACGCCACGCCCTGACCGCCTCGTTCACGCCGGACGACGCCGAGCAGGCCGCGTCGACCTCGGCGTCGACGACCGTCACGGTCGACAAGGCCGCGACGACCACCACGCTGCGCCGGGCCGCCGCGACGCAGGTCCACGGTGGCGCGGGCACGAAGCTCACGGCCACCGTCTCCCCCGTCGCCGGCACGGTGCCGGCCGGCAGCGTCCGGTTCACGCGCAACGGCAGGGCGGTCGCCACGGTCGCGGTCGCTCGCGGCGCGGCCAGCTGGACCCTGCCGTCCGGCACCCCGGCCGGCGCGCAGCGCCTGGTCGCGACCTTCACGCCGTCCGACGCGTCGTTCCTCGGCTCCACCTCGGAGACGCAGACCGTCACCGTGCGGAAGGCCGCGTCCCGCACCACCGCCGCCCCCGTGAAGGCCACCGTGGCGCGAGGGACGGCGCCCACCGTGCGGGTGACCGTCGCGAGCGCCGCGCTCCCTCGACCCACCGGCCGCCTCACGGTCACCGTGAACGGCAAGGAGGTGGCCACGCCGACCCTGCGGAACGCCGACCGCGGGCGCCTCACGGTCGCCCTGCCGAAGCAGTCGAAGCGCGGCACCGTCACCGTCACCGTCTCGTGGGCCGGCACCGCCGACGTCGCGGGGAGCACGTCCTCCCGGGCGCGCGTGACGGTGCGCTGAGGCCGACGCGCCGCCGTCACCGTCGCGCGCGGTGCGCGCGGCGTCCACCGACCGGTGGACGCCGCGTGCGCCGACCGGGGGTGCCGCGGCCGCGCCGGCCCCGCGAGGCTCGGACCATGACGAACCCACCCGCGGTCACGGTCCGCGACCTCACGAAGTCCTACGGCAGCTCGGTCGCCCTGCACGGCGTCTCCTTCGACGTCGCCCCCGGCGAGACGCTCGGCCTGCTCGGGCCCAACGGGGCCGGCAAGTCGACGATCGTCGAGATCCTGGAGGGGCACCGCGACCGCAGCGGCGGCGAGGTCCGCGTGCTCGGCACCGACCCGCGCCGGGGCGGTCTCGCCTGGCGCTCCCGGCTCGGCATCGTCCTGCAGTCCTCGGGCGAGGCGGGCCTCGCGACCGTCCGTGAGGAGGTCGCGCTCGCCGCCCGCTGCTGGCGCCGCCCGCGCGACGTGGACGAGGTGATCGCCGCGGTGGGCCTCACGGACCGGGCCGGGGCGCGCCTCCGGTCGCTCTCGGGCGGGCAGCGGCGCCGCGTCGACGTGGCCCTCGGCATCGTCGGCAGGCCCGAGGTGCTCTTCCTCGACGAGCCGACGACCGGTTTCGACCCGGAGGCGCGCCGCGACTTCTGGGCGCTCGTGCGGTCCCTCTCGGACGAGGGCACGAGCATCCTGCTCACCACGCACTACCTCGACGAGGCGGCGCAGCTCAGCGACCGCCTGCTCGTCGTCGACGGTGGCCGGGTGCTGGCCGAGGGGACCCCGGCCGACCTCGTCGGGGCGTCCGCACGGACGCCCCGCGTCACCTGGCGCGACGCGACGGGCACGCACGAGGTCCGCACCGACGCCCCGGCCGCCCTCGTCGCACGGCTGCACGCCGACGGCGGCGAGCCCGACGGCCTCGAGGTGCACCGGCCCGACCTCGAGACCGTCTACCTCGAGCTCGTGGGCGCGGCGACGGGCGTCGCCGGGGCAGGAGGAGCAGCGGCAGGAGGCGCACCCGACCGGGGCGTCCGCGCCACAGGCACCGAGGCGGTCGCCTCGTGACCGCCCTCGCCCTCGGCCTCGCCCGGGCGCGCCACGAGGTCCGCCTCTACGCCCGCTCGGCCGACACGGTCTTCTTCACCTTCGCGTTCCCCGTCCTGTTGCTCGCCGTGTTCTCGGTCGCCTTCTCGGAGCAGTCCTTCGGCTCGGACGCCGACGGCCTCGCCGTGACCGCCGCCGCCTACTACCTGCCGGGCATGATCGCCGCCGGGATCCTGCTCTCGGGGGTGCAGGGCCTCGCGGTCGACATCGCCACCGAGCGCGGCGACGGGACCCTCAAGCGCCTGGCGGGCACGCCCCTGCCGGTGTCGTCGTACGTGCTCGGCAAGGCGGGGCAGGTCCTCGTGACGAGCGCGGCGCAGGTGGTCGTGCTGCTCGCCGTCGCCCGCCTCGCCTTCGGCGTCGCGCTGCCGACCGAGCCCGAGCGCTGGGGGCGCCTCGTCGCCGTCTACCTGCTCGGCATCACCGCATCGGCACTGCTCGGCGTGGCCCTGTCGCGCGTGCCCAGCAGCGGGCGGGCGGCCACCGCCGTCGTCGTGCCCGTCACGGTCGTGCTGCAGTTCGTCTCGGGCGTCTACCTGCCCTTCACGCAGCTGCCCGAGTGGCTGCAGGTCGTCGCGAGCTCCTTCCCGCTGCGCTGGATCGCGCAGGGGCTGCGCAGCGCGTTCCTGCCCGAGGGCTTCGCGACGCTCGAGACCGGCGGCAGCTGGGACCTCCCCCTCGTGCTCGCCGTGCTCGCCGGGTTCGTCGTGGTCGGCGCCGTCCTGGCCCGGCTGACCTTCCGGTGGACCAGGGCCGACGCGTGACGGACGCTACGGTGGCGTCATGACCACGGGGCAGGAGGCGCGGCGGGGGGCGACCGACGCGCGACCATCGTCCCCGACGACGATGACCACGGCGACGACCGCCACGGCCCCGGCCCCGGCACCGACGCCGAGGGGCTGGGACGCGGGTGCCGCGGCCACCGTCGTCGTCTCGGTCGTGCTGGTGGCGGTCGCCCGGGACGCCCCGCCGTGGGCGCCCGTCGCCGCGCTCGCACCCGGTGCCACCTGGCTGCTCCTCGCCCGTCCGGTGGTCCGGGGAGGGGTCGATCGGGTCACGGCTCGCGCCCTCGTCGCCGTCCTCGCGGTCCTCGGCACGGGCCTCCTGGCCGCGGCCGCCCTGCCCCAGCTCGCCGTGCAGCAGGCGTTCCTCATGCCGCTGCTCTGGAACCTCGTTCCCCGCGCCGTGCAGGCGATCGGCGCCTCGGCCCTCCTGTCGCTGTCCGTGGGCGCCGGGTTCGTGCTGTCCGCCGGGACGACGCGCGACGCCCTCGTCACCGCCGCGACCAGCCAGGTGCTGTCCTTCCTCTTCAGCCTCGCGCTCGGCCTGTGGATCACGAGCATCGCCCGCGTCGGCGAGCAGCGCGGACTGCTGCTCGCCGAGCTGCGTGCGGCGCAGGCCGAGCTCGCGGCCCGGTCGCGCGACGGCGGCACGGTCGCCGAGCGCGAGCGCCTGGCGCGCGAGATCCACGACACCATCGCCCAGAGCCTCACCGGGCTCGTCATGCTCGCGCAGCAGGCACGGAGCTCGCTCGGCACCGGTGACGTCGCCGCGGCGGGGGCGCGCCTCGACCTCATCGAGGACGCCGCCCGCCACGCCCTCACCGAGGCCCGCACGCTCGTCGCCGCCACCGCCTCGCCGGGCCCGGACGGCACCGGGCTCGTCGTGGCCCTCGGTCGCGTCGTGGAGCGGTTCACGCGGGAGTCGGGCGTCCCCGTCGAGCTCGACGTCGCGCCCGGCGGGCACAGTGGGTCGGGCGGGCCCGGCGGGCCCG
>Ga0265797_10008563_pt1 | contig 13574 bp, 15 predicted proteins | sample P2T30metagenome_FD_192433 | JGI IMG/M metagenome (GOLD analysis project Ga0265797, IMG submission 192433) | Plant litter microbial communities from East Loma Ridge, Irvine, California - P2 T30 | ecosystem: Environmental > Terrestrial > Plant litter > Unclassified | place: USA: California... | reverse complement strand
TCTTCAGATACGTCGATATGGATGTCATGTACATAAACCCAAATCTCTTACAAACATTTTTGTCTGCTTCCGCCTTGGTTTAACTCATTTCCTTTGTGTTTCAATAGTTCTCTGGTTGTGAGACTGGCCGATTGATGCTGTGCTTTGGGTGGTTGGCTGTGGCTGTCAGGATCGCCGCTTCGCTTGCCACCGTCGCCGAGCGCTTTGCACTTCAGCTCATTGTCTTTGCTCCTCACTCGTTACTTCTCACCTTCTCACGAAGACGCCACTTAACATTTCGCTCTCGTCACGCGTCTCATTCGCCAGAGTGGTGGGACGCTATCAATTCCTGCTTATTTTAAACTCGACCACGATGTTGCGCTTCCTTGAGCTCAAGATGCCGCCCGCAGTGCGATGCCTTCGACTTTACTCAACCGCCTGAAAGCACCACTCAAAGTATAATTGCCAAATCACAGCCTGATCCGAAAAAGTACAAAGCTCTTTTCGAAGAGGCACGAACGCGGCGATGATGCGCACCGATGGGCGACAGGTTATATCCCAGCTGCAGGCCCCGGCCAGATCCCAGGTCGTGGTCGCCAAGGACTTGCAGTCGAGGGATATTGCCTGGCATGGGTTCCTCTAGACATACACGGTGTCAGCTCCTCAGGTATGTTCCACGAGGACCTGAATCCAGACCCTTGACTCCTGTGGCATCGTCCCGCGAAGATTGTCGAAGGTGCTAGTAGCATCAACCGCTTCCAATCCATGGTAGGTCTGCCAGCAGAGCCTCGAAGGTTGACTTCTACTATCACGAACAAGGATCTTGAAGGTTCGAGCTCATGCCTGACCTCTCGCCGTCATGGCTGCCAACGGGCCTCCTCTAATACTTAAGCCCACTTTCTTGCCGTTCTGGCCATTCTCATTCCATCACCAAACACTCTTCTATGCTCTCCTTCCTCCACAATCATCATTCGAATCATCCACACAACCAACTCGATCCCAACTCTCAAAGCCATTATGGCGATGCTCACGAAACTCTTCATTGTCTGGGCAGCCGTGGCTATGTTCGCGACTGCTCTGGTCGTATCCCCAAACGTCACCTCGAGATCTACTCGATATTTGCACAAGCGAGCACCCCCTCCCCAAAGTTTTGATGCCTACTTTCCCAATCTTCTCAGGAAGAACGAGTATGATGGCAGGCCAGAAAACACCTACACGGCCCAACAAACGGACCAGTACCAGCAAGGCCACATGGAGGCATTGAGGTTATGCAGGAGGGTCGTAGACGCTTCGACACACGACGCCGTTCGCTTCAACAGGATCTTCCGCGAATATTTCCCTCCTACGGACCGCCAGCTCGTCCTCAGTCTGTGCACGCTCTACATCATATAGTAACAGATCACTGACTCTTTGCAGATGTTTTCAAATCAATACTCGGCCCCGGAGGCAAAGGCAATCCGAAGTTTGTAGACATTGACCTCGTGGATGACTTCCCGCCAGAACCAACCGTGGAACCAGAGGAAGATTGGGGCCCTGACCAGCACTGTAAAAACCAGAAAGGCATTCACGCTGCCGTGACGGTCCCGAAAGGTCGCAAGCCGTCGGATAGGACGCAGCTCATCTTGTGCCCCGAATTTTTCACCTATGGTACCATTGAAGGTGGTAAAGGGCAAAAGTGGCCAGGCGCAGACGATCGCAAGTGCAATAACATCGGCGACCGCGTGTCCAATTACATGCTCACGCTAGGCAGCTCCTTGTTGCACGAATACACGCACGCCCCAGAACTTGTGCGGCCGCCTCTGAGAAAAGGAACAGACGATAAGGCCTACTTGTTCTATGCTGCTCGAGGTATTAAGAACACGGACCTGGCGACTGACAATGCTGACAACTATTCTCTGTTCGCTATCGAGCTGGAATGGACGTTCTGGTGCCGCCGAGATTATGCTCCACCGGTCGAGGACAATTCCCCGAGACTACCGGCAACTGGTGCCCAAGGACAAAGCTCGCGACACGGCGTCCAGAAGGCCCTATCATTGCACAAGCGAACGCCCATGCCGCGCAACTACGGCGTTCGCACACCTAACACCGAGAGAGAGCACGATGGCAACAAAGAGAATACCTTCTCAGCTCAAGAAATCGAACAATTCCAAGCAGGCCACAACGATGCACTGATGATGTGTAGCACGGTTATTGAACAAGCAACCAAAAACCCCAAGCGCTTCGACAGGATCTTCCGTGAATACTTCCCATTCAGTGAGCGCCAGCTAATCATTGGTGAGTACGCGGAAACCGCCATTTCTATCATGGCCGCCACATGTGGAATTTCATCGCTGACTGGCTGTTCGCAGGTGTGTTCAAAGCCATTCTCGACGCCGACGGTCAAGGCAAAGGCAACCCCAAGTTCGAAGATATCGACGTTGTGGACGACTACCCGCAGCCCCAGAATAAGCAGGATTTCTGGTGTGCGAAGGGCGATGCCGCCGCCTGGACGCTGCCGGTGAGTGCCGACAGAGCGAAACATAGGAGGCAAATGATCATGTGTCCGTCCTTCTGGAAATTTGGTACCTTCAAAGGAGGCGCCCACAGAGAATGGCCGAACGTTCCCACACGCAAATGCAGCAACATCGCCTACCGCGTGTCCCGCAATATGGAGACGCTGGGAGAAGTCTTGTTGCACGAGTACATGCATATCGACGAGCTCGTGCAGCCACCATTGACTGGGACTGTGGGAGACCTTGAGTACAATTTCTACGACTGTCGCGAGCTTGCTCTTACCCAGCCAGGTAAAACGAAGTACAATGCTGATAGCTACGCCAAATTCGCGACTGAACTGACGTGGTCGACAATGTGCGACCGGGACTTCAAGGAGCCATTCGAAGGCAATGGACTCGACGGCAATGCCAAACGACAAACGCCACGAGACGAGATTCAGCTCGCCACATCACTGCAAAAGCGAACAGCCTTCAGTCAGCCCTACGAACACCCGATACCGATGACGGAGCACAACACGTACACAGTTGAACAGATGGACCAGTACCTTGAGGCTCACATTGACGCTCTGCACATGTGCTCGGTGATAATCGAACAAGCCGAGCGCAATACCGACCGCTTCAATAGGATCTTTCCCCTGTATTTTAAACCTGACGATCGTGAAATCGTCGTGGGTAAGTTTCTATTGCGCCAAGAAAGAAACGTGCAAACTGGGTAGCTGACAAACCCTCTATAGATGTATTCAAGGCGATCCTGGATTACGATGACGCAAAGCAAGGCAGCCCGCATTTTAGCAACATGAATCTCGTCGACGACCATGTACGTGGTTCCGGGACTGACAGAAAATGGGTTTGCGAGATGATAACCGCTGCTGCGACCGCCGAATATCTGCAACACACAGATCTTATTCTCTGTCCCTTTTTCTTCAAGTTTGGCACAATCGAAAAGACGTCCGAGGACGGACGGAGAGGCCATCTTCGGCAAATCAAGTGTGAAGACCTCGGCAAGCATGTGAATGCTATCATGGAAGTGATGCCCCAAACGTTGTTGCACGAGTATACGCATGTCAAGCAGATCATGGAACCCATTATCGGAGCGGGACTTATCGAAGTAGGGAAGACACTCAACCATGCATATGGCTTTGAAAAGTCTCGAGGTCTTGATAAGAACCTTGCTACGAGAAATGCCGACAGCTACGCCAATTTCGCGACTGAGATGTTTTGGACGACGAAGTGCGACCGAGACTTCAAAAAGCCAAAGCCAGCTGAAGGGCGTGAAGACAATCGGATATTAAGGGAATATTTGATCGCGCTTGGTGTTAGACCCGAAAAAGGACTTATTCAAGCTGCGGCCGGAGTATCACTCGTAGATGCGCTCTTTACAATGGGCCTTTTGGTTGAACCTCCCCCAATTCCGGACGACGATTCATGTGAGGAAGAAGGTTCAGTTGTGATAGGAGACTCAGGCGCGGAAGCATATTCAGGCGGGGAAGAAGATTCGGCTGCAGAGGGAGACTCAGCTGCGAAGAAAGAGGTAGCTGTCGGACCGGTAATTGGTAACAGGGAAGCTGGTGATGAGGAGACTGATGCTAAAGAAACTGATACCACGGAAACTGACACCAAGGAAACTGATACCAAGCAACAAAGGTCGCGACAAGACATCCAGTCCGTCCTAGCACTGCAAAAGCGAACAGCTTTCAGTCAGCCTTACGAATACCCGATACCGAACACGAACGTCGACAACACGTACACGGTCCAACAAATGGACCAGTTTCTGCAGGGCCACCTTGATGCTCTGCTTATCTGCTTGGTCGTAATCGAACAAGCTGCGTGCAACGACGAGCGCTTCGACAGGATCTTTCGCGAGTACTTCAAGCCTGAGGATCGCACACCAGTCTTGGGTAAGCCTCTACTGTGCTGGGAGTAGTGAAATAGAATCGGCGAAGCTATGTAGCTGACTGTTTCTACAGACGTGTTCAAGGCCATATTGGACTATGACGGTGAAAAGCAAGGCAGCCCGAAACTTAGCGTTATGAACATCATCGACGACTTCAAACCCACTCCCGACAGTATACCTACTCCCGACCCCAGCAAAGACCGCCACTGCGATCCTGGTAATGTTGCCACAACCAGAACACGGACGAGCAAACACCCCTCACAATTGATTCTCTGCCCGCCGTTCTTTGTCGGCGGCGGCACAATCAATGGGGGGCTGGGAAGGGAGTGGCCAGGCTTTGATCACCCAGTCACATGCGACACCATCGGCACCCGCCCCAGTCACGCGATGGTCACTACGGGCCATATTCTGCTGCACGAGTACACGCACGCCCCCGAGATCATGGAGCCTGTTTGGAGGAGAGGAAAGAAGAAAAAACTTGTGCTCACGAACGACCACGCTTATGGCTTCGATTCTTGCAGGAAACTTGACAAGAAATTGGCTAATAAGAATGCAGAGAGCTACGCTGCTTTTGCGAGTGAGCTTTTCTGGTCGACGTTGTGCAACAAAGACTTTGATCCGCCAGTGCCGGAAGATGGTTTGCCAACTGATCAGGTAGTTGTGGAAACGCTCGCCGGACTTGACATTGATCCACCCGAGGAAGAAGATCCATCCGGACAAGGAGATTCAGGTACGAAAGGAGACTCCACTGCGAAGGGAGGCACAGCTGCGAAAAGAGATTTAGCTGCGAATGAGCTTCATCTGTGAAAGGAACTGGATCTACGAAAGTGACTCATTCCACGAAAGGGATTCAACCTACGAAAAGACCTCAATCTATGAAATGAGCCTGAGCTGTGAAAGGAGCTTCATATACGAAAGGAGCTTGAACTTTGAAATGAGCTCGGAAGTGATCTTTCTGGAGATCAATCTTAGAAGAACTCAGGTCCGACCAGTGATGCTGCAAGTGTAATGGTTCCAAGCACCTTGGCGCAGGAAGCCGAAGGACTGCTTTTCTTTCCTCATCAGGCGGTGAGCACTATAATTTGAGAAGCTGAGGAGTGCTGGTCCGCCCTCTGGCCTTTGGTTTGGCGAGACAATATTTCTTGATGGGTCAAATTTGCTTAGCGACGGATGTGTCATGTCAATCTCGACATGCGGTACTGAAAATCGAGCTGGATCTCTTTTTGTTCTGATTTAGGAGATGGGGCTTAGCTAAGCATGCAAAGTGCGGAATTGTCATTATTTGGATTATAGGCAGCAAATTGATTGACTTAACTTAAACTTCGGCGTTGAAATCACGTCAGCCGCCGAGGCTCTCGCTCGCTGCTGCCCCCACCGCGGGGACGCAGGTCAGTCATCATTATTAAAATATGTCGGAGGAGGATCGCCCTGCATACACTTACATGTACATATCCGGTCCGGCTACTGCACTTTCTTGAACATACTCTTTGTCCGTCATACACTTTGATTATCCGACTGCTACTTAAGAAGAGAAAGGAACCTGGCAGCATCGAACACTCGGCGACGTCGGCATTGGGGACCTTTCGGCTAAGGGAGACTGTGCGCGGATACCATACCACGCCATTGTTCAGTCGATACATACATTGAAGAGTACTGGAGCGTAAGCCGACAAAATCCAAAGAAGAATACCACCAGCAACCACCCACAATGTCTCCCCACCAACAACCAAACGGCACCTCCAAGCCCGCCTTCAACACCATTCCAGAAGCCATTGAGGCATTCGGTTCGTCTGCACTCCTCCACCAAACTACCCTAATCCCCCGACTAACACCTATCTTACAGCCCGCGGCGACGCCATCGTCGTCCTCGACTCCGAATCCCGCGAAAACGAAGGCGACCTAATCATCTCCGCCCGCGCCCTCACGCCCGCCAAAGCCGCCTTCCTCATCCGCCACACCTCCGGCTACCTGTGCGCACCCCTCCTCCCCGTGCGCGCCGCCGCCCTCGAGCTCCCGCAAATGGTCGTCGCGAACGAAGACCCCAAAGGCACCGCGTACACCATCACCGTGGACGCCGCGAGCGAAGCCGTCACCACCGGAATCTCCGCGCACGATCGCGCGCTGACGTGCCGCTGGCTGGCGGACGGCACAAAGGGAAAAGCGGATTTCAGACGGCCGGGACATGTGGTGCCTTTGCAGGCGAAGGTTGGAGGCGTGAGGGAGCGCGCGGGACATACGGAGGCTGCGGTGGATTTTTGTAGGTTGATTGGGGAAAAGGATGAGGAGGCTGTGGGTGTGATAGCGGAGCTTGTGGAGGATGGGCTGGAGATTGAGGGTAAGGGCGAGCTTGGGGGTAGTGTGGGTATGCTTGGTAGGGATGGGTGTTTGGCGTTTGCGAAGAGGTGGGGGTTGGTTTGTGTTACGGTCGAGAAGTTGATTGAGTATTTGGAGGAGAGGGATGCGGGTAAGAAGGCTTGAAAGAATCTGCATTTGGATGGACATATTTGATTGATTGCGATTTGAAGCGATTATGATACAATACAAGTATACTCTTCACTTACAGCTATGGTGCTCAAGTCGTGAGTTCCAAAAGCGCAGTTCCAAAAACGCGATACCCAAGCAGCCGGTGCTGAACGGCACTCTGGTTTTCCTTGCCCAAACACGAGCATTTACCGCCTCTTGCAGCCCATCAGCGTCGTGATATGCACGTTGACGTCCTCTCTTGCAGACTCGACATTCCAACAGTCTCAGAAGCGCGGCCAAACCAGCAAATTCGCCCAGCAACGGCTCACTCACTCATAGTGAATGTACTCATCGAGATCGAGACGCTGCAGCTGACCCGGCATGATATCTTCTGCAGCATCCTCGATCATCTGCCTTTCTCTCTGATCTCTCTGGCCCTGCTCGATCGCAAGACGGTCACGCGGCCCCATCTGTAGGTGTTGTTGCTCCATTGCAAATCGGGTGGCCTTGCGCTTTTCTTTGTTAAGCATGTTGGCCATGTATCGGCCTGCGTCGTCCAAGCCACGCATGGTAGCGCGCCTTGACATTATCTGGTAGCCAGCGGGACCCTTGAGATGGACGTTCAGATCGCCACAGCTCCATTGCATGCCGTGGAGGAAGCTACACGATTGTCAGTTAAAGCCATCCGATCGACTTGAGCTGCGTCAACTTACGCTTGCTGGAGCTTCGTCACATGGCGCGCCACATGTGCAAAGTCACTCTTGTCCACGAAGACTTGGACAAAATGGTTCCATTCTTCCTGTGACTCGCCATCTACTTTCAACGCCCAGCCCTGTACAATTTCATGAACAGCGCGGGAGAGCATGTCAATCGAAGACATGTGATCTAGGCCCAGAAAGATGACGATCTCAGCGATGGCAGCGGCGGTGGGACCGTCAACTCTGACGTTGTCCTGTTTGAGAGTCTTGGTGATTTCTGTAGCCGAGCTTTTCGCTGAGGCCAGTTTGTCCAGTCTCAAGACCCGTCTGACGGCTCTGTTACTTTTCTCAAAAGCAATGAGGTCTGCTAGAGTGATGGTGTTGGCGATGGCGGTTCCGGGGATTCTGTCCCATATGAGACTGCAGTTTGTGAGTTCATGGTCCTTAGAATGACAATAGGGCACGACGACTTACTGCTCATGAGACCCTTGGTAGTTAAAGCCTCCCTTGAAGAAACATCGCTTCTTTTTCAAAGCTGGATCACAAAGGTATCAGCAACTGAACGGAGCCTTTCCTTTCGACACATATATTGACTTTATGTTACCTTTATAGAACGGCGGGACATGGTAGATAGCCTTTGGATCCAATTTCGAAGTGTCTATGATGCTGATACATGCCGACTCGTCTGCCGACTTGATTGCCATACGAACAATCCAGACAAGCAAGTTAGCGGTTGAGATGAAAGGACTCGGGACGCCAGTCTGGTCATTGCTGAACAGAGCAGAAGAATGAAAGTTAGTAAGAATCTTGCAACGGACACTTCAGACTTACCCGGCGTTGTTCAGATGATGGGCAATGTCATTCCACTGGCAACAGGTTAGGATAAATCTTGCAGCAGCAGCACATCGATCTAACTTGCCTCAACTACGTCACAGTCCGGTGGACCTCTAGGCTCAACCAAGATGCGGGAAAATCTGCCGCTGACGAAGCCAGTTTCTGAGTTGATACCATGGCTTTTCGCATGCCAGGAACGGAACAGCAATGCCGGAGGGTTGGGGTGAGCAGCCTCTTCGGTGACGTTCACCAGAGGGAGCATAGCTTCCGCATACTCGGCGGGCGTGAGCCAGATTGGAGCGCCGTCGAACCGATGGAGCAGCCTCGTTGCACCTTCGCGCGGACCCGAACGGTACCTTGATTTTGTCGGTGTTATGATTGTGTTTGTGAGGACGATTTCTGAAGAGGGCTGAATCACCACATCAGGAGAGATTCGTCTAGGCCTCTTGGCCCTAAGGGTAAACTCTCCGTCGTCGTTGTTGAGTTCCTCAAGGTCGCCTTCGATTATGAATCGCGATGGAGTTGCAGCTGCTGGGCGCTTCCTGGTGCTTGGACCAGGAGTCGCGTACGGGGCCGCACTTACGTCGTCCTGCGCAAATGGTCGGTACTGTCGCACTGGAGTGGTAGGATCAGGACCCGCATACGAGTCGTATGGGTTCTGCGTGACCTTCCTCACGCGGTCAGTTCGACGAGGAGTCTCAGGAGGTGTATCCGGCGTGTCATTAACATCAATGGCCGCCTCAACAGATTCGCCTCGCCGAAGAATCGCATCAATCTGAGCAGCCAGCTTTGCGCGCAGAGCCCGATCCTCATCAGTGTCAGGCGGCTGACAGACCTTCTCCCAATTCGCCTTCCAGGTAGATTTGTCCACTGTGGAATTGAGCTCTGCGTGCTGAGCACCCAGTCTTCCGTAAGGGGCACCGTCAGGAAGACCGCAAGTAGCCAGATGATCTTTGAATATGTGGTTGTATACCCTAGCGCGTTCATTCGGTGACAGGTTCTGGTCATGGTTCCATAGAAGGTGCAAGCAGACTCGCTGCTGGTAATCCCAGCGAATCTGGCCGATGCGTGGCATGTCGGACGAGCGTGAGTGAGCTGTTGATCTGCAGTGAGGCGGACAGCAGAAAGTGAAGTGTGAATATCCCTACGAAGTGAGCCTTGTGCAAGTATCTCAAGGATTGAAGAGTGAAGAGTGAAGTGCGCACAGCTCAAACCCAAGCCAAGGCCAACCTCATAAACCAGGAAGGAGCAACTCGCTCCCCATGCCCCGCGGTGTGGTCTGGTGAGGGGGAGGATGAGGTGAGGTCAGAAACCACTTGGATTACCATTCGGCCCAAGCAAGAGGGGTCAATAAACTTAATTGAACACATAGGTTGTCTGCCTAGGAACAAGCAATACAAAAGCCGATAAGCATGCGCGTGTGATAGTGCGATGGGATGGAAGTCAGTGAAGAAGAAAATCGAGATTGATACATTACGAGTAAAGGTATTTTCTTCGTCGTTCATCGTCCCCCGACCGTCAGGTTCGTCAACGCCCATCGCGAAGTTGCAGTATCGAGATACCAAATCTCAGCATTGCCAAGTAAGAGCATCTTCAAAAGATGTCCTTATTTCGGTCCTAATTGGAACCATCTCCCTGCCATCTATCCGACAACTTCCAGCTCAGCACGTCTCCACACTCCAGCTACCCACTCTCTTCAAATCCGCATCTCCATTAGCAAAGTCCCACCCGGCAATGACCTTGTTTTGACTGCAGCAGACGACTCTACGCGCGTCGAATTGCAGTTTGAAAACACGATTGCTGCTTTCGCGGTGGTTGACGAGGTTGTGGTGGGCTTGCGCGTGAGCCTGAGCGTGAGCTTGGGCGTGGGTCAGGCCGTGGGTGAGAAGATGTGCTTGAGCGTGGGCTTGCGCGCCAACTCCGGGTTGCAATTGGGCTGGGTGCGCAGGAGTAGCGGTAGGCTGTGGTTGTAGTGTAGGAGTGGATGTTGAAGCTTGCGCTTGTGCACTCGAGGAAGACTCGGCGGAAGCTTGTGCTTGAGCTGTGCTCCTTTGCGCATTTGCGTTCTGTAGCGAATGTAGGTTGGCTTGCAGTTGGCGCTGCTGTGCTGACATTGCCATGAGCTGAGCGGAAGAGAGTATAGGTCCTTGCTGGTCTTGCTGAAGAGCGTTGTTAAGCTGAGAGGCCATCCCATTCACTTGTGCAAGCGCTTGCTGGGCAACGCTGTTCTGCTGATGCTGCTGTGGACCAGGCTGACCGGCGTTCTGAAGAGTGATAGAATGGTGATTGACGGGCATCGGTAGCGCGGTATGCGCAGCGGCGGCGGGGATGTCACGGCGATGCCTGCTTGGACGACTCTCTCTAAGGAGACTATCTTGACGCAGGCGATGTCTGTGAACCCACTTGCCATCCTTGTCTTTCTTCCAGATGATGATTGACTCGTCGTACGAGCCAGATATAATTTTGGCCCATCGACTGCCGCCTCCGCCTGGCGGGATTTTAGCACCAGTGGAGAGCATGTGTTCGGGCCTGCTAGACCCGGCATTTCGGGCAGAACCTCGCGAGCCGCTTGCTGCTTGCATGCCTCCATCAAGGGCTTTGTAGTAACCAATATCAGCCTGACGAGACTCTGCGTAGAGCTCTTCATCACTGATGGTCTCGAGGTCGCCAAAGCGGGCCTGCACAGTGCGCACTAGATTAGAGTGGCCCGTCAGACACGCAACCTCAACTTGTCGGTCGGCATCAAAGATGCGGACGGTGTTGTCAGAGGAGCCAGAGATGATGCGGCGACCATCGTACTGCACGCATGCAATACCCTTGGTATGGCCGATAAACTGCTTGTCACATTTGCCGGTCTGAATATTCCAAGATTTGATTGTACGGTCTCCAGAAGCTGAAACGATGGTGTCGTTGTGAATCATGACCGCATTTACTGCAGCGCCATGGCCTGTGAGGGTTGAGAGAAGCGAGTGCTCCATGATGAGATCGCTGTTCAAAGGGTCCTTGAATTGGTTCACCACATAGGCTGGCACCAAAGGTGAATCGCAGGTAATGGTATGACGGTTCCAGATTTTGATCGTTTTGTCTTTCGAACATGTGACGATGTAGCGGTGGTCGAAGCGAAGGTTAAGAACTGACTCAGTGTGGGCTTTGTCCATCTTCTTGATGATCTCGCCAGTGGAGAAGCGCCAGATGATGACCCAGCTGTCGCTACCACCGCTGACGATGATGTCGTTCTCGGGACTAGCATCGAACTGCAGACACAACACACTGGCTACATGACCTTTGAGGATAGCTGGTTGGCCATTTCTTAATCGACAGGTGGTAAGATCCCAGATGCGTATTGTCCTGTCGCGAGAGCCCGACACCAGCCACTCGCCAGCATGTTGGATCGTGTAGACGCACTCGTCGTGACCCTCTTCTGGGTACTGCAGATGAGGCAGGCGGAACATCTCATACTTTCCAGCATCCCAGTTCCTCTCCAGTAGCCTGCGCTGTTTGTAAAGATATGCCCAGCTGACTCTTGCATCGGTATCCGTGAGTCCATCTTGCAATAGTGTGGGCGCAAGCTTGAAATCGTTGGCCGCTGAGTGATAATCAGAATCCGTCGACATTGCCGATGCGCTCGAAGATCGCCGTGATCGTGATTTGCGCAATATGTTGCTCGTTGAAACCACATTCTCCGCCATGTATCCATCGTGCGCTCTCAGTTTGCCTGATCCTTGCACGTCGGAAAGCTCTACGCCCTCCATCTGCTCGTTGCTCGACTCTTCAGCCGAAGAATCAGCGCTTGGTGCTCCATTAGCATCAGCTGGGTGTGCTGACGCTTCGCCCTCACTGAAAGCCTCTCCTGCTCGCCTCTTCCGACTGTCCTTTCGCTGCAAACCCATGCCTCCCTTCGACGATGCACCAGTTACAGCTCGCTTACCTTTATCTCGAGATCTTCGCTCAAAGTCACGGATCTTTGGAATGTCCATGTGCCAGCCTTCGCGGGCAAAGATATTGCGCCACAGCTCTTCGTCGTGTGTGTGTTCCCGCCATCCTCGACTCACGCTCGAGGCGTTAAGCAAATCGCTGGGTGAAAGGTGTCCAAAGATGAGGCTAACCAACTCGTAAGGGAGGTAAGCAACCGGGTCGAAGAACATGAGGGTGTCGAGGTGTGCGCTGGCATCCGCTTTGGCCCAAGCGGGCATGTATCCAAGGAGGTCTTTGACAAACACTGTTCGCTAGATGTTAGCTGCCCAGTCTCCATGACTCGTGATTCATAACATAAACACACATAGCTGATCTTCGGGAGACAAAGCTCCAGCAGTATTGCGCAGAACGCTCAAGCGATCTGTTATTGAGAGGGTGTCCAATTCGCGAACCAGATCCAAAGTCCTGTCGGAGCTCTCTTTCAACTCTCGCGCCATGTCGACGTCGCTGCCCAGCTGGCTCTGGGTCTCTTCCGAGAAGCCCTCGTCGAAGTTGGAGGGTGCGCGGCGCATGCCTAGGGATGGTGAGGGCGCATTATGCGCGAAAGGCTGAGGAGAAACAGGGGCGTCTTGCGCCATGTCGAAGTGGCGGATGTCGTGCAGCGTGAGGGTTCTGGGTCATGCGCTGGCGAAGCCAGATGTGGAGGTGTTATATCTGAAAGTCGTCGCCCTTGCGTTGGCGGTGGTTTCGTAGTGAGCAGATCGCGATGTCACGTGGCACGTGTGATGGTCGTGTGTATGTGTGGTTGTATAAGGCTGTGTGGCCAGCGGTGTCTTAGGCGGACCGCGATGTTTGGAACCTGCAGTTACTACAGCTGCCCATCATCGCCTTGCCGCCCTCGCCTCAGGTCGCCTGGCCTGATCGCCAATCAATCACAAGAAGCACAGACCATCGGCCCGGGAGCGCCCGAAGCGTGGAGTGTTGCGCACTCACGTGACGAGATGAGGCGACTGCCTAAGCTCGTGAGATGGAATTATTGCACATGCAAGACTTGACTCGAATCGTGTCTGTGCTATCTGCCCTACGGGCATGAATCAGAGATGAAAACACTACATGACTTGACAGAGGAAGGCAAGAAGGGTGAGATGACGATGAGCTCGCCACGTGCATTGTTTCTGGAAAGCATCGCAGACACATGAAACAGCAGCGACACGAGTGCATGGAGGCAGTGGTCGAGGGCGGACCTGTCAGAGGCAGGCGGCTTAGCGGAGGGGGGGGGGGGGGTTTGGGTGTGATAACT
>Ga0265797_10008562_pt1 | contig 13575 bp, 6 predicted proteins | sample P2T30metagenome_FD_192433 | JGI IMG/M metagenome (GOLD analysis project Ga0265797, IMG submission 192433) | Plant litter microbial communities from East Loma Ridge, Irvine, California - P2 T30 | ecosystem: Environmental > Terrestrial > Plant litter > Unclassified | place: USA: California... | reverse complement strand
CCCGAACACTTGGTCTTGCGGCTCTCGCTGCCCTACAGACCCACTTCTGGCGCTGACGCCATGGACTTTTGGATCTAGGATGCCCAAAAGACCCACCCAGCGGCTATTGTGGGCGAAAATTCATACCTTCCGCTGTCAACTACAGGTACCACGCGACGGGGGAGCGAAAAGCAATAGTAACAATCCCGAGCTCTTCCATGATGATCTACGAATGGAAGCTTTGAATGAGGACGTCTCGTCGGAATATGTCTCAGCTCAACAGCATTTGGTCCAAATTTTGCTGTACACGTGGGGGATCACCTGTCTGGTCAGGCGTCAGTCCTGGCCTTGTCCAGCTGACGTCACTTGCTCCCCAGATACTCCAGGTGTTTAGTGTCCGTTGAGGCCTGAATGGAGACCCTCATACAGGTCTACGGGAGTAGGACCAGTCATCCCGTGGTGCGTGCGGCAGCCTCGTCAGCCATGGGATGCCTACTGCTGAACACTGGCCTCACTAACTACCTCGTCCAATCCACGTCAACTATCGTGCCGTATGGGAGGACACACCTTGGGGCTTCTCTTCCATAATGGGGATTGTAGCCTTTACGCGGCAATCAAAAGCACACCTCATGTAGCTGGCTCACTCATTGTCCGAGGCCGATGAAGCGTCGTGCAAAGGTTCAGACGTGACTGAAACGGAAAACTCGGTATCATACACACTCACAGAGAAGCTTTCCACTTGCTTCCCGAGATTTTCCACACTCCAGCATAGACAAAGACGGGAAGCGGGGTGCTTGGTGTCGCGACTTCTGTCACCAAGCCTGTCACCCAGGTAGCTGACTCGAGCCGCAGACTCACGTGATTTTGTCACGACTCAGGTGCGGCTCGGCACGAACATGGGGATCACTGATCAGCGACGCCGGCAACCGCAACACACCCTCGGATCTGACCCCAGCTTTCGGTAAACTAACTACATAGACCTGCACAGACGACATCTTCTTTCTGCATTTCACTTCTCACACCTGTTGATCCTGATACTGATTTTCAGAAGCAAACTCGTCCTGCCTCGGTACGGCTTCGGGCAGCACCCGGCCAGCTCAGCTAGAAAAAGCGCACTGGTTGGTCTTCCAGTAGCGACAGGCTAGAGCCATACGATGACCGCCACACCTTGGATGGGAAACATTTGCATCGATAGCCTTTTCGCATGTCGACACGCTATGCAAGACGTAGTATCCAACAAAGAAGGATCCCATCACCGCACGACGCCCCACACCGGAGTAACAACAGTAGATGCTGTTTGCAAGACGTATGTCAACCACACGAAAATTCAAACAAAAACATGACTGCTGATACCCCTAGCGTTTGGAGAGCCTAAGAGGCCATGCAAGCGGGAAAACCCGTCAAAGATTGTGTTAGTAGAACAAACTTCGAAACAACATCCTACAATATCCGCCATTGAATGTCTCAAATCATGGAGACATTACAGCTAAGAACCGGAAGAAGGGCCGATGAGGCGCATGATCAGATCACGACCATGAGCAATTCCGCATCTTGTGCAAAACCCAGATGAGTTCAGACGATGATAACACAGTGGCAAAGCTGAAGGCCTACCGGTCTGGTTATACGAACAGTTGTATTAACATGCAGCAGCAGCGTATGTGTAGCTAGACGGAGTACAGTTTCACGCACTTACTTTCGCCGCTCGACCAGGAGGTATCGTCTTCACATGTATCTAGACATCGTGGAACGCTTCCGCTCGTAGTACATCAACACCTCGATAATCAATCGATGAGCCAGCGGAAGATGCCCTGCCAATGTTGGATGGCAATGGCTGTCGGCAAGTTGTCTAGCAAAAGACCTCGATTCGAGAGTCTGGGCCCACGCCACGTGCCCGTAGCGGACAGCGGACACCCCGCTAAGTGCTTGCCCAGGCTCCAAACCACCAAAAGCCCACCCCATTTGTCGCAGCCACCTCCGGATTTCCATCACCACAATGGCTGTTCACGCGGGGTATAGGCTGGGCGTGACTGTCGGAAACGCCTTGACATGCGCCTGCGCGCTGTACCGGAGTCAAGACCGCCAGAATGCCGGGTCCAGACAGCACTATCGCGGATGCTATGCTGCTTGGAGCTGCTTGGCATGAGTACTGCTAACCGCTGTGGTGAATCGTCTCCGGAGCTATGGGCTTGAGGCTCCGTACCAGTGTCAATTCGATAGGTCGTAGGCGAGATAGCTTCGAGAGCTTGTCAGTACTCAATGCAAATTGCTAAGTTTTGGAGAGTCTGGGGTACGGTGGAGCCGAGGCCGCAAAGAATCTGGGGAAGGCGAGATCAGTAGTCTGGGGAAGCCGATGCGTATATGAGGTCGAGTATCCTACAGTTGTGGTTTTAGTTCTCCTTCATCCTCCTCCATCACAAGCCAGATTTCCTCTTCTATTCTCCCTTACTCCTTGTTGATCTTCTCGTCGTTCATCAAGGTTTACATCTTACCCCCTTGAAGGGCCTCAGAGGACTCCGAGAGTCTCCAACGACTATCATGGCCTCTTACGCTGAAGAGAAGGGCAACGTCGCCACCCTAGAACGCATCGAGTCCGACACAACCGCCAGCAATGCCGCCATCAGTCGTTTCACACCCGAGGAGCAGAAGAAGATTGTCCGCAAGGTCGATTTTCGTCTCATCCCCACACTCGGCTGCATGTACTGTGTCTCTCTCATGGACAGAACCAACCTAGGTGTCGCCATGGTCGCCGGCATGGGTGTCGATCTCAAGCTCACTGGCGAGAGATACAGCATCATCGTGCTACTCTTCTTCATCACATACGTCGCACTCCAGCCACCAGCTACCGTTGTGCTAAGGAAGCTTGGTCCAAGACTCTTCCTGCCATCTATCGTCATCATCTGGGGAGCAGTCATGATTGGCTTCGGTTTCGTCAAGGAATGGCACACACTCATCCCACTCCGTCTGCTCCTCGGTATCTTCGAGGCTGGTTTCTTCCCCGGCTCTGCATACCTCCTCTCATGCTGGTACAAGCGATTCGAACTCCAGAAGCGCAACACCGTCTTCTTCCTCATTGGTATGCTTTCGTCTGCCTTCTCAGGTATTCTAGGCTACCTCTTCTCTCTGCTCAACGGCAAGGGTGTACAAGCAGCATACTGGCTTGGTCCCCACTATGGACCCACAAAGAAGGCGCCCACCACACCCGTCAGCTTCGGACCCGGTCTCTCAGGATGGCGATGGATCTTCATCATGCAAGGTGTTATCACTGTCTTGATCGGCGTCGTAGGATGGTACTTCATCGTTGACTTCCCCGAGCTAGCAGCCAAGCCCAGCGCGACCCAAAAGAAGTTCCTCGAGCAAGACGAAGTGGACTTCATCGTCGCCCGCATCGAAGAAGACCGCCACGATGTCATCGCTGAGGAGTTTAACCTCAAGAGTTACCTCGCGGGCGCCATGGACCTCAAAGTTTGGGGCTTTGCTCTCATCTTCATGTTCACGACCACTATCACCTACGCCATCGCCTACTTCCTGCCCATCATCCTAAAGGACGGTATGGGCTTCAGCCCCGCCGCAGCAAACTGCCTCATCGCACCTCCTTACGTCTTCGCCGCCTTCGTCATGGTTGGCTTCGCCTGGGCAGGAGACAAGTACCACATCCGCAGCCCATGGGTCATCGCCAACGGTGTCCTCGCTCTCATCGGTCTCCCCATGATCGGCTTCAGCACCAACGTCGGTGTCAGATACTTTGGTAAGTCATTCATCCCCATTACCCTCTCTGTACATGCACTAACAACCACTCTCAGGTGTCTTCCTCGCCACCGCCGCTGCAAACGCAAACGTCCCTTGCATCCTCACATGGCAAGCCAACAACATCCGCGGCCAGTGGAAGCGCGCTCTCTGCAGCGCTACACTCGTCGGCGCTGGCGGTATCGGTGGTATCATCGGTGGAACTGTCTTCCGTACCCAGGACGCACCTTCCTACGTCCCTGGTATCGTTGCTTGCATGATTGCGTCGGGTATGATCATTATCATCTCGCTGTTGCTCAACTTGAAGTTCTGGATGGCGAACAAGCGTGCCAACAACGGAGGCAAGATCATTGAGGGCCTTGAGGGCTTCAGGTACACTCTGTAGATACCCAAGGTGTTTATGTGGGAGGGGATGAGGATATGAGTAATGAATTATTATGTGTTCAGACGATGTTTCGAACTACCTTGCAACTCGTGACATCCGCAAAACCCAACCACCCTCCCTTCCTTTCGCGGAATCCCAAGGCAGCCTCGACGTCATTCCTTAGCCACGGCGACGCCGAAGCGGGATCGACCATCCATGCCGCTTGCCCGTCTTGGCCCTTCCTTCCTCCCTACCTATCTCGTGACGAGCAGCATGGCTTGGAAACATACCTAGATATTCCTTCTCGGAAGACGGAACACGTCCTCTTGGTATACTATACGTTATGAGCCGGGGTGAGGTAGGGGAGTGATAAACGAGGCGGCGCGGGGATGACGCAGGTACGCAGTCAGACCATGAGTGAAAAATGATGTGTGGGCGCTCTTTGGTCATAGATGACATAAAAGACCGACCTTCCCTCTACATCAAGCACAAGATCACATCGCCCGAACATCTACCACCTCTTCAGTAGCAACTGCGACCAAGATGCACATCACCATCGCCGCCGGCTTCTTTACTCTCATTGCGCCTTCTCTAGGCCACGACGTCCAGTTCTATACCGGCATCCAATGCCGAGGCGAACGTCTTGGTGGAGTAGTCGGCTTGACGCCAGATGATGGTTGTCAGGACGGCAACCTGTACAGCACCAAAGCTCAATCAGTCTACATCGCCCAAGGGGATACCGATGAAGACCTTATAATCGCCTTCTACAAGGGCGATAATTGTCCTCTCGAGAACGCTGTCGCAAAAGGAAACGACGGTGCGTGCCTGAGCGTCGGCGGGGCCTACCAGCAGTTCGGTTCCTACAACGCTATTCCCATCATCCCGGCTCAGTCCCAAGTGAATGATAATCCTTCGAAGCTTCAGCATGGGGCTTTGTTTGAAGATGACGATGGTGTAAGTTGCAAGACGAAAGCGATGGCGCTGTTTCTATTTCCGGGATGCGATCGCTAACTAGATATGTGTAAAGGTCGAATGGCGCCTGCAACAGATAGCAGAGAGTGCTTTTAGAGGCGTTCGTGCGGAGGAATGGTCTTCTACCATGCGCATTGCCAACACACAACCTCTGCCCGAGCTTGTCGACATGCACACCACCAGAGTCGCAGAAGATCCCAATCAGAACTGTGCCGAGAAAGAGTGAGCGCTGTCGCATCAAAACGAAGTTCGAATTCAGCGTACGAGGTCGAGCTTGCGCTTATGTCGCTCCCCAACCCTCAGCCCTTCTGCAACGCCATCGCGACATGCTTCGTTGCTACCTAGGTATCGGTGGCCTTCCTGTTCAGTACTTTCCTCGATCAACCAAATATGTGATCGCCCAGATCGAGCGTCGCTTGTCAGCGGGAGTTATCAGCCGTGCCGAGCGGACTTTGCTGGGCAACGTGCCGGCTCCGCTCGCTTATTGAGACTCCGGGATGCACGTGACTGCCCAGGTGGCCTGAGAGTATGCCTACCTAGGTAGGTAGCTTGTCTCCGGTGTAAGCTTGTAGTGCGAGCCAGACTATTCAATATGGTTCTGTTGATGAGATGAAGTAGTGGGCATACGGACAGGATGACTCAATACATATCTCTGGTTGGCAGGTCCATCTGCTATACTGCGCGCGTGTTTCAAATTGCCAAGAAGTCAGCCTTGTCCAGGGCTGTGTTCCTGCCTTGACGTAAGAACCAACGCCGATCATCCGGCTTTGCTCAGGTGGTTGATTAAAGTCAATGCCCTTATGTTCTCTTACCTTAGAAGTGAGTGAGTACTCATGTCCTCCTCTTACGAAAACATGTCGACGAATTCATTCGAAAACCACGGTGACCGCGAGGAAAAGGCATCCATCTACGCGCTTTCGCAGCCCATCATCCCAGAACCTGACGCTCTTCCGAACGATATTCGCGAGTTCTTGACTGAAGTTCTATCTGTCTCTCGCGGACTCTCTCGCGAACATGCAAGCGCCATAGCGGACAAGTGGAGGCTCGGCACTGGACGTGAATTGCGCGACTACCCTCCGAAGATGTATCTCGAGATCTTCGGTCCGGAGGAAGGATGGTGTGTGTATAGAGAAGTCAAGACCAGACTCCTCAGCCAAAAAGATCAACGTGCATTACCTCCTGAAAGTCGCACTTTCCTAAGTATGCTCCACACATGTCGGCATGACTACGACCATGCGCTGACCAATGTTCTAGTTGGCATAAGTATCTTCTTCATGGTTACAGCCTACTATCTGATTCCCACGTTCTGGTCGTCGCCACGTGCGCTACCTCTGCGGGCGATGGGTTTTGTAGCATTCTCTTTGTTTGGTGGTGGCGGCTTGATCTGTTGGACAGCGGCCGTTTCATCACCACCCACTGTTGATGAGCAGGTCGAGCAGGAACTTATGAAGGCGTTCGTGGGAGAAAATCCAACTTCCAAGAAATAGCAGAACTTGAAGTAGTAAATGGGTTGACAAAGAGAGCAGCTCCGGGAAGGACGAGCTTTGCATGGATGCGATCTCGGGGAACGACCGGGCTATCTCGGTTAATACGCGTCTTCCATTCAATCCTTCAACTTTCTTTTCCTCCGTGTGAGACAACACCATGTCTGGCCCCGCGGAGCAATTTGAATCGCATGATGCCCCTGGACTAACAGACCCTTCGGAATTTGCGTCGCAGCCCGAAGTTCTGGACAACGGACGGGTGAGCGGCGTCTTGCGTCGCACGGAACCGCGCCTGCCGGCACTCGCAACGTCATGCTTACCAGCCCTATGAACGGTCCACCAACAGATGCCATCAGGACTCGAGCTCGAACACCAGAAGGCGCCTGCACTTGTTCGTCCGTAAAGCGTACCCGAAGTCATTCGGGCCTTTGTCATCCATCTCAGCCGCAGCCTAGCAGATGAGCGTTTGTGGATGTTATCGCGACAACAATCTGTCCGTCGCAGCTTCCCGACAGTCCTCGCGCCGCGGAAACGATCAGAGTCATTGGAGGAACAACTCTTTTCTCTCGCCCGATGGACTGCGAATAGCGAGCTGAATCACAACGCCTCCTAAACGCGTTATCGCAGCTACCGAACGCCAGGAACTGAGTTACCAAGCTTTCCGACGCGCCACTTTTTGCCGCTAGTCGTAGGCTTGTCCCACCTGGTACGAGATCCGATGCCCAGAACACTGGATAGACCTTCCAACCCCAAAACGTCGACTCTGAACGCTTATCTGGGAAACGCTGGGTTTTCGCAATGCCCTCGTGGTCTAACACAAGTGCAAGGGTCCTTCTCCAGAAAGATTTTCATATCCACATCACCCTGGTCCTTAGAGCTCCAGACTGCCGATGCATGGGTGGATCGTATCTACAACACACCACCTAATCGATCAACGCCGGGATGAGACCTGCCCTCAGTACCAACTCTGTTTGCTCATAAGTACCGCCGCGGCTCGATGTTGGGGTCTCGCCTTCAAAGTGTTCAGGTTAGTGGCTCTTTCGCGCGGTGAAATTGGCCGGACCGACACTGAGCGTAAGCCACGTCGCGCTAACACGCGTGGAAATTCGTCAAACAACGGGCGACGCTTCTAAGATTATTCCTACCCAGGTGTACGCCATGCAGGAACGCTCTTAGCCTGCCATAGTTCTTTGGGATCTTACTTTCGTTCCTGCATCCTATGCCCGTTAGCAGGTACCGCTTGGCTCTAAAGCCGGCACCATCAATATTGATGAACAAGACTATGTTCCCAACAGCGGCATCTCATCAGCGATGGGTTTTCGATCAAAACGGTTTGCCACGGTGAGTATCTCACACGGCAGCATCTATCGATTGTGGCTTTTGTCCCCTGGCATCTCTGAAGAGACCCACCGGCTATCTACCCTGTCAGATGTACCTACGAGTCGAGCGACAACCGTGAAAGCGGGTTTAACGGGATGTCAGATTGTAATCGGGATCCAGACCACGTTGTCGTAGTATACCCAATTCGGTGTGAGCCCCGTAAACCCTTGATGGGGATCTTCGAGCTTAAGTATCATCTAACATCATGTACTCCTGATTTCCATCGCTCGCTTCTCACCCTCGTCGATTGATCGTCATTCGCTATGCGCTCGTTCGCTGTTGTCGCCCTGCTCGGGCTTGCGGCTGCTCAGAGTAGTGCCTCTAATGCCACTCTGAGTATTGCGAGTCGCTCTTCGACATCGCCAACGCCTCTTACAACCACTTCGGCCACCTTGACAGGCCCCAAGTCGGTCATCACCGTCGCCACCGATGAATCTGGAGATTATACCGCCATCAATGTAGCCGTAAAGGCTGCACAAGATAGCGGCATCGCCACTGTCTCCGTTCTCCCTGGAACCTACTCCGAGGCCGTCACTGTCATCGGACAGGCTACTGTTACGATCGCCGGTCCCTCTCCAACGGCTGCGGATGACTTCTCCGAGAACAAAGTCACAATCGCTGCCACTACAGTTCCATTCAGCATTGGTACGGATAAGATCAAAGGTGTAACCGTCCGGAACATCAACATCCTCAATTCAGCTGCCGTTGGTCCAGGAGCCAATGCGGCGACGATTTCACTCAGAGGAAGCAATGTTGCTTTCTATGGGTGCTCCATCATCTCGCCTGGTGGCACTGTAGTCTCCGCTACCTACGGAACGGCCTTCTTCGCCAATTCGTACATCGAGGGCTCGAACTATCTCTTCTACAACTACCCGACTATCTATCTGTACAAGTCCACCATCGTTCCTCTCAGTTCGAGCGCTCTTATCGTGTACAGCAAGGGTGGAACTCCTAACGGAGGTACCTTTGCGAACTCCACGGTCGTATTCGATTCGAGCTCGATACAGCAGAAGACAGGATATACCAACAACAATGTATTCTTGGCGGCGCCAGCTGCCAACGGTTCAGTGGCAATCTACCGGAACACAGCAATGGGAAATTTGATTGCCCCTGCTGGATTTCACCCTTCAGCGGCTACCACTCCGTCTTTCTACGGCGAGTTCGCCACCACCGGTGCCGGTTCTTATAGCAAGAACGCCGCAGCTCGCCCTAGCTACGATGTTCTTCTCTCGGCCGATCAGGTGTCTCAATTCACCATCGACAAGGTCTTCGGAAATGCGTTCTACCCTTACGCTAGCTCTTCGCTTGCATGGGTTGATCAGAACGTTGTTGCGTCATTGAAAGCATCGGATGATGCTCAGATTGCTTCTGCTTCATCTGTTGCGTCGACTGTTTCTTCTACAGTGTCTCCATCAGCTTCATCGATGGCTTCGCTGGCCAGTACCGCCAGCTCCATCTCGAACGCTACCATCACTGCTTCCACAATGACCAGTGCTACCCCAGTAGCCTCTTGCACAATCGCAGCCGCGTCCCCGACCCTGATAGTCTCCAAGACACCCGGACCATGCGAGTTCTCGAACGTCACGTCAGCTATCAGCGCCCTCCCCAACGACGGCAACCCATATACGATCAATATTGGCGCGGGTACATACGTTGAGCAGCTTTCCATCACTCGCAAGGGGAAGGTCACCTTGAGGGGCTTCACCGACTTCACGAATGACTACACACAGAACAAGGTCCGCCTTGAATTCTCCAGGGGCGAGCTTACCAGTGCTGGCAAGAACGAGCAAACGCCCGTCGTATACTCCAAGCCTAGCGGCGATTCGGGAATGGCTCTGTACAACATCGACTTTGTTAACACCTACCCTCAGACTTCCAACACCGCAGCACTGGCTGCCGACTTCTATGGAGCGAACATTGCTGCCTATGGTTGTTCGTTTGTTGGTTTCCAGGATACCCTACTTGCTAACAAGGGTACGCAAGTATTCAGCAACTGCTATGTTGAGGGTAGTATTGACTTCATTTGGGGTTTCTCCACCGCATACTTCCACCAGTGCATGATCGTTAGCAACACGCCTGGCGCTTTCATCTCAGCACAATACAGGGCCACCGCAGACGCCCCCGGTGGATATGTGTTCGATTCTTCAGTCATCACATACAGTGCTACCTACGGCAACACCTTCGGCACAACCTACCTCGGTAGACCTTACAGCCAGTTCTCCATCGCTATCTACATGAACTCGTATATCGACAAGCATATCTCTAGCGCTGGCTGGACCGTATGGCAGACAAACAACCCTCAGACATCAGGAGTCACATTCGGCGAATACAACAACACGGGCCCTGGCAGCTGGACGGACACAGCCAAGCGGGCCGACTTTGCCACAAAGTTGACAGCATCTCAGGCTGAGAAGTACACGCTTGCTGCATGGATCGGCAGCACGGCATGGTTGGACATGGATGCGTACAATGCGATTCCTTCGTACAGCCTCACAGGCCCCACGACTACCTCGCCATCACCATCTCCGTCCCCTTCTACCAACGGTACCGTGACTGGACCGACTACCACTGCAACTGTCAATGCTCATCCTGACAGCGGTACTGTGCCGCCCCTAGGCGCTGTAATCGTTTCCAAGGATGGCAGCAACGGTGCTGCGTACACCAACATCACTGCCGCACTCGCTTCGCTCCCGCAAGACAAGACCAACCAAACCGTCTTCATCTACCCGGGTACCTACAACGAGCAAATCCCGTCAGTCAATCGTCCTGGTGCCGTAAGGATCATCGGGTACACCACCGGCAACCCAGGTCAAGCCTACAAGGACAATCAAGTCACTGTCTCCTTCGCTCGTGGTCTATCCGTCTCCCCATTACCCGTCGGACACTCAAATGCGGAAACATCCGTCTTCTCTACCGCATCAAGCAGGATTAGCATGTACAACGTCAACATGATCAACACTGATAACCTCGATGGTGCCGAGCCTAACTACGTGACTCTCGCGGGCTCAATATACGGCAACGACATCGCCTTCTACGCCTGTTCGTTTGATGGCTGGCAAGATACCCTTCTGAACGGGGCTACCGCTGGTTACCAATACTATGAGTCGTGCTACATTGGAGGTGCCATCGACTTCATTTGGGGCTACTCCAAGGCATACTTCAAGGGATGTACGATCGGTGCCAAGCGCAAGTCATCAGCCATCACGGCGCATAGCAGGAAGTCCAGCACCGATATTGGTGGCTACATCTTCGATCAGTGCTTGTTCACTGCGGCACCAAATGCAGTTGATGATCTTACCCAGAAGGTTTACCTCGGTCGACCCTACTCCCAGTACGCGCTCGTTGTCGTGAAGAACTCGTATCTCGATGCTACCATTATTCCTGCGGCGTGGAAAATATGGTCCGCAACCGACCCACGTACCGATCACATCACCTTCGCTGAGTTCAACAACTCGGGTCCTTCGAACTGGGAGCAGAACGTTGCTGCTCGTCAGTCCTTCGGATATGCTACGCTACTAACTTCCGATACCTACTCTTTGGCTTCTGCCATGGACTCAATAGAGTGGATTGACATGACTTACTTCAACTCGATCGTCACTCCACTACCTTCCGCGCCCGTTGTCATTCCCCCTGGACCCATCGTTGTCGGCGGCAACTCGACTTTCAACGGTACGAGCCCACCGGCCGATGCTCTCATTGTCTCCAAGACACCGATTGCTGGTGTCGTGACATACGATACCATTCAAGCGGCTCTCAACGCTGCGCCAACTACGAGCAAGACGAATGCCACAATCTTCATCTACCCTGGTACCTACGAGGAGCAGCTCATCATCGCCAAGTCCGGACACACCATCTTCCGTGGCTACTCCGATTCAACCGATGATTACTCCAAGAACCAAGTTACCATTCAATCTAGCCGCGGTGTGGATACTCAGGGTACCTCTGGTAGCAACACTGACGGCGCGACTGTCTACGCAAAGGGCAACTACTTCCATGGTTTCAACATCAACTTCCGAAACAACAACGGCACGCAGCAGAACATCGCTTCGCTTGGCTTCGCTGTTCAAAGCAGCAAGTTCGCTGCGCTGTACGGATGCCAGATCTATGGTAACCAGGATACTCTCAGTGTGTCTGGCAATCTATTCACCTTCAAGACCTACATTGAGGGTAATGTGGACTTTATATATGGTAGTGGATCTGCCTACTTCCTGGATTCGACGATCGCCTCCAACGAAGACGGCATCAGCATCACAGCTCACAAGCGTACGACCAACACAACTGCTGCGGGCTTCGTGTTCGATCAGTCAAGGATCGTGCCTGCACCCGGATCTGGGAAGTTTAGCAGCGTCAGCCTTGGTCGTCCATGGAATAGCTTCTCGCGTGTCGCTTATGTTGGCTGCTACCTCGATGCCATGATCAGCCCGGCTGGATGGTCGCAGTGGTCAAAGACCAACCCGCAAACTGATGGTGTCACATACGGAGAGTACCATAACACTGGCCCAGGTTCTGATATCTGCAAGCGCGTTGCGTTCTCCCAGCAGCTTTCGGACAACGATGTTGCTCAGTTCGAGCTTGCTTCTTTCTTCGCCACGACTGCGTTCATTGATTTCCGATTCGTCGATACCCAGCCTTTCGCGATTGGTATGGGCTCTCCCCAGGTTTGCAGCACTGCATCCTCGTCCCTCATATCATCGTCAACAATGTCTGCCAGTGTTTCGATGTCTACTATGAGTCTCACCTCTTCGAGTAGTCTACCGTTGGTCACAGCATACACCACAACTACCGTGATCGCCCCACTTACTGCGAGCACCTTTGTCACCGCCCCTGAAGTCACTTCGACTACCGTGGTGAAAAGCACAGAGACGTTCTCGATCAGCGCCATCGACGTCATCAAGACCAGCACATTAAAGGTCACTGCCACCACCTCCATCGTTTCTCCTGACATAACCTCCACTGCCACTTCGGTAGTAACTGAGGATGTTGGCCTTACTGTTACCCCAGAACCTGTTACCAAGACCAGCGTCGTCAAGGGTACCGTGACCGAAGCTGGAGTGACAACCAAGGGGGCTACAACTTCGACGGTCAAGGGCACCACGACTGTTACCGTTCTGTACACCTCTTCGCCCAAGCCAACTACAATCACCGTCAGCGAGGGATCCACAGTGTTCATCACGAGCTCGAAGACTCAGAAGGCAGCTTCCACAATAGTCAAGACTACCATCTCGATCGAGCCGACCACCACCAAGACAACTACGGTGCAACCCAAAGACTCGGTCACGATCAGTAGCACGTCCATCAAGACAACTACCAAAAAGTCCACTACCACGCTCTCTTGCGTTCCCACTCGCAGCGCTGAGAAGCTGGTCCGCCGAGGTGCCGTCCTTCCTCGCGCTGTGGCTAGCACCACCACTGTGACCGTGAGCACCACCGTGAGTAGCTACGTGGCCACAGCTACGGCAACTCAAGCTGGCTCGACCGTATTTGTCACAGAGTCGTCTGTCGCTACCAAGACTACTTCCCTGAAAGCCAGCACCAGCACAGTCACAGTCACATCCGTGGTGAAGACATCGACGATCGCTCAGGCAGGCTCTACCTACTACACGACAATCGTTTCAACGGAGAAGATTGGCAAGACCACGACGCTGAAGGCCT
>Ga0265797_10008561_pt1 | contig 13576 bp, 13 predicted proteins | sample P2T30metagenome_FD_192433 | JGI IMG/M metagenome (GOLD analysis project Ga0265797, IMG submission 192433) | Plant litter microbial communities from East Loma Ridge, Irvine, California - P2 T30 | ecosystem: Environmental > Terrestrial > Plant litter > Unclassified | place: USA: California... | reverse complement strand
CGGAGGGGTAGGTGCGTTCATCTGGGGGGAGGGGGTTGTTAGTCTTTGGTTCTGTGAGGGTGTGAGGTTGGGAAGGGGAAGGGAAGGTGAGGGGCATACCGCGGCCCATTACATATTGTGGCATCCAGTACTGTGTGCCACCTGGAATGAAGGTCTCGCCGATATGCATGCCTTCTTTCGGAGTAGTCCGCTGCACTCCCGACGGCACTGGGGGATGCAAACGGAGGGCTTCGTTGATGGCGCCGTTCAGCGTGGCGCAGTTGTGGATGTCCTTGTCGTGCCATTCGCCTTGCGTCAAAGGCCGGAGTTCCTCTCGGATCTGCTCGACGATCGCGGGCTCTTGGGCTAAATGGTAGAAGAGGTAAGTCAGAGTAGCAGCCGTAGTATCCGAGCCAGCGACGATGATCAGTCTGGCGTCAGCATGCAGCATAGTATCCTGCTCCGGATGCGGGATATCCTTGTACGCTTTCAACAACCAGCCCATGATATCCATCCCCCCACCAGCACCTTTCTTCCCATCATTCTGCACCCTCCAAACCGTCTCCTCCGTACAAAACTTGACAAACTTATGGTAACCCGCTGCTAGGAATGGAACACTCGTAAGCATCCTAAACAACCACGTCGGCAGATTCAATCCCAAAGGCTGCATCCCATCGCTCAACAACTGCAGCGCCCAATGCTTCTCCCCCGAATCCAGCATCCCGTAATCCTTCCCAAAAGCCAACCGGCCCATAACATCAAAACTGTAAAGATTAAACCACTTCGTGACATTCACCGCACCGCCTTTAAACTCCCGCAACCGCGTCAGCACCTTATCGTTGAAGTGATCAAGCTGCGTCTCATACTCCCTGAGAGCTTTATCCGAGAAAGCGGGAGCCCATACCCGCCGGCGTTTGTCGTGCAGGGTTTTAGAGCGGGTTGTGTGCATCGAGGAGAGTGGATAGTCGCCTTCGTACCAGGGGGATTTGGAGGCTTTGGCTTTCACACCGTAGGAGATTTCCATGGCTTCCGGGTCGATGATGCTGAGGTCGTGGGAGCCGATGCGGACGATGTCGCCGTGGGTGTCGTGCAGGGCTTTAAGTTTGTAGTAGGCGTCGAAGTTTGTGAGTTGGGAAGACCAGGCTAGGTTGCCGAGGCGGACCCAGTAGGGGCCGGGGAATTTGTTGAGGGGATTCAGGAAGAGGCGGTAGATGGTGAGGGAGGTGTAGAGGCCGGCTATAATGGTGGCGACGAGGGTGGAGGTTGAGGTGAAGGCTGAGTGCAAAGGGAGGCCGTAGCCTTTGTAGAGGGCAGAGGTGCCACCTAAGAGGATCAGGAGTATGGTTGCGACGTAGCTGTTGGCGTAGAAGTGGTGTTCGCGGCCATTGAACCAGAAGATGTGGCTTGCTACGCCTATGCCGAAGGCTAGACCGTAGAGAGCTGAGCTCGCCATGATGTTTTGATCTTGGAATCTTAGACGTTGAGTGTGCCAGTCTCTCACTGGTAGAGCATGGCCTGTTCACATCTTAGAGAGACGACGATGGACCTTATTTATATCCGCCATGGTTGCTCTTGTTGCCCCGCACGAAGTGAGGTGGAATAGAGTTTCGCGGGTGTGAGGGTGGGTTCTTGGTTGCACAACTAGGCGATTCAGGTTAGGCAACATTCCTCCCTTATCCGACATGCTAAGAACTGGCGCGAACGGATCCGATTCCTTGAACCTCATGGTACGCCTTGTGGCGGTGTGTTGGGTTGCACAGATCGAAGTCGACGTTGAAATCTCAGTGAAAGTAATTGTGAGCGTGATGCTTCTTGTCCAACCTCCAACCCGGCTTGCAAAGCTCCAGTTAGGGTTTGGCGTTACAGTGTCCACGTGCATCTATTATACACGGCTGCTACATGAACCGAGGATCCGTAGACACGATGGCCTGAGCTGATGTCTGTTGGAAGACGGGGCATCTGGCGTATCGATACTACGCTCAAATTGCTGACTGTACGCAACATGTGACTTATCGCTAGCCATCATCGCTGCTCACACATGTACAAGTAGTCTTGCATAGACAATGCGCAACCGAGAATAGTACTTGCACCGCAACAGTTAGCAAATCATGTATGAAAGCAAAGTGGAGAAGAGATTATTTATCCTGGTCTGGGTTATCTAATCGTGCTGTATCATCGACGTTTTACACATATCAAGGCACTGCCCGGACTCATCTTAGCAGCTACCACATCTTTCACACCAAAGCACAAAGCTCGAGAGCAGCATCGTGTATCCAGAAGACCGCGAGCGCGCAGCATCGCATGCATATCCAAAGATTCTCCTCGCCAACACTGATGTTCGTCACCTCTCGGCGAACGTGTCTCACGTTCCATATTTGCCATCGTTGGCGTACAACTTCGCATACCTCCATCTGACACTGGTTGGCAACCTCGCCCTCAACTCGCGCACCTTCTCCACATCGAACTCAACATCCTCCTTCTGAAGGACCTCGGCAATGTAGCTCACGACCGTTGACAGCGCGAGCGGCTCTTTGCGCAACAGAGCTGGGATCTCCTTGAGGTCAAAACCTTGGTGGTGCCACAAATGGTAGGCACGCAGATGGGGCTGCGAGACATGCAAGGTAGAAGTCGCAGGGAGCTGAGCTTGCCAAGCTGTGGCCCAGGAGTCAGCAGCAACGGCTTCTGGAGTATGAAGGTTGGGCGTGCGCTGGGAGGTGGACTTTTTGGTGATTGGATCTGATGGGAGGCTGGAATCGTAGCTCGAATCCGAATCCCCACTCAAAAGGTCTTCCAACGAAGGCAGAGTCGGGTATTTGATCTCAGGCAGTGATGCGCCGGTTATGGTGTGAGCGTCCTGAGACTCCACGTACGCATCGAAGGCCTCGAGGTCCTCTGCAGTGTCGTAGATATCTTCACTGTCCTCACTGGCGTCACCATCGTCTTGCTCTTGCAAAGCCGCGGCTTCTTCGATCACCTCTTCCGGTACATCGACAGGCTGCTTGCTACGTCGTCCTTTGGTGGGCGGCAGTTTGCCTCCACCAAGCAGAATGGGCTGTGCCAACTCGTGGAACGCTGGTCTTGGGGGCTTGGACGCCATAGCTTTCCTGCGCCGCTCAAGTTCGTAGTATAGTCTTAGTCCGGCATACGCATCGGACACAGCATACTCGACTTGCTGGTCGTTCAGACGCTTAGACCACGAGCTTGTACGTACTGCCCCTTTGGCGAGGGGTAAGTGCAGCACCTCTTTGACCTGATTCGCAAGAGCGTACAGTGCCCGGTTGACTTTCTCTGGATCGGATTCTCCGTATGTAACCAACTTGTACAAGTGGCTGAGCTCGATGTTGCCCTGCATCTCGATGCCGAAGCAGTTCCTCAATCGCGTCGCGTCGCCACCGATGTTTACGCCGACCTTGATGATCTTCGGGTCCTCAAGGAACGCACGAAGAGACTGCGGTATCATCTCTTCAGTAGAGTCGCCGCCTTTGAACATCGCAAGGTGGAACAACGCGACTTTGCCTTCGGCGGCAATCTGCATGAGCGACACGCAGCGCTTAGCACTGTCTTCGCCAGGCCTCGACTTGAACTTTTCCCATTCGAGGTCAAACCCCACCACTTTCTCGCCAAGAAACTTCGCGATCTGAGCCTCGGTCTGTTCAAAAGTCGTGCAGTAGTGACGCGTGGGCATGTTGCCTGCGGCGTTTTTGTACAAGCTGTATCTCCAAAAAGACGCGGTCGAATTGCGCGACGCGATTAACGCATTTTTCTTGTCGTTTGAAGATATCTCGTATGTGGGAACAAAGTCTTCATCGGATTCAGCCATGGTGTTTTCAGGGTCGGTTGTGTCGTTGGTGGAAGTGTTTGTAGAAAGTGAAGCCGGAGTTTGCAAGTCGTTCTTGGCGGCGTCGTCGTCGTCACGTGCAGGCTCAGTACTGATATTGGAAGTCGCATCAGCACTAGCGCAGTCGGCTGAAGGAACAACACTCACGTCACCAGATCCAGATCCACATGCTGTTTCATTCTCATTGACGGAGGCGGTTCTGAGTGAAGACAAGCTTCTGCCTTCACGTGACTCTTGTTGCCGCAAATAGTCGGCCCAAAGCAGATGATCATGAAGATATCTGCGCCCAGTGGGCTGATGGGTAGCTTGTTTGGCTGAGGTTGGTGTCATGTTAAGTCCTGTGGAATCTTGAGTGGTGACATTTGGCGATTCGCTCGCGACTGTGGGTTCTATTGTCGGCGTTGACAACACACCATCCAGAGCGCTGTTGTCCAAAGACCACGCTGCCATCAAGTCGTCTAATTCACGGCCCTCTGAGGTATCTGCACCATCAGCGCTTGCTGCCTCTTCATTTGAGGATGTCCGTAAAATTTTCTTCATACTCTCGATCTCTCTAGAAAGGCGAAAGTGTTTGTTTTCATTATCGGCAGACTTTGGGCCGAGTTTTTCCAGGGACCGGATCTTGTTCCTGAGTTGAATTTCCGATAGTTCACGCATCTTCGATCGTCTCATTTCTGCAATTTCGCGATCACTCAGGTCGGTACTTGAGTTGGTCAGCTTTTGCAGTTCCCAATGCAGTGTTTCCTCGCGTTGCTCGTCGAAACTATTTTTCCTCGTGGTCGTCTTCATTCGCTCTCTCAGTAACCTCCGCCTACGCGGCAGCGGTCTAGTGATTTTGTCGATCTCGTTTTGGAATTTTCTGTGTCGTATGTAATTCTCTCGAGTCACTTCTCCGAGTGCTGCCTTCTTTCGGATGACAGTCTGAAGTAAGGCAGACTGGATCTTTCGGACCAAAGCTGCGGCTTGTTCCTCTTTGGCTTCCCTCATTTTGGAATCGCCTGCCGCTGCTGCCGCTTGTGCTTCGGCCCTCAGCGTCTTGAGCTTTGCAATAGCATCAAGCTGATCGTATTCCTCCAGATCAACTGTCGCGCCATCTTGCTCAGCGTCCGGCGATGGGCCTCTCGACTCAGCAACGGCTGCAGTATCTTCGATCACGTTCGGCGTCTGCCCGAAGGAAATGGTTTTCATTCCAATTCTGGATTCGCCGGGTCCAATGCCAGCCTCAAGGTCTTTTTGTGTATTGATGCGCCTTCTTTGGAGTGATTCCAATTTTCTCGTGATCCTCTGGTTTTGCTCAGACTCGGACCGTTTCCGCGGGCTGCTGATGAGCTTCCTCGACAACATTCTGCGTTTGTACTCAATCGTCTGCAATTTGAGTTCATTGTAACGACGAATCTTTTCACTTCGAATTTCGGGGTCGAGTGAAATGGCGGTCTCAGGCGGCCACAGTTGATAGTACAATCTTACTATCTCACGACAGTTCTCACTGAATTCTTGTGCTTCTGAGAATCTTGACGACGCCGGAACCGTGGAGACAAGAGGGTCTGCGCTCGTCGAACCTGACGATGTCACGCCCCATGCACGCGCAGTCCGAGGAGGAACTCGCTTGCCGGCAGCACGCGCGGATTTGTGATGATTAAAGAGCTGCGCCCTCTTCGCCTGCAATTGATTGTTCAGCGAGGCGATCTTCTCGACAATCATTGCATCCAACTTCTTCTCGTGTTCCTTGTGCTCGCCCTTCATTTCGAGAACCAGCGCGGCCTTCTTGGCAGCGATATCGGCCGCTGTAAGGGAGCTGCGAATGCTATTCCAATTCTCTGGTGATTTGACGTCTGGCTTGTCTGCATCGAAAGACTGCGCATGAAGTCTATCAACCTGTACTCGAAGGTCGTAAGTTGCCAGATGCACAGCTTTGTGCACATAAGGCTCGTTTCGGAGCGTTTCGAAGGTCTGGATCCTGTTATCTATGAATGCAAGATCCAGGGTGCTGTTGATAGTGACCCTCTGGGCAGACAAGGCCTCCTTCTGGTATTGGAGCTCTTCTCGTGTCGTAGCGTTTGAGGCGTATTGGATCTCGGTTTCAACCTCGTCGATTTCTTTTAGAGTGCGCGCCCTGATGCTTTTGAGTGGGTTGATGCTCGTAATGTAGAGGGCTGCACTCATGGAGTTTGCGGCAAGCCTGGTGTCGTCGAACCGCGTCCCTTTGGTTTCGTATCGAGAGTCGTGACCCACCAGTTGCAATTCTTTGTCCACGTCGGTCAGATCCTTTCGATATGCGTCCACGCCTGTTTCCAGTTCCTTCAACTTTTCGATCGTGCGTTGCAATTGATCGGCCAGGGCAGGGTCGGAGTCCGAGTGCTGCTTCTGTGCGTTGTCGATGAGCCTATTGCGCTCTCGAACAAGTAGTATCGCGATCGACCTGAGCTTCTCTTCCACGGTTCTGCGTCCAGCCGGCACACTGCGCCAAATGTTTTGATAGGAGGTGTAGTCGCTTCGCTGAATCTTCCGGGTGCGAATGTCATTCTCCTTGATCGTGAGCTCTCTGTCCCTCTCGTCGAGCTCGTCTCTCTCTTCCTTGGCTTTGCGCTTTACCTCGGCAGCGAATTGATTCGCTACACTGTACTCACCCTCGATGAGCTGCCTCTTCTTGTCGACCCATTTCATCTGTTGCTCGCGCGCATCTTCGAGCGATTGGATTTCTTCTGCAAGCTTTCTTTCTCTGCGAACAATGTCTTCCTCCAAATCCCTCTTCAACTCAGGATATCTCGCTTCAGTTTTCCTAAGCTTTTCCTCCATGTACTGATGCCGACGTTCGAACGTCTTCTTGTCGTCTTCGAAATCCTTCTTCGCCTTGATCTGGCCATCCGCCGTTCCTTTGGAGTAGATTCTCTCTTTTTCATTCTTCAGAGCTTCTCTCTCTTCGATCAATTGTACTTGGGCATCTTTCAGTTGTGATTTCAGTTTCTTGATCTCGTCCGCTTGACCATTGATCTCTTTCTCCCGGGCTTTCAAACTCCTTTCCAGCTCCTGTTGTTTGGCTCCTTTCGGTGCGGCCGGCCCAGTGGCATCGACTGGCCGTTCCATATTCGGTAGTCCTGTTGAGCCATAGATTCCAATTCCAGAAGGTTGGCTGTTCGTAGGCTTCGGCGCCACAGGTGCAGTGGGAGTGGGAGTGATGCGTCGCGTCGCATATCCTCGACGTTGGCCAACATTGCTCGCGAATATGATGCCTCGCGCTGGCGTCCAGGTGCGATTCCTCAAGACATGGCTTCGATCGCCGAAAACGAGTCCTCGCGACTTATCCCATCGTCGGTCGAGAGGACGCTGTGAAGGAAACCGTTCGATGGCTTCGTCTGTCGATTCAGGCAAGTCGGGTATTATGTTGGCGACGTTTTCGATTTGCGCATCACCCTGCCATATGGATGGCACATATCTCGAGAGGCCGAGGTTCGACACTCGTGCTGCGGCGTCGCTGCATGTTGGCCGCAGATATGACATTCCTCGCTGGATATCGTGCGATGTGATAGGAGGCGGAAGGAAATGAAGCAGCGCAACGCAAACAGCAAGTCAATGAAAATGCAATGCTCTCAAACACGAACTTTGGATCAAAGGAAACGCTGTGACGACGGCATAACTTCGAAAGCTCCGACCTGTCTTAAGGTTCAGGCGGCGACTACTGGAGGCTCGGCGGCCTTCCCCGCTAGCGTGAACGTGAGAGAACGAATGCACGTGACTGGCATTGTCTCAGGTGTGCTCAGCAAACGTCGAGACAGGCTTGGGTCGGCGACGAGGTACATCACCACGAAATCACACACCACACACAAAATGGCGTCTCAATTAATGCCCCTAGAGCTGATCGATCGCTGCATCGGCTCAAGAATGCGTGTCATCATGAAGGGCGACAAGGGTGAGTCTCGACGTGCGAAAATGAGAAATACATCAGGACTGACAATATCACAGAGTTCAGTGGCACCCTCCTCGGATTTGATGATTTCGTCAGTATGTGAGATCTACTACCTACAATGCACGACTGCCATGCTGATCATTCTCTAGACATGGTGCTTGAAGATGTGACTGAATAGTACGCCACCCATACAACCAACAGCCCTGGCCGTGACACTGACCATCGAACTCCAGCGACTACACCGGCGCGACATCTAAGCTTCCCAAGATTCTACTCAACGGCAACAACATCTGCATGGTAAAGAATCATTTCCAAGATGATCACGTCTTGTGTACTAACAACGATTTCAGCTCATTCCTGGCGGCATGCCTGAGGGCGACGCATGATCCCTTGCCACACTTTCCCTCAAAATTGTTCAAAACAAGTCAGCAATATTACGAACACTGCAGTATATGCCGACCTTACGCTGCATATCATCTTGACCAGCCAATTGCACGAACACCCATCATACCTGCCCGAGCAGTGGGCAGTGCATAGCGATACTTGCTACAAAGCTCGCATTCGCATTGCCCCGGAGATGCTGAGCGGGACAATTATTCAGCCAGCGCAGCAAGGCACCTACCTCCGGTATACAAGCAAGCACATTCAGCTCGCATATGCACGACGTGTATACCAGTACCATGCTCTAGTCTCGCAATGAAGCCTCCATATTGACCCGTCTTACGATCGACACGTTTCGCTGTTGCGCGCCTAAGAAGGCTATGTCAGGCAACACTCATAGTATAAGTACCATATCACTCCTCGTACCTGACGGCAGCAGCAGACCAGACAGACACAACCCTCTCACATTCACTAGCATCACAATCCACTTCGAACGACAAAACCAACCATAGACCATACTCCACCACGAGAACAACCTCCCCACCAAACCCCAACCACCCCCAAAAATGTCCCACCCCAAAAAAACCCTCGCCTTCTTCGGCGCGACAGGCGACTGCGCCGGCCACTGCCTCGCCCTCGCCCTCCAAAACCACCACCCCTGCACCGCCCTCGCCCGCACCCCCTCCAAACTCACCGCCTCCCTCACAGCCAAAAACGTCAGCCCAGACCTCCAATCCCAGTACCTCACAATAATCCAAGGCGACATCCGCGACCCAGCAACCGTCTCACAAGTCCTCCGCACCCCCTCCGGCCGCACCGTCGATATAATAATCAGCGGAATCGGACCAACCAGTTTCTATCTGTCCCCCAACCCGCTCGCGCCAGTCGGGATAACGGATAGTACGCTTGTAAGGGATGCGTCGCGGACGATACTCGCTGCTCTGCCGACAGACATCCCAGCGGGAGAAAAGCCACTGCTAATCAACATAACAACAACCGGCATCCCACCCCCCGGCGCGCCGCGAGACGTCCCCCTTCTCTACCTCCCACTGTACCGCTGGCTGCTACACCACCCGCACGTCGACAAGGGCGAGATGGAAGCTAACCTGCGCGCTGTCATGAGTAAGAGCGAGAGCGAGCGGCCGATCAGGGGGTTTGTGAACGTGAAGCCGACGCTGTTGACTGATGGGGAGGGGAAAGGGTGGGAGAAGATAAAGTTTGGGCTGGAGGGGAGGCCGGCGCTGGGGTATTTTGTTGCGAGGAAGGATGTGGGAGAGTGGGTGTTTGAGAGGTTGGTTAGGAGGGAGGTTGAGGAGGGGTGGGAGGGGAGGGGGGTTACGTTGGCGAATTAGGTTGGGATGGAGGGTTTTTGTGTTGATGTTTGACTTTGGCTGTGCTACATTACTTAATGAGATTACTTGTATTTGATGCTTTTCGATTACCTTCACTAGCCTTGACACATTGTTCAACTGATTCATGTTACTATCATACAACTGACGCATCGACTGTAGTGCCAGTTTCATGAGCTGAACGAGGACGTGAAGTGGTCCCGTTGCCATCTACACACCACACCCGAATTCTTCCTGAGTGAGGTAGCACCAAACAGCGAGACATCAATGACAATTTCCAACCTGCATTACTGCCAATCTCTAATACTCAATACACTGCCTCCCACCAGCCTGTACAACATCCCATATCCTGCAGCAAGCAATGTTTCACCTACTGCTTCTTCTTACCACCAGCACTCTCCTTCTTCGCCTTCTTCTCATCCCTCGCCTTATCCATAAGCTCAATCTCCTCCTCCTCCTTCCGCTGCGCATACCACTGCCCCGCCTGCAAAACCAACACGCCCACAAGCACCAGCGCCAAAATCGTATCACTAGCCGCCAGCACCCTCAACGTATCCTCGCGACCAATATAATTGCTCTCCGTGCCCTCCATAGCCTTCTCCGCAAGGCTCTCGCCCTCAGGCAGAATCGCACCACCATAAGCCTCCGCAGTAACCGTGCGCAAGCCCTTGACGATGTTGGCGATGTAGACCGCGATGCCGCACATGTAGAGCGCGAGCGAGGCGCCGTCGAACAGCATGTTGGCTTCGCTGGGCTTGTAGAGTTTCATCAGGAAGCCCAGCAGGCCGGTGCCGATGACGATGTGCAGCACGCGGCTGATCAGCGGCGGGCTGGCGTGCAGGAACTTGAGGTGGTTTTCTTGCAGGTCGAAGAAAGGTGCGCGCGGGCTGATGGTCGGGTCCGCGCCGGGGAGGAGGGGAGGGAGAGACCAGAGGACGTTGTAGTCGTAGGGGAACATGGCGAAGAGGACGCCGAGGAAGAAGCATGTTGCTGTGTAGAGGATTAGGTGTTGGTTCTTTTTCTTTTCCCGTGGGTTTGTTTCTTGTGGATGGGATTCTGGGAGGACTTACGACCAACGATCAGGAATGTCGCGAAGGGCGCGACGCCGCGGAGGGCCATTGTGTCGGTTGGTGGTGAAGACGTCTCGCGTCTCGTGTGGTATGTAGGTGTTGCGACGTAGGCGGTAGCAGACTAGGTGATCAAGTCGTAAGGTAGGTAAGGGTCGCGTTCGCAAATGTTTCGTTAGCGCCGGCACAATGTTATCGCGCGGAGCTATGCCATCAATTAGACGAGGGACACCTGGCAGTTATTGCTTGATTTGGTGGAGAGCAGTGCCTTATGCGAATGGGTGTGGTAAGCAATGCTCGGCCCAATCGTTCCAGCAGCTGATAACGCAGAGTGGAGCTGAGGCGGGGAGAAGCCTGGACTTGGCGATTGGATTGGGAGAGAGATTGGCTGAAGACTGGTGAATGAGAAGTACTGTGTAGATAGTATTGTATTCGATGACAACGTGCACGCTTCAGACATCATTGATCGCATCGTGCGTAGCATGCTCGTTTTACATGTATGCACATATGTACAATGTCGCAATACTCGATGGGTTTGACGTCGGTAGGGTTAGTGTTGGGGTCACCACACATCATGCTTCGTCGACAAAAGGCTTTTATTATGCCACCAATTGACATTTTTGGTGCCTATAGTTACTGTCCCTGATTCTTATGGAGGCTCTGAATTGTCACTGCCGATATCTGATGGTATACATGCGAGGATGAACGTGTTTTATCTTTTGAACCAATCAAGCGAGAAGTTCACAAGAATGTGACCACCGAACTCACGTCTACGTATGTGCGTAAATGTAAACGAGACGACGATCATCATGGCGATGATGATACAGTGTCACCTATAGACATCGAACGCATAGCGATCGAATCGGCAATCGACCATGTCGCTTATGTGAAGAATCGATCTTGATCGAGGGATCTTGATCGATTAATTGCGGTAGTCACACTGATCGAGGCATACCCGGCATGCCACAAGCGCAGGAGCGTACATTAAGCCGAACTAACCGACAGCAATATGCGACACACCACAAGCATATCGAAACACTGACAAGCGGAGCGGGACTGCAGCACGATCCTAGTCAATGTGCTATAGCACTCTCGAAACAAAGCACGTAACCGTGAACGGTCAGGCATATCATCATTCAACACCAAACCACTCGTCACGAGGCGTTGCTACCACAGTGTCGGGCCTCGTCCCTGGAACAAACCTCATGCGTCGACAGGTCGGGTCAGGCACAGTGAAAACGCCATCAAGCCATCTACGTGACCAGATCTGTGTCAGATCTTTTCAGATCAGCCCACGGGCTTGGGAGCTGGGAACAACCAGACAGGCAGCTCACACAGCTTGTTTGTGTCGAGACGAATCACCGAACGTCCGGGGCGGCTATACACCATCGCTAGTTGGCAAATAGCAGCAGCCTGGCAAACCCACCACTTTCCACAGGGCCCAAGGCCGCTGTCACGAAGCTCGCTCGTCAGCTCGGCTGGCTCACCCGGACGGCTCCCAAAAAGTCGCCCAGTCGCCTTAGTGGAAAGTCGCTCGCGCTCGCCGAGTTCGACTAATGCACACCATACTCTAGCTGGCACGCCATGGGCTGTCCAGCTTCGATCTGGCAGCTGTAGTCGTCTGCGCTGCCGTTCGCGCGTAGCGGCGTGAGGGTTGCTGATGTGGCCGTCTGCATCGCCCAATTACGACGAGTACCGACCGGCGTTGGGAGGCGCCTTTGGGCTGTTCTCTTTCGAGCGAGCTGCTTTAGGCCGGCACCGAGTCCGTGTTCTCGTGAGTAGTGGGAGCCCGCGTGTGTGGACCAACCCTCTGCCATGCCGACCCGGTGTTGAGGATATGACAGGTAGCTTATGTGCTGCCAGACCCGGAAGGGTATATGGACATCTGACACTTGCTAGCCCGCCGTTCGTGAGGACCGCCGGCGACTGTGCTACTGCGAGTCTGCGCGTCTACACGAGATTGCGGTGGCAGATGGCTCGGACTCGCTTGGATGCAGTGTCAAGGGATGAGCGCATAATTACCGTGTGAGGACAGGACATATGTATGTACAGCAGCGTCAACAGCACAGCGCAGCACAGCACAGCACAGCACAGCACAGGCAAGGGCTTGCTTTGTGGCCCTTGTGCTGCTCTGCTGCTGCTGCTGGGTGTCTCTGCATGCAGCACCGACAGCGCAAATTGGTCCAGGGCTGGGATTGGGTTGACCAGGATGGACTAAGAATCGACTAGGATCAATTATTACTACTTTACTGCTAGGCCTGCTCGGCCTGGTGGGGAGTCGGGCGTGGGAGCGGTGGTGTCGATGGCACGGGACGGCGAGGATGATAGGCGGATCATGGCGCAGTCCCAATCACAGGCGGGCGGCTCATCTGCAGCCGGGATGGTGGCGGAGGACCCGCATTCTCTTGCAGGGCGAGCAAACAACGAACAATCCTCCGATCGACATAGCGCCCTGCCAGCTACTGCCCGCCGCGGACACGGCATCGGGCGAAAGACGTGAGGAGGGCAGCGTGCGTGCGTGCGTGCATTGGTGCAGCAAGCAATAATAGTTCCAGTCGCCTGGCCTACGCAGGGAGAGAGAGACATTGAGAGAAGAAGAAGGAGAGCGTAGAGGAGAGAGAGAGAAAGACCATTGCCATAACATATCTTGTCTTACGCAGTACATACAGCAGCACAGGACACACACCTGCTTCATACATACGAACACCTCGCCTTCTGCAACTCTGCACCTCTGCAAGCGACCCACGGTAACACGCCGGCCCGAGCACGCACATCACTCAGACATGTCGGTCTACCAGAGAAAGGTCTCGCGTGTCTGAGACAGAGTGACAGACAGCCAGCCTGCCCAAGGCCAGCCAGCGTGAGAGCGAGCAGCCAGCGACACGCGCGCGCTGCAAAGGTCAAAGCCCAGACGAGGCCAGCGCCATTGTTGTCGTGCAGCGCAGTGCCGAGCGACGGCCTCCCACCACTCAATCCCACACTACTGCTGCTAAATCATACTTTACCGAGAACCTGGGACGAATGCACTGCTAAAAATCGATCGCGAGTGCCCGTCTGC
>Ga0265797_10008559_pt1 | contig 13578 bp, 13 predicted proteins | sample P2T30metagenome_FD_192433 | JGI IMG/M metagenome (GOLD analysis project Ga0265797, IMG submission 192433) | Plant litter microbial communities from East Loma Ridge, Irvine, California - P2 T30 | ecosystem: Environmental > Terrestrial > Plant litter > Unclassified | place: USA: California... | reverse complement strand
GTCTGGGTCGTGTCTTTGTCTGCACCGATCTCCGCAAGGCATTAGAAGATGGGTCGAAGAACTTAGCAAGTGTTAGTCAGATCCTGGAGTGCGAGTCTGATGGTTCAACTTTCGATTTGGGTGGTTGGCTTTCTGCACGGAACCATCGTATTATGTTCGAGATCCAGAACAGAGTGTATGTCGTTGCGCTTACCGAGGAGAATCGCATCAGTGTTGGAGACGAGGCTGAAGAAGTGGGACCTTCGTACGCCTTCCTGACCAGTTCAGCGCCTCAACTCGCAGTGCCGGTCAGCTTCATGGCCTTGTTCGACGATGCCATCATGACAACATACGCGGTACGTTCGGCGCTTGAATTTCAAGAGGACGCAATGGCTAACAGACAATAGACACTCGGCCAACGACGGGAAGAAGGAGGAAATGGACGCATCTTCCCGACAAAAGCAATTCGCATCATCAGCCTTGCGCCTAGCCTTGACAACGGCGATAACGCGACCACTGAAGTCGAAGACCCAATACTCGCCAATTTGTCGCAGCATATTGAACGACCGCAAGACGAGTTATTGCGCTTGCTGTTGATGTTCGACGAGGAGCCGAGTGACGATGAAGAAAACGATTTGGGCGCACAAGAACCTTTCGGAACAGAAGACGAATGGATTGATGAGGGCGAGGCGAATCTATCCTAGACAGCTCGATGACTCTAAACACTGTCGACATTGTGTTGTAACTAGTGTTCCTTTGCCTGCATGATTATTCCAGTGTATTGATGTAAATCTACGCCCTTGTCGCGCGATCCTATATATCAAACTTTCTTGCGCTTCTCGCACTTCTACATAATCTAATTAGCGAAGTTCCACAAGCATGCGGCACTGTCGCACACAGCGACAACCAGCTCTTACGCAGAGGCTGCGCAAGTTGGGTTTAACGGCGTAGTAGTAAGTGTGTTCAATGAAATTTTTCAGATCTACATAAGACTATACTGAGGAACACGTTGAATATGGTACAATGCTGTATGTTATTCCCCGGTGATTTATCTTGGCGAAAGCCTAAAGATACAGGGTATACGCAGAAGAAGCGTGATCTCGCTTGGGCCCCGACTGCGGCATATCCTACCCTTGATCAGACTTGAGCTATTCGTTAATTGGCTCCAGGGTCAATTAGTGCATTCCGGTCACCTTCGCAGAGCCGCGCTAGTTCAATATTTACAGTTGCTCATCCCGCCGTTTCTGCTAGGCAGTGCCAACTGTCCGAGATGGCTGATATATATGTAGGAAGAGAATATCCCATACTCTCAAGTGCAGAAACGCAGACGGATATCAAGAGCCGATCAAAACAACAGTACACCCCTCTTTGATTATTTCGCGAGTCCAAAAAGGGCTCTTTTTGTTCTTACCATGCCCATCCTAAACCCTTCCATACTAGTACTGTGTACTAATGCCTTGGTTGCTACCCATGCCGCCCCTACGTCACACATTAGAGGCAGAAACTCATCGTCAGGAGCCGCTGTCGAATCACAAGCTCTCTCCACAGAAGCCATAGTGGGTGTGATCGCGATAGCCGTAGCCGTTTTCGGCATAACGCTTCCCTTCATCTGGCCTAGCTTGAGGGCAAGGCTAGATTCCCGCCGCCGTTCTCGCTCCCGTCCCAGCTCCACTGGTATGTTCTTTGCACGATTACACAAGACGCGACACGATACTAACGAAGCCTAGCACACTTGCGAGTTCCGCTCGTCAACGGTTCACGGCAACATGCGATGCCACAAGTCTCGACTGAATCCTCGACAGCCGCTGACGCAGGTGGAGCTGGGATAACTCGACCACAACGCGTGCGATCCGATTACTGCGAACAACAGCGCGAGCTGATGCGACGTACTCTTACATGCTAAGGGCTTCGGTACAGCGAATACAGATACATGTAGTCTGGTTACCATGTGCAGGACTGTCACTGGCAGAGGCAGGTGGTGGGCACGTGGCGTCTGCATGAAGTTGTTGTGTAGTCGCATTCTGCGACCCTTGAGCCTATTTTAACTGCAGATTACAGTCTTCCTTTATCGCCTATATACAGCTTTGATCCTTGGAACTTCAATGTGATTTGTTCTAGATGTTATCAAAACATTGCATTGATGCGAAGTATCAATCAAGATTGTGTATTAACACTCCCTCATGACTCTTTTTGGCTGACAAGCCCGTTGACCACATTCACCAAGGGAGCTATAAGGGCGTTCTGGCGTTATACACAAAGTGCGCATTATGATATCCACGCTGTAGAGTGAAATGTGCAGACAAATTCGTTCCATGATGTCTTTTCCCTAACTGTGGTGATGCAGTGTGTTGAACCGGCGAGCCGATAAGGCTGGGTTTTGGAAGCGGCGGATGACGTTCGAGCGGCCGTGCAAGTAGATGGTCGGGTTCTTAACGACGGACACATTTACGGGAAGCTTGAACTGCAAATGACCTTATTGACACGGCTTCGGAGTGACGTATTACAACGCGCAGGTTGTCGACTACAAGATGCCTTGTAAGGCCGAGCGGAGGTTGTGGCAAAAGACAGATCACGCGAGTAAGATGGTGTCGCCCACTAAGCACCCGGCTTTTAGCAGAGGGCCTTGTCAAGACTGGTCCCAGTCAAGACTGGTCATAGCGTCAAGTTAGTGATACTCCGCCTCAATCTGCCTCCGTGTCGCTGGATATATACACGGCGTGCAGCTCGTGAATTATGACAATAAGACAGAGCTATTCGGATAGGCACTCGCAGCGCAAACGTGTATTCGCACTTGCCGACCTCGATTAGCCACCTTTCATTGGTCTTGCATCTGTACTTCCAAAATGCATTCATACTTTACTCCATTCCTGTTGAGCGCGCACATTGTCTCCTCTACCCGCGCAGCAGCCATACCGCGAGACCCCACCGCGGGGGGAGCTGCCCAATCACATACTCTATCGACTGAAGCACTGCTAACGCTTATCGGCGTCTGCGTAGCTGTTCTCGGACTCGGACTTACTCTAGTGCTATCGTGGCCTAGCTTGAAGCTGCGACGGGGGCTATGCACATCTCGACGCTCCTATCCTTCCTCTCACTATCGTCCCGTTTCGACAGGTACGTCCGCATACAAACGTTGGGATCGACCCACGGATACTGATTAGACATAGTGGGTTCCGCATTTTCCCTCGCCCAAAGGCATGGAAACCTTGCTGCCCCTGCCTACCCAAACGAACCCTGGACTCGCAGCTTAACCGGCGACGAGATATCACAACCGCAACGCGTCCAGTCGCGCTACACTGAGCAACAACGCGCACTGATGCGACACACACGCACTATGTGAAGGTTCACATACTACTCGAAGGGCTGAACTGACAGCCGGCGACTAGTGGGCTCCATGGTCGATCCAAAGTCGTTCTAAGAGAAGCTTAGAAGCAAGATAACTGGGTGTTTAAGAGCGTCATTACTGGGGGTTGGTTCAATGGTTCTCTAGAAGGGTTGTTAGCATTGTCCGTCAGCGCTCTTCTTTTGTTTGCTGGACGAGATACTCGACTTTCCCTTGTTCCATATACCCAGGCTGCGAATTTATCATGTCGGCGCGAATCCATGTACAAAATAGTCCTATTAGCTGTTTTTATTAAAGCTAATTCATATCAGAATACCCTTAGCTTGTGTACTGCTATGGTATAATCGCAACGCCGTTGTGGCGGTCGTGACGATCGTGGCGGAGTCAGGCCAGCGAAGGGCAAAAAGAACAACAAGTGTTACCTACTTTCCGCGAACGAGACACAGCGAGAATGCGCAAAGGAAAGAAAGAAATTAACATCGCCTACCTTAGCTGCTGCTCTTAGGTATATAGATAAAAAAAAAGAATAGCGGTGGCAGCTGCAAAAAAAGGGCAAAAAACAAGACAAGGTAACTACGAACCAATCTAAACCGGACTTTGCCCCAGGGAAATGGATCCCCTAGACACAAAGCAGATTCGAACCGGCGCACTTCCTAAACGAGAACGGACTGGGACAACGGACATGGGACAAATGTTGTATAGGCAGGTCGGAGACCACTATACCGAGTCTTGTAGGAGATATCTCAGATAATAGACTTTATATAGATGGTTTGAATTCCAATATGTCAGTATTTTGGCTGTTCGAATCGCGATATACAGTGTGTGGGTGGGCAGTGAAGCCAGTGAAGGCGGGAGTGAGTGAGCGGTGCGGGGGCGGGTTTAGTGAAGGGTTGTGTAAGTGAGTGCAAGCACGCAATCGAGAGTCAGTTCGGTCTTTCACTATCTGATGATAGCGGAGATAGTGAGACAAACCGCGGCGACCAGGTTGTCAAACTGGCCTCTCCAGGACCCTACTTCGATACGTGTGTTACTCGATCCATTATCTCTGGTAAAGACTCACGACTACAGGATTTGTACAGTCGCAGTCGAAAGAGCCTGCAAGAGTCTAGCTCCAGACGCACTATTGGTCGCAAGTGGGAAGTCGAGCCCTTCGCTAATTATTGAGTAGACATTGTCACGATTGAAACGCTTGCGAACTTAACGCAGCAGACTTCGCCTTCCATCCTTACGCAGCCGTTCAAGACTACTGCCTTGGTATACCGATTTTGATCAACTGATTACGAGACGAGGCTTTGTAGCTGCCCGCGCAGTCTTTGCATCCTAGGGGAGCGTAAGGTCATCTACAAGAGTACCGTTCGTGATAAGGATAGACGGTCCGGTCGACAGCCAAGTATCAAGTGACATGGGTATCTTCAGGATTGTAGCTGGGACGGGACCGACGTAGAAAGAGATCGAAGCCGTGCAGATGTGTTTCAGTGATGCCTACGGCGCCGGGGATTGTCGAGCGCATAATCTGGTCGTTGATAACTACTGACGCAACGCCGGTAAGAACAACTAGTTGAAAGACTTAGTCGGCGAACTACCTGATATCAGCATGCTTGAAAGGTCATAAAAGACTGTCCAGGGCACGATACCTTCACAAATGTCACTAGACGCTCCTCTTGAGTGTCTTGACTGGGCAGTCAACACTGTATCCGAGCGTGGCAACCTAACAAAGGGAGCACTGATATAGACGGTCTTCTGGAGGTGGTATTAAAAAGCTGCTGGAGTTCATGTTGGATTACACTGGGCATACCTACGTTCATATCGCGACCAGATGTAGGCAGAGCCAGCGAATGACGTCATCGAACCTTGGAAGCCAGTGCAGAGTCGCACGCAACGTAGATACATACAGGAAATTACTACAAATGCTAAACATCAGTTCCGCGTCGTTTACACGGTAAAGAGTATTGTGCACGCCACGACACGCAGCATTGATGGGGTACCAGGTGGCCGGTCTGCTGATGTATATGGCAGCGCGAGCCGGAAATCATCCAGGATTGACGACGCGCTTTGCCATTGGCTAGCGGAACACTACTGTTTCGGTGTATCAACAAAATGCGATGCATGTGAAATTTTGGGATGACGAGTCGGTGACGGTGTACTTGGGCATGATTCAAAAGTTGGTTGATGCTGTTTCAGATGGCGTGATGTCATTGAAGTTGGAGATAGCGTTCCTTTTATTCGCTCTTTCCTTCGCGGTCTCAGCATCCGCGCAATCCTATTTCCCGCATCAGTGAAAACATGTCTGAAGTGACGAGGCATTCCGAGCGACTCACCAACGGAGATGATGGAGTGGTGAGCTCAATTCGTGACGTGCCTGTCACCGAGCAACGAAGACCGTACATAAGCACGAAAGGCTCAAAGCTTCAACACACCGGTATGTTTCCATTTTTGAATAGTTCAACAGCCAGATCGCTAACATGAGCAGGTACCGCCCGTGCAAATCTTGCCCCATCAGCAGAATCTCCCCAAGGCACCAAAGGCTGGGCAGAGCAGCATTCTCACCAGACTGTTCTACAACAACATTGCGACTTCTTTGATCACGACCACGATGGAATCCTCTGGCCACAGGACACATTCGTAGGCTTCTATCGTCTCGGATTCGGTGTCATTCTATCCATCATCGCGGTGTTCGTGATTCATACGAACTTCTCATACCCTACATGCGAGGGTTGGCTGCCTGACCCGTTCTTTCGTAAGAAACCCAAGCCACGAACTGCATTTGAGACAAATCCTGATTTATTGCGCTAATCCTCTAGGTCTGTTTCTTAGAAATGTGCATAGGGATAAGCACGGCAGTGACACCGGGACATACGACCACGAAGGGCGCTTTCTGCCACAGAAGTTCGAAGACATATTCGCGAAGTATGCCGAGGGGAGGGACTACCTAACGATCTGGGACGTAAAAAACGTGCTCACAGGGCAACGGTGCATTGCTGATCCGATTGGTTGGGGTGGTGCCTTTTTTGAATGTAAGCCGTGTTACCAGTGCGCTCTGTAGGAATTGATGCTGACGAACTCAGGGATTGCCACGTACATAATGCTTTGGCCTGAAGATGGCCGAATGATGAAGGAAGATATTCGTGGCATTTACGACGGTAGTATATTCTACACTCTTGCTGCGAGACGAGAGAAAGGCTCGTGAATAATGGTTGCTCGCTACGTGATACACTGGATGAGGCTGAGGCATTTCGCTGAACATAAGCCCCTGGCCTCTTGATCGACTGTTGGCGCGGAGGATACGTACTGATTGCTAGCCGTGTAGAAGCTAGACAGAGACCGATGTAGTAGATATAGTAAATCAAGTGCGAAGAGAAGTCTGCAGCGCGAAGAAATGTCGTCTTGATCTAGAGCGCACCGAGTGCTGTCATATCAGCTGTGAAGCTTGTCGGTAGCACGCTTCAATATGGTGACCGTGTCCTGCGCCAGATGTCCATTGTATTCCGCAAAGTCTTCATCGCGTACACGTATATGGCATGTATTTTTTACAACTTGGCGCCGACGACACTACCGCCGTCCAGCGCGATAGTAGCACCGTTGACATATGATCCGGCTCGGCTCGATAGCCAAATACATGTACCCGCAACATCCTCCGGGCTGCCAATGCGTCCTAATGGTATCCCGCTCTCGATAACGTCCTTAAACTTCTCCAATGTAGCCTTCATCATCTTGCTTTGGAAGGGACCGCACGCGATCGTGTTGCTGGTGATGCCGCGCTTGCCGAGGTGGCTTGCTAGCACTCTGCTCATGTGGTGGAGACCAGCTTTGGAGGCGGAATAGGCAAATGTCTCGAGGGCGGGGACGCGCAGACCGTCGACGCTACCGATATTGATGATGCGGGCGGGAGATGTAGGGGTCGAGGCGGCTTCGAGGAGGGGCGTGACGGCTTGGGTGAGCTGGAAGACGCGCTTTAGGTTGAGGTTGAGGACGCGGTCCCACGCGGCGGAGGGATAGTTATCGTAGGACTCGCCCCAGTTGCTTCCGCTATTGTTGACGATGACATCAAGCTCTGTACATTGTTAGCGACTGCTCATGGTTTCGCGACAGTGGCGTAGATGGCAGCTCGTGGGTGACTTACTGCCTGCTCTCTTCTTCAGCTCGTCGGCTATGTTCTTTGCTGCATCTTCCTTGTACAGATCGGCGGCAATAAAGTCGGCCTTGCCCTTCCCAAGCGCGTTCAGTTCCTTGCACGCTTCCTCACAGGCCTTTGCGTCGCGCGAGGAGATGTACACTGTAGCGCCATTCTGGACGAAACCCTCGCTGATCATGCGGCCAATGCCTTTGGCGCCGCCTGTGACAAGGACGACTTTGCCCTTGATGAGAGTCAATAAAATGATCAGATGGGAATTGCAGGTACGTACCTTGACATCGAAGAGTGAGCTGTTATCCATTTTGATGGTCAGTATAGGTCAAATGAGGAGTGCAAGCGTCGTAAGGAGAAATATGGATAGCCATCGCGACACACGGGTAGATGTTCGTCATCGGAACTTGCCCCGGATGTTGGAAGCTGGGGGTGAGCCGAGGCTCGGTGCATCGTTCTTCCGCACCGCTCTCTGAACTCATGGCCTCACATCGACAAAACATCACGAAGCCTGATCATCTTCAACACATTTTCAGTTTCTATTAGTATCTACATCTAGTCCGCTGATCGACCTCAGCGTATGCTCAGACTTCAGACATGTCTTCAAGAAGTACTCGTATGCGACAGGCTCATGTATGACCTAGGTCAACTTGGTGTTGATCATGGTCGTCATCGTCGCGAGACTGTCACCCAGCTCATCAATCTCATCATCCCGAACCCTCAAGATGCCATCGAACAGCTGGTCCCTGGTGACGTAGAATGTCCTCTCGTCAGCCACGGGACGATGTTTCTCGTGTACCGTCCTTGGATGAGGAAGTGATGCATCGATAGGCCGCATGAGTGGCATGACGATACCATGCACATCATCCCATCCCACACGCGAGAGACTAGGATGGTACTCTTTGGGGAAGGGATCGAAGCCATCTTCTTCTTCGTCTTCCTCATTATCTTCTTCCATCTCGTCGACGTTCTCAAGGGCTGCAGCAGTGAGCTCCACCTGCTTCTTCGCTTCCGCCACCTCCCTATCCGCCTCAGCCAACTCCAGATCAGACTGGTTGACCTCGTTGTCGAAGTCGATCGCCTCTTGCTCCTCGCGCGCAAATTTTTCTCGTCCGATAACCCACTGGAAGGCCAGCGTAGGACCATACCGCTCAAACGTCTCTTCGTCAATGGTTTCGTCCCGTAGCGCCTTGACAAGGTCGTCGTGCCTGGGGAGGTCTTTCGTCTCAAGTTGCTTGTACAGATGTTTGATGCGGGCGATCATCTTGACCTTGTCGCGCTTGCCGAAGTAGTATAAGTCGAAAGGGCCGTTCTTCCAGAACTTGATGAAAGCCTCGCGTTGGGCGAAGATGTTGTCGGAGATGTCGTGCTGATAGACTAGTGACTCTATCCAGGCCTAATTCTTGTCAGCTGGAAGTCAAGGTCATGAGATAGCCAAAAGTCACTCAGGGACTTTTTAAGTGATATAGGAAAGCCATTGAAGGATTGAAGGTGTACAGGCTATCACACGATAAGGACGTTTGAGGAGTTTCGACTTACCTTGATGAACTTGATGATGAAAGGCCCACATGCAGGCTTGCAGTATCGCTCATCGAATCCAGTTGCCCAAAGGAAGGACATGATGATGACGTTCCAGCGGATCTGGTAGCAATGCATAGTGAATGCATGAGTGCTATCCACACCGTAGAACCAGATGGTCCGACTGATGTCAATAGGCTGCGTCTTCTGTGCGACAAAGTTGTCGCTGGCGATGCCGTTGTACATGTAGAAGTAGAAGTCAAGCTGGATATCTTGAGGAACGACAGGTACAAGGCTACGCTCAGGGTGAAAGTAGATGTCGAAGAGACGGGGCAGGGGTACGGAGCGCTTGAGAATCTTGAAGGTTTTGATCTCGTAGTTGTGCTCAGCGTCGCGATGCTTGGCGGCAACACCGACGACGTCCCTTTCCCCTCCGGACTGGTGATCATCGGATACATCCACAGTGACCTCGGGGAGATCGCCCATGCTGATGTCATTGTCGTTTAGGTCGTCCATGATGTCGTCGATGGCGTGTACACGGGTGTCAATATACGGACGTGGGTGTTGAGAGAAACAACAAGAAAGCGGGGATATCAGTCGTCAAAACAACGAAAAGGTCCGTGGGTGCAAAATCCGTAAGCGACGGAAAAACTAGATCTGCGGTCAGCCGACGCGTTCTTCCGCTGATTCTGTTGGAGTGAAAGGAGAGGGTGGCGAGTTGCGTACCTGCGACCCTTGTCTGCTCTGCAAACGGGCGTCGGCGACATCGCTAGCGATATCGATGCAGTGCTTGCTCCGACGGGGGACTGGAAGATGGCGTAGGATATATAGTTAGGTGTCAATATGGAAGTGCAGGTCGCTGGCCTATATACATGTCGCGAGACACATTGAACAAGCAGTGAGTGTTTGCGACACCAACAGACTGTGTTTGTTAGAAAGAGGAGCTTGCATCAAATGATACCACCACGGTCTGTCGACCTGATCAGCTAAGACTCCTGTTTGTTGCTCAAACGAACGCCGATGACAAGATGACATGCGTGAAGGACGAGCGTGTTACAGAGACTTGAAATCGACGCAAGGTGGAGAAATAGTTGATAGTGACGGTATAAGATGACATAGTGAGCCTCAAAACGAGAGCTGTGTTACGAGAGACATGCCAAAGTCCACGCGCAGGATTAGTGCGGAAGATAGATACATCGTAGACCTATCAACTTTTAATCAATCCCAGTCCCTGACAATGAACGCCTGCGTATCATCCCCTGTTCATCTGTCCCTGAGCATGTCTCTATATCGCCGTGCAGTCGCCTGAACCTCCCGCTTAATGGAATTGTCATCCTCCTCTTCCTCATGCGCCTCTTCGTCCTCTTCTTCGTCCTCCTCGTCATCGTACCGCTTATCACCATAAACGTCATGCCAATTATTTCCACCATACCGCCATTCAAGGTCACTATCAGGAAGCAACGCACGGAGGCTTTCCAGTTGCCATTGTACACTCGTCAACTCCGTACGCAACAGCCTCACTTCTCGCCTCTCACTCCATACGTTCTCTCTCGAGGCCTTCAGCTGCCGCTTCTCATCAGCCAAGTCTTTCTCCAATGCCTGATGAAACTCTTGCAATCGAGAGATCATGTTATCCCTTTCCTTGACGTCGCGCTTGAGTTGCGCATTCTCCCTGACTACGCTGCGTATGCGCTCTTTGCGTTCATTACGCTTTTGGTCCCGCGTGAGGATGGATTGGGGGGCATCTGCCCCACGCTCAGCGGGTGCTGTAAGGTCTTTGGGTGCTCTAGATTGTGGGTTAGTCAAAATCAAGAAAGGAGTTTTGACGGTGCGTAAAACCTTACGTGTAGGGTACGCCATTGCACACATCGTGGTTTTGGGATGGTTTCGCCATGGGCTCGAGGCATAGCCTCTTGGAGGGATGCATTTTGAGTGAGAATGTAGTTGTGAAGACGTGCGAGTGCAGAATTGGAAAGGGTTCACGACCCAACCCGGTACCATAGACGGGGTATGCAGGGCACCAACGAAGCGGTAATGATAGTGATAGTAATAACCATATCCTCATTGAGTCTACATATCCCATTCCAATCATAACCTCATCATTCATAAGTATACCAACTCTTTTTCAGTTCCCTCATCGCATCCTCTGCTTCCTTCCACTTCCTAGTCCCCTTTTCCGCGTCGCCCATCCACGTCATAATATGTTTTCTGTTTCTCATATACTTGGACTCTGCCCTCTTTCTCTCCTTCGCTTGGCTCTTCAGGTAAGAAAAGTCGTCGTACCTGACAGCTTCCTTCCAGACGTCACGCATCCTCGGGCTCCACAGACAGCAGCTTGATCCGACATCGGGGTCTTCGCCGGGAACTAGCTGGATCGACTTGTTGAACATGTGCGGTATGGACGACGACGTGGATCTGGACTGTGTGGCGGGCCAGATGAGCTCGTCGTAGCATTGCTCACAGACTGTGAACTCTGGTAGCGAAGGGATGAAGTGCCATGGTTTGCGGAATAAGATCTTGTACCTTTGGCACTCGCCTTTGTAAGAATTCTCGCGGAGCAATAGGACGAAGCGGCTCAGATCAGGTAGTTGACCGGACAATTCAGCCTCGGCGTCTAGCTCGACGAGCAGATCTAGATACTTCGGGAATCGAGTTGAGCTTGTACGCAAGCTGCATACGTGCCTGTCGTCCTTCGGCATCTTAGCGAAGCAACCACGAAGAGAAGGCAACAAGGCCTCAAGCATCCTCCTGTCGCTCGAGCATATAGCAAAGTTGGCTACACGAGTACCGTCGCGTGGATTTGTAATGCCGTACCAGCTAATGCGGTCTTCTGCACCAGCCTCACGATCTCCAGGACACGGTTTGGCCACTGTGTCCATGACACCTGCAATGGCGTAGATCAGATCGAGCGATTTGCGACCTCGCTGAAGCGTCAACAGCCATGCAAGACGTGCCCATGGGCTGCTGAAGTCACAGCTCCGCTCCATCGAATAGTCGTTCAACCATATCTGTCTGAAGTCCACGTCGAAGGGTGTACCGGCGAAGACACCGTCGTAGCAACTAGGGCAGATGTTGAAGTTCTTGTTGTCTTGGAGCGCGTACCAATCATCGTAAGGCCCAGATTTGTAAGGTCTTGGGCAGTCTGGAAGTTTTCTGTCCATTGAAGTAGTCCTTCGGGATGATCTGTCACGGCGACCGTCGTGAGAGCGGAAACTACCCGACCTGGACCTCCTTGGGCATACCGGCTCCTCCAACGTCTCAGTGTCTTGCCTTCTGGCCCGGGAAGGTAGGTCTCGCGTGTACGGCGAGCTAGGAATTGACGGCGACGTCGCTCTGGGGATGTCCACGTAGCTTTGTCTCGGCGAACCGACGGTCGAGTGATCAAACTGATAATGCTCTTCGGGTGGCATAAAGACGTCAATGAGTTGGTCGTCAATTGGGTATGGTAAAGAGTCGCCGGTCGATTGCCTTGCAGGAGACGGGCTGTGCACATCGATGCGAGGCCTCGGAAGTGGCATGGTGTCATGTCTGCCATATCGAGAGGGTTGTCTTGACCTGTCGTTGGAAGGTGCTGGAGGATAGGTGGAGTGCCAATCTGACTCGGATACGGGTACGCGACCGCGGCCGGGCGAAGAAGGTTGGAACGAAGAAGCGAGCGGAGAGGTCGGTCGAGGGCCACCGCGGGACGATGGTCGAGAGCCTGGAGGGGAGTCCCGCAGTCGGGTAGGCAGCTGAGGCGAGGGCGCTCGATACGATGGCGAGCTTGGTCTGGACAGCGGGCGTGAGCTGTTAGCATAGACAGTATCTACGGGCACCGGCCTCGATCTCCGCGTGCTGTGCACCGAGGAGGAAGACGACCGCGGCGACTCAGTATTGGAGTACTCCTTGTATGAGCCTGACGAATCACCCTTACGTATCGTCGGCAGGGGACGCTGCCCGGAGTCGTGTCGACGCGGTTCAGGCCTGTCCTGTGTATCGCGCAGGTTTGTCCTCAGATCCTCCCTTTGTAGATCGCTCTTCACGAAGCTGTAACGCGCGGGCTTTCGTTCGGTTCGCAGGTGGGTCGTGCTGTGCGCTTCGGAGTCAGAGTCAGAGTCGAATACGTATTCTTTCTTTGACGCCGGCGACGTGTAGGAATTGTGTCGGCTTTCAGTTGGCATCGGTCTCGACGGTCTGCTTGCATCTGACCTGGGATGGCTGCTGTGTGATGGGGTAATCGGATCTGGCGAGCGCATGTAGTCGGCCGTAGGGGAAGGCGCCGTGGATTCCTTTTGGGGCTTCGAGTAGCCATAGGGGGCCCTCACGCGCTCAGTAAAGACGGGAGGGTCTGGGACGTCGGTGTTGATGTGCGACATGCCCCCACGGTCAGCAAAGCTGCGTCGGCGCCGGTCCCGAAGCGTGCTGCCATCGTCATCGGTGCTGGATTCGGAAACAAGCACATAGCGGCGGTCGTGTTGTGCGACGCTCGGCTGCTCAATCTCGTCGAGCAGGGAGTCTTGGTCGACGGTGCCCCGCGTGTTGCTCGGCGGCTCACCCTCGGCCTGCCCTGACGACCCCACGGAGGACGGCGCCTCTTTTGCTAGCGCCTCCCTCTCGTCCTCGACGCTCGGTGACG
>Ga0265797_10008558_pt1 | contig 13578 bp, 11 predicted proteins | sample P2T30metagenome_FD_192433 | JGI IMG/M metagenome (GOLD analysis project Ga0265797, IMG submission 192433) | Plant litter microbial communities from East Loma Ridge, Irvine, California - P2 T30 | ecosystem: Environmental > Terrestrial > Plant litter > Unclassified | place: USA: California... | reverse complement strand
CTGAACTGAAGTATGTGACCACTTGGGCAACCGGGTTCACCGATCTTGTCCACCCATAGTTTCCAGGCTGCGTCGATGTCGTCCTTGAAGTTATTTCGGGCGCTCTCGTCTTCGAAACAGTATCGGACCAGTCCGTCGGGCCACACTGTACGAGGTTGTCCGGTCTAGCTGAACGGTTAATTGGACGTCATGCGTTGGAGTGTAGGGATGAGCATACCATAGTCACGATCTCAGTCCATCTGCGACTCAAAGAAGAAGATTCGTCTCTTGATACGAGTAGACTTGAGATCATCTGTGATGTTGTGTGCGTATCATTGGCTACATATTTGAAGCTGTTAAGAGGCGGTGGACAAGCGGTGACGAGTGCCAGAAAGAGAGAAAGGGTTGGCAACAACATTGCGGTTTCGGTGGAGTTATGCATGGGTTGCTCTTCGGAAACTTGAAAGCCTATACTAGAACACGCAATCTGCCCTTTCGAGGAAAAAGCGCAGACCTTCCATAGTACGAGGAGGTGGCGTCAAATCGAGTGAAAGCTTGGATACTGAGGCGCTCTCTCCAAGTATGAGGCCTGGTGTTCTAGTGAAAAGGATACATGAAATAGTCTGTGTCATCCTTAGTTTTGTTCGGCGAGATAGCTAAAGTACAGCAGTCTCTAGTCTTCAGACTAGCTAGGACTATGTATCGACCAAGAAGCACAATTCTAGAACGAGATGACAACTATGAAGACAAAAATAATACAAGCAGTAAAATGTAAGTGGATACAGCGAGACTCGAACCCGCATCTCCTCTCCGCTGGGGTTCCAACCGTTACCGGCTGGGTCCAGCGTCACTCTCACTTGCGTAAGAGTGGGCGCCTTTGCCATTAGACCATGTACCCTTTGACTGAGATTCAACACAAACCATACCTCTAATGTACTGCCAAAATGTTCTTGATCGCGATATACAGCCCTCGTAGGACTTCTTCGCCGCATTGTTTACAAGGGTTCTTTGTTGTCCCTCCCCTGACATGTTCAAGTCCATCTCTGATAGGCCAGCCCAAAGCCACCACTAAATCCACCAGGGAAACCTGCGATCACGCACGCGCCACAATAAGTTGTCGATAAGGAGTCCTTCCGAATCAGTACTATCCATGAAGCTCTTCGTCATGACCTCTCGCCAGTCAAAGGACAGGATCTTATCATTCAAGTCGAGCCCAAAGGTGAGCCATCCTTGGTTACTATCCGCAGGGCTAGCCGTAACGCCATCCAAAAGTCTGACCAAGAATGAACGATCGTGATCTGGCCCTTTCGAGTTCGCCAACACTCCAAACCGCCTATCTAGCGTTTCCATTTGTAGTCTGTCGACGGAGAGACACATTCTCTGTGTGTCAACATACTCGATGCATGGCCGGTCGTCGCGGCTCATATCGAAGTAAATGACCTTTTTGTCTGGGGAGTATCCTTTGAAAGTACCGCGTTTGCAACGTATGATGCATTGGTTTTTTGTCAGATATTTGAGCGATACTGTGAGGAAGTTTGGGAGGAAGATGGTGCTGGTGTATATTTCGACGGCCGCCTTTAGATTGCTGGAGACGTGACGGCAGGAAAGCCAGAGGTGTTCGGTATCGTCGGAATATGCGAACACCATGGCCCATATCTCTGTGGGCAAGTCGCTCATCGTGAGTGTTGGGTCTGGTAGTGACTGGATGTGAGAATTGTGGTGATTTTGTTGAAGAGGGGGAGAAGTCTCGGCAAGAGCAAAGGAATTTATGCCTCTGAGTTTTCAGTTTTCAGTTTTCATGTTGGTGTCATGTGCTTGGTAATGGCTTATAGGCGCGGCGTTGTGCGCAGTCGTAGTACCATGGTTGCAACAGACTATATCGGGCAGTCGGTACGCTGGCAGAATGACGTTTAACGGAATTGATGCGAAAAAAAAACAGTCGGCATGATGGGAACTGTACTGCGGATACATCAAGGCTTCCCTGAATCTTAGCGAGGTCAGAAGCATGATGGGCCATGCCACAGCCGTGCCTAGGCAGCCGCAGCCAGCGATTACATAAGCAGACCCTTCACTAGCGCGTAAGCTCGCCCGGCCGATCCATTGCTTGTACAACTACTGTTGCGACCGCGAAGGTAGACCAACCCTCCTCCAACCGCCCCCGCGTACGGAATCCATCGCGCTCGACGTCCCAACTCTTGCGGAGCCTCGAATACCTCCCGCATCTTCTCAACATGCCGGCCGCCGCGCTACCATCGCACGCGCCGCCCCAGATTCCAGGCTTCCAGATCCCAAATGACGAGGCGCATTCACTCAAGCAGTCTGTCGCCGAACTCCTCGAACGCGACAACCCACGCTTTCCCGGCGCGCAACCCGTATCCTTCTCGCGCGAACACGTCACGGAGCTCCAGCGCAATGAATACTACATGTGCGAGAAGACGGACGGCTTGCGCTGCCTGCTCTACCTGCACTGGCAAGAGGGACCGACAGGAGCTTTCGAGCCTGTGACTTTCCTGATCGACAGGAAGAACAACTACTACAACGTCCAGCCTCCATTTCGCATACGTCACTACCAGCACCTGAACGAAGCCGAGCCATTCTTATTCGGAACCCTTCTGGACGGCGAGCTGGTCCACGACCAATATCCGAACGAGCCTGCGCCACGTCTCAACTTCTATGTCTTCGATTGCTTGGCGGTGGATAATACAAATGTGACGCAAAGGACACTGGACAAGCGGTTGGGCCGGCTGCATGAATGGGTCATTAAGCCGTACGAAGCCGGCTTGACTAGGACGTTTGGCAAGAACATTACACCAGACGACCTGAAGCCGTTTGCACTCAAAGGAAAGAAGACCTACCCTGCATACAAGCTCGAGGACATGTTCAGCAGCATCCTCCCCAACCTCCGACACGGCAACGACGGCCTGATCTTCACCTGCGTATCCACACCCTACCAGTTCGGTACCGACAGACACATCCTCAAGTGGAAGCCACCACACGAGAACACCATTGACTTCAAGCTCCGCCTCGGCGACTTCCCGCTCATAGACCCACAAGACGGCGAAGACGGCCTCATCCCCGACTACGACGCCATGCCCACCCCCCTCCAACTGCTCGTGCAGCACAACTCGAACCACTACGAAGTCTTCGCCACTCTCTCCGTCACCCCCGCCGAGTGGGAGACGCTCAAATCCCTGAACCAACGCCTCGACGGCCGTATCATAGAATGTTACCGCACAGAAGGTGGACAGTGGAAATACAAGGCTGAGGCGGACGGTACGCCGCGCTGGCGCGACGACAAGAAGGACGCCAATCATATCAGCACTGTTAGGAGCGTGCTGGCTAGTATTGAAGCTCCGGTCACCGAGATGGACCTTTTGGCCAACGCAGAGAATATCAAACGCGAGACATATCGTTTACAGGGCAAGCTGGACCAATACCGCCCTCCGCAGGACGGCGAACGCGAGGCTAAAAAGCGAAAATTCAGCGACGGTCTCAACGGTCACTGAGCGTTTGGGTTTCGACGCGATGAGGACCTCCAGGGTTTGCTATCAGCAATGTTTTGCAATGTTTAAGATGTAATTGTATCCGTCAGGGAGTTACGGCGCGTTTAGGCAGTTCATGATACCCACGCTCAGTTTATGTAGGGCGGCAAAAATTGAAGCTTTGTTGTTCTCAGTATGGTGTTGCTTTGATGGTCTGACTCCAGGCTACCTGAAAAGGTAGCCGTTATCATGATGCCTCGCTCCGTTTCCCCGTAGGTATGTGCAATGAGCCCCATCCTTATCATCTCTTCCCCATAAACACATCCAGCATATGCTTCAAAGACTCATCGCTGCCCTCCTTACCCTCCCTAGCCTCTTTGAAGATCATATACACTGTCCTTTCCATTAGCAATCTATGTACATTGTTGAGCCAACTGGATATACGTACAGTTACGGGTCATCCGCTCCCTACCCCAGTGCACTCCAGCGCCCCTTGCCACTTCCGATTGTAGCAATCTCTTTTGCCAGTCCTTCAGAACCTTTTGGGAATTATTGCCTCGATTTGCTGTCAGATATTTGATGAACGTCTTGCCCTCTTCGTCGTTGGGATATTCGTATCGTATGATGAGCCAGTTGTACTTTTTTCGCTTTGCCAATGCTTTGGGCGACTGAGGATGAGGATGTAAAGTCTATGCCGAGGAGGTGTATGACTTGGAAAATCGCTGAGGTGGTGGCTGCCATCTTTTGATGGGTGGATGGGAAGTTTCTCTGGGGGTTTCGGGTACCGGGGTGAATAGAAGAGGTGGAGATCGCTTGTCGGGTTACGATTAGTAGATGTTTGGGTATCATTTTGCAGTGGTGTTCACATCTAAGTAAATGCATAGACACACGTTGGTTACAGTCATCCAAAGTTATGTTGCTATGACTCCATGGACAGTCATAGTAACCACACGACGAGTAAACCTGGGGCAAAGGGTGAATATCGATGAGCAACCAGTGAATTCGTTCATGTGTATTGAATACCTTCAAAAAGCTCTGATCCAGATTCGTTGTACGCAAGTATGTCTAAGACTCTCCCGCCGCTCCCGACGCTCCTACCTTCTTTTCTTTTTTCTGTTCCTTTTCGTCCAAGGCCTTGAGCGCTTCGAGTGCAAATGTTTCGTATGCAAGCCGCACTAGAGATCCTGTCAGCATCTCTCACACTCCTCTGGATACTCAAAGAGATACTCACGTCCTTTCGTGCACCATCCATCATCTCCGCCTTCTTCCTCGTCGTCGTGACCTTCCTCTCCCTCACTTCTATTCCAGCGACTGCACTCCTCACCATCACTATCTTGAAGTGCCTTCAATTCTTTCTCGTTCTTGGGGAAAACAGGCTCACAAGCCCATGACTCCGAGGGCAGCTGCGCGATGATGAGTCTGATGATCCTCATGAGTTGCGGGCTGTTTGTATAGCCAGTCTTGGATTTTGTGCTTCCCATACTGTCACAATAGGTGATCTTGTGGACCTTTTGCATGTCCAGTAATAGCCAGGCTTCATTCAGCTTTGACATTACTTCGCAAAACGTGAGTTCACTGAGCCTTGTATAGCTTTGCAGAGTGGTACTCACATCCAGGGGTGACCAACCGCTTTTTGGTTAAACCCCATCTTTCGTCGACAACTACAGCTCTTCCGTCAGGAAGCTGGGATACCCCATACTCCTGCTTATATACATCGCCGCCCTTATGAACTCTCAAGATTGCGCCGGCTAGAGTCTTTGCTAGATCGGGTACACGGCTCAAAAGGTAGGAAGAGTCCGTGTACTCGTATTCAAGGGACGCATTGCTCTTCGTGAAGCAGACTATCGTGTAGAATTCCGACATCGTTGATGAGGTGGAGGAGGGTTTCGGTTTGAGATTTTATACGAATAGTCAGCAGAGTTGTTCGTTGTAGTGCAGTGTTAGGAAGTGTTCGAGGTACTAAACGTACCAGGACATACACGCCTGCGCTGTGACTGTGATGATCATTGCGCTGATGACTGCGATGGTGAATGCTGACCTTATAATGGTGAGTATACCTGTGACAACGAAAGGCTGGTCATAGCTGTACGTGGTGACAGTTCACCGTGATTAGATAAGTCAGTCAAAGGGGAAGTAGTCTCAATTACTTGGGTACGATCTTAATCGACATGACTGAGTCCATCGATTTCTACACTAGGCCTTAGTGGAATAGTGTTCACGTCGGACCTTGTGGGCCTTCCTGCGCCTCCGCTTCTTTTTGGGAATTAATTCCGCAGCCACTTGACACACGGCAAACACTAGACTGTTGTTTAGCATAACTTCTGCGGCACGCTCTTCACCAACCCAAGATCAACTTACAGCCTTTCGTGATCCATCCGTCGTCAATTATCTCCCCATCTACCCCCTCCTTGAAGAGGCGCTCACACCTACCATCACTGTCTTGGTATCTCTTGAAATCCTTCTCGCTAGCAACTAGCTTTACGTCGCATTTGTCGAATCGCGAATACGGCCGCCCTGGCAACTTCAAAATGCGCTCAATTCCCTTAGCGATGGAGTAGCTGTTCGTGTAGCCCGTCTTGTAGACGTCTGGTGAGCCAGTGCGAGGCCGGAAACGATAAGTTATTTCGTAGTATCTGCAGCTACGGAGTACTTTCATCACTAGACACGTTAATAGACTAGGCGCATTCTGGGTTTGCGTCACTTTACACACATCCAGGAGTAGCCCACCGACCATTATTATCAGCCTTCCACTCTTCGCCAAGGATCTCTACTAGGCCTTCGTCTTCGTATTCCTCTTTCTTCCTTTTAAGCGCTTTTCTCGTGACTTTACGTAGGTCTTCGGCTTCCCATCCCTGGAAGCCTGGCCTTTCGATGAGCTCGTCGATAAGTGTTCTCAGGAATGCGTGGTTTGTTATGCCATCAATGTTATCATTGCTAGGGAGGACGCCTGGTTTGGGGAGGTTTTGGGGAAAGTATATCGAGCAGATTCGCGGCATCGTCGTTATAGGTGTTGGCGATCTAATTGATGTAATATGGTGCAGTGTGATGCAGTGAAGTGTTGCGTAGAGATCTCAGATTCGATGATGTGAGTTACTGTTGAACACAACGTAGTCTGACACATGCCAAATGACTCTTAGAATCGCTATATCAACATGGTGCGTCAAATAGCGAGTCGTGGTATTTTGAACTGTGACTGTTAACTGCAGTGAATCACATCTGAGCCAGGGGTTAAAGCATGATGAGATATGTCTATGATATACATAGCGGAAAGAACCAGATAAAATGCCATTTGGAATCGTAAAGCCGGAGACATAAACTAGAAACCACAAGCCCATCGGCAAAACCTGGGGCTCGAGCTGTACCTTCACTTATCGCAATGGAAACATTGGAGGATTAAGGCGCAAGGATTCCAGTTCTTCCCGGCGCTTTCTCTCATGCTCAAGACATGCCTTGCGTGAACGATTTACTGTATCAATGCTTAGCATCGATTCATGCCACTCTTTGCAACGTTGCAGATAGAACTTACAGCCATCTGTAATCCAACCTTCGACCCCCTCACCCTCGCATTCCCATAACGCAATTCGCTTAGGTCCCCCATCCTCATCCCGCAGCTTCGTAAGCTCTTCCTCGTTCTTCACTAGGATAACCGTCACATTTATTTTCCACCTCCAACCCAGGCGCTCGGCAGCTTTAACCTTGCCCGCAATAGCGTGCTTGTTTGTGTAGCCAGTCTTTGCAAAGCATTTTTCGCTGGAATTCCATTCGTATTGTATGTTGTATACTTTGGCTAGTTCCAGTGCGGAGAGTACTATTTACCGTGTCAGCACGTTTACTGCCGTATAATACTTCAGAATTGTACGTACGTCCAGGAGTGATCCACAAGCCGTAGTCTTCTTTATCCCACCCCTTCACCTTCACGCAGTCTTCTTTTTTGATATTATGCTTCATCAATATCCGCTCCTTGGCGATTTTGCTCAGGTGACTCAGGTCCACAAATTCCCATTTTGGTAGGTTGGGGTCTCTGGTAGATCTCTCCATGAGTTCCCCTATAGCGGGAGAATTAGTGAAGCCGATGTCGATGTCCTGTTCATCGCATTCTCCCTCTGGAGGAAACTCCGTGGGAAAGACGACAAGATAGAGCTCTGGCTCTATCGTCAAGTCAATAACTGAGTCAGGTATCGAGTTATCCATGGATGTATACGAACAGATTTGGTCGAAGTAATGGTGTTGTGAAGAGTGTGTTGAAGTGTAAGCGCAGATACACCAAGATATAAGCGTTCGCACGCTGACTGCCATAATGACAGCATGAGGTATGAGCGTAGAGTAGTGACTATCTATGGATATGATTCAGCAGGTGAGTCAAGACAAAATGTCAGCGCGGTGACTGCCCAGATACGATGGTGACTGCGATGATGACTATAACAATGATCTACGATATCTAAACGGTGAGTAACTTTGTATTGATGAGTAGGCATGTCACACCCTTCTTCATGACTCTTACTTGCAATGTAACGACACAATCTATCGGAAGTCAGGGGTTGAACAGTCACAGAAACTTCAGCGAGTTCGTAAAGCTGATGGGGCTTATCTCGGTATTTTTATTTCATCGCACAACTATTTGCACGAGCTGGAAGACGTTGCTCCATTGGCAAATATCTAGACTCGAGATTGCAATCCCAGTCACTACACTCGTGGCTAGTTCCCCCCGCCGAACCACCTTTGGAAGAAACCAGGAGATTTAATTTTGCCTCCCACTTCCGCTGCCTTCTTGTCTTTGCCATTCTTCCTCTGATCTAGCAACTGAAGGTAGGCATCTTGAACTAGATTATCGTTTAGCGTGGCATTATTCTGTGGATTACATGAGGACTCACAGCCTGTGGTAATCCATCCGCCGGGCCCCTTCGCGATATCCGGGTGGAGAGGCACCCATCCTTCATCACTGTCTTTGGCTTCTTGAAGTTGTTTCTTGTTCTCGGCAACAAGCCATTCGTTTATCTCAAACATCAGGGGCGGACACAACACCGGTTCGTGGAAGACTTCGGCAATATGGTACTCATTAGTATGGCCGTCGATGAAAGGGCTATGCTCGCTAATACGATATGGGATCTTGTAAACCCTGGTAAGCCTGATCCTTGCCAGAACTAGTTTCTACATTAGTTGTTGAACTTCTGTTTGGTTCTGAGTAACTTGACGTACGTCCAGGAGTGGCCCATTGACCCTTTTCGTAACATTGCCATTCGCCGCCCTCTTCAATTTCTACGGGCTCACCATCGTCGACACTGTACTTTTGGCGAGCCTCCTCTGCGGTCATGATGCCAATGTATTTAATGCTCCATCCTGGGACCTCTTTACCATCTTTATCCAGACCATCCTCCTCAAGGCCGACTAATTTCAGGGCATATGGATAGTTTGTGAGAGCCTCGATCTTCTCTTCGACAGGAATGGTGCCTTCTTTGGGGAGCGTTGCGGGGTATGTTACCAAGTAGACCTTCGACTTGGCCGGTATAGACATGTTCTCTGCTAAACTATTAGGGCGCAGTGAAGCTGTGTGTGAAGGGTTGATGATGTCCCAGGATACCCTTCGATACACCAAGATCTTAAGTAAGTACACTGACTCTTAAGTTCTCCGCTGAGTCGACGTTGAGTCAAAGGTCGAGAACTGACACCATAGACACAATCAGATTCATCGCTGAGGACTAGGCTAAGCGTCACCCTTCAGCTTCTCCATCTCCTCTCCCTTTCCGTCACTATCTTCCTTCGCTTTCGATACTGCATCTGCTGCTTCGTCTTTGGATGACCGGTGCGCTTTTCTCATCTCTTTAAGGACTGCAAATAAGCTTAGCACACCTGTCCGAAGCAGTTCTTCCTGAACAAACTCACGCCTGCCAGACCCCCACACGTCTCCCTCAGGCCATTCAAACTCGGGGAATTCTTTCTTGAGATCCCGAGCCGCCCCATCGCGACGTTGGTACGAGTACAGCATACGTTCACCTTTAATCTCAATGGGGTCCCACTGGTGATCGTCCCCGCGTTTGTTCTCATCTTTGTAGAACTCCGGGAAAAGCTTTTGGTGGAGCTTTCTCAGTTTCTCGGAGTTTGTATAGCCAGTTGTTATTTCCCCCTCCCAGTAATGTTGTAGAGGCCAGGCTTTCTGTGTTTTTGCAACTTTCTGCATTTCTGCAACTTCCTGCGTTTCTGCAGCAGGCAGATTCTTGTTGCTTTCGGGAGGATCCATTGGAGGTCTGAGTAACTTGTAGTAGTGGGATAGAATGTCCTGAAGATGTAGAGGAAATATTTATGCATGTATGTGATTAAATACTACCAAGTGACTGTAACGATGTCACGATAAAGCATGAGCCAACAGTATAGTCATATGCGTTCCTTGCTCAGGATGTTGTACGTGCACGAGCAAGAGTCATGATACCGTTGATTGACTCACTCTTTGGGTGGTACAAGACGACACACATTGACTGTCATAACACAAAGACGGCGATGCGATAATAGACTGAAAGAGGCCTCGATTCTATCTAGCTCGCAGGCTCGAGCCCGGTCCCGCACCTCCATCCACCATGCAGTCCACGAAGACAGAAGATCGGTGTGCAAAGATTCCCAAATCCAAAACATCATGCCATTGTAACGGTACTTTTGCGGCGTCACCAGTCGCATATATCATTCCAACCAAACTCTCATATGCGCATTTCATATCGATACAGTGATCATCCGATCGATCGACAAGAGCCCACAAAGGTAAGCTCCTCTTCATTTCGAAACGACATACAAGCTCCAAAGAGTACGCCCCGAAACACCCAAGCAAGGTGGTTAAGCGAGTGACGAGACAGGACGATCGTCGGCCGACAGATAGCCCATGTGCCGATTGAGTGAAGAAAGGATATGAAAATCGTAAGAGTCCGAAGACAGCAAAGGAGAAGACATGGCAAGTATGGTGTTATGCCGCTTTGCAAAAAAATGCTCGCTAGCAGATGCGTTGTAGGTGAAGATCCGAATCATATACAGGAAGATAGTGCTGCTTTTCCTGGCAACACAGTAAATTCTAAGAGGAGATGAGAATCCAAACCCTCAGGCGGGGCGATATTTATCTCTGAAGAGACGTTAACGGCGAACGCTGTTAGCAGGGGACGCATTTCTGCTTACTCTGCCACGTCGCTGGTTGCCTCCAGCCGCCTGCTGATGCTGAGGTGGCATGTACATGCCGTAAGGAGGGTACATGCCGGGCATGCCCTGGCCGGCGAGGTTGGCGGGCTGCATCATCGGTGACCCGTTGAAGCTACCGGGGCCCGCGACAGGTGATGCGTTGCGGTAGGCATCCATGCCCGGAACAGGGCCTTGGAAGCCGTTCATCTGAGGGTAGAACTGACCCTGTCGGGCCAGGAGCTGCTGGTATTGCATCTGCTGCTGGTTGTTCATGGCCTGCATGTTTGGCATGTACATGGGTCCACCACCCATTGGGTATTGCTCGAAGCCATTGGAGTCCATGCTTGCCGTGCGCTGGAGTGCGACAGGGTCGAAGCCAGCTGCCGCTCCCTGATAAAATTGCCCAGGGTTTGGCGGTCCAGATGCAATGCTGTCCTTCGACGCTGGGCGGGTTGCGGAGTGCTCACGATGACCAGGTCCGCCACGAGTGGAAAGACCTACCTCATCCATGAGTCGCTTGTAGCCCTGTTGGGGCTGCGCCTTGATGCGAAGAAGAACGTTGCGAACGTTTGTTACTACATCCGCACGGATCTGCTCATCGAAGAATGGAGTGGTGAGTACCTTGAAGATCAAGGTGGCACCGCAGTTCTGGTCGGCCAAGATGCTTTCCAGTACCTGGTCGTTGGGAGAGAAGAAGAGTGCCTGTAGGATGGTGTCACGAGCTTCTGGCTCGTTGCGCTGGTTGATGATCTTCAGGACGGTGAGGTATGCAACCTTGTGTGTGCAGAGGTGGACAATGTGGGGGACTAGGCGGGGAGCCAAGACCGTACGCCTCCTTGGGAAAGTGCAGGTATCGAGGAACCAGGTCAGGAGCAAGGCACCGTTCGCGTTGGTTGCGAGCTGCACGCTGTGAAGAGCGATTGCAGCAGCTACCATGCGCTGCTGGTCCTTGGTGGCATAGTGGCTCTCCAAGCAAGCTCGCATGGCACGGGCACCGAATCGACCTTGGGCGAGATCCCAGAGTCTGCCCAGCATGACCTCAAAGATGAAGTCATTGAACTTCTGGTACTTGAGGCAGCCTTGCATGACGTAGTTACCGAATTGGTCGAGGAAAAGAGCCATGGCATAAGGTTGAACAGCATCCACGACCATCTTCTGCATAGTCTCGGACTTGGATACATCGATGATCTTCTGCGCAGCCCATGTTCCGTTCTTGTGCACACCAATCTTGGCTAGGTGGGGTGCAATCTCGCGAAGCATGGCTTCCTTGGTAGGCTCCTCGCAGAACTCGAACAGCTTCTGCACGACAGTGTTTCCAAGGTAGTCAGAAGACAGCTCAGCGATTTCCGGTAGCATGGCCATGGCGATGTTCTCAATGTCCTCCTTGGAGCAGGATCCATTGTCGATGCGCTTGCGGATCTCTCGCAGTCTAGGAGCGTCGTGAATGCGAGTGTGGCTCGGCTCTTCGACAGACGGGATCTCGTCGACGTAGTTGTTGAACTGGACAGCCTTCTCGACCTTGGTGGTGATCCTTGACTGCTCGTCGTCGGTGGCGCCGAGCTCCTTCACAATCTGGATGATGTCGCTGCGGATGTCACTGAGCTCTGGGGTGGTCAAAGGCACATTCGCAGGGATGTTAGCAACCTTGGTAGCGGCGGCAGAGCCAGCTGTGCCCTCAGCCTGAGCCTTTGACAGTGGGTCAGGGCTTGGTGAAGGGAACAGACCATTGTGGCCGGGGGTGGCTGCTGCGCTTGGAATCTTAGCGTAACCGATGCGGACGGGGCCAGCACCTGGGAAGATCTCCTTTCCGTTCAGAGTTGACTTCGCCTGGACTGCACTCTCGAGATTTTCGTAGTTGACGAAACCGCAGTTCTTGTGTGTGAGGACGCGAGTAGACTCAATGCCACCGTACTGGGCGAAGATGACTTGGAGCGACGAGACAGTGGTCGACGACGGAATGTTGCCGAGCCACAGCGATCGAGTGGGTCCTTCCAGAGTTCCATCGTCGCCGAGGTTGGAGCCGGGCAAGTGTAGCTTCTTGACAGCCTCAGTGAGATTGTACTCTGCATCCTCAGTCAAGTCACCGGTTCCCATGCCGTTGTCAAACCGGCCCATGGCGGGCAAGTAGGGCCGCATCATGCCCCGCGAAGGAGCATCTAACACGCCGGCGGTGCGAGCACGTGGGCGCGCGTTTGAGGCGAGGTTCGCAAAGGCCTGAACTTCGAGGTTGTGTTGGCGAACAGCTTCGTGAATGAGAAGTGCGTTGGCTTCGGCAGGAGTGATGGTGCCGCTGTATGCGCCATATTGATCCTCCTCCTCTTCGGCGTACTTCTCCTTGGCGTTGACAGAGTAGGAACGGAAGCGGTTTGCACCACCAGAGTTCTGGTTGTTGGCGTTCCTCTGGCTCTCGAGGAGGAGCTCGATGTCGGACGGAGCCAGGGTAGCTCGTGCAGGCTGCGGGGTGTCGACTAGACCAAGGTAGTCCAGGGTCTTGACATCGGTGTCGGCGAGCGAGTCGCGGGAGAAGGAAGACCTTGGCGAGCCTTGTCCGTTTGAGGGCACCGAGGCAATGCTCTGGAGTGTGCTGCTGCGGTCACGCTGGTTTGACCAGCCGCCCGAGAAGATGGAGTTGCCGAACGGCGAGTTGGAGGGAGGGAGGTAGCCACCCGGTCGCTGAGGCATTGAGCCAGCACGCAGACGTGAGAGCAGTGCAGACTTGGCCGCAGCGTTTGTAGACCCAAGCGCGTTGAAGCTCGAGTTGTCGGTTGGTGTGCCTGGCCCTGGCTTGAAGGGGCTCGTCGAGGGCGTTGGTCGGGAGCTCTTGGGAAGCAGCGAGGAGCCGGACATGAGGCCGGGAGGGGCAGCGGAGGGGGAGAAGCGGGAGGGCAGGGTGCCAGCGCGGGCGCGGCGGTTGGGAGCGGGTGCAGCTGACATGGTGTCTGGCACGGCGTTGTTGAAGTCGGGG
>Ga0265797_10008557_pt1 | contig 13579 bp, 15 predicted proteins | sample P2T30metagenome_FD_192433 | JGI IMG/M metagenome (GOLD analysis project Ga0265797, IMG submission 192433) | Plant litter microbial communities from East Loma Ridge, Irvine, California - P2 T30 | ecosystem: Environmental > Terrestrial > Plant litter > Unclassified | place: USA: California... | reverse complement strand
GCTTAGAGTAGACTTTACTATATTAGTTAATAAGTATAGAGTATAGAACTCTAAAGATATTAGTAGTATATTAGAGGCTAGAAAACTATTTATTCTTATAAGTAAGAAAGGCTATATTAATTCTACCTTTTTATTTAGTTATTATTGCGTATTGTCATTAAGGTATAATGTAAGAAAGAGAATAGTAGTAGTCTTAGTAAGAACTAACTAGGTTAATATATTAATTAGGTTAATAATTATTTATATTATATAAATATATTTACTTATAGATAGATTTTTAGATAAAGTATATACGTTACTCTATTGTTAAGGGAGGGGGAGGGGGGTTCATTTAGTTAGACTTGCCAAGATAAAACGAATACCTAACTCGTATTTGAAATAGTTCTATACCTTCCTACTAACATTCCTCTCCTCAAAGTCACAGATGTGACCGATGTCATTCATTCCTCGTCATGCTTTCCCCCCGATACCCTCGCTACCTCGGTCATATTTTTTGGGCCATCACAAATCCGGGCTTCAAAAGATGAAATCTCTTCTCTCCTCCATCGACCTAGTAATCGAATGCCGCGACTACCGCGTCCCCCTCACGTCGCGCAACCCGCTCTTCGAAAATGCTCTTGAAGGTAAAGAGAGGATCATTGTATATACAAAAAGAGATCTGGGAGGGGGCTCGCGCGATAACAAAAACGAAGAAGTCGTCGCGAAGTGGCACTACCCTACTACAACCATGTTTGTAAGGAACGGGAAGGAGGCCGAGGGAGAAATCAGTGGAAAGAAGAGTGTGTACAAATTGTTAGATATTTTAAGAGAGCATGCTCAGAAGAGATGGAAGCTAGTTGGCCACCGCGTCATGGTCGTCGGTATGCCTAATGTGGGCAAATCGACGCTTCTCAACGCCCTTCGCGCTCAGGGTATCGGCAAAGGCAAAGTTGCGGCTACTGGTGCTCAGCCAGGCGTGACACGTAAGGTCAGCAGCAGCGGCGTCAAGATTATCCCCAGTGAGGACGACATGGAAGCAGCCGATACGGGGGCAAAAAAGAAACATCAAGGTGTGGGCGGGGGTGTCTATCTTCTAGACACTCCAGGTGTTTTCATTCCGTACGTTCCAGACGCAGAAGCCATGATGAAACTAGCGCTTTGCGGTTCCGTCAAAGACACCATTATCCCACCCGTTATGCTCGCCGACTACCTCCTATACCATTTGAACCGCCAGTCACCCAAGCTTTATGCCGAATATGCGACCGCGCCTACCAACGACATCATAGAGCTCCTGTCCGAGATCGCGAGAAAAACAGGCAGGCTGGGCAAGGGCGGAGTTGTGGACACGGAAGCGACTTCATTGTGGATGATACAGAAGTGGAGGAGTGGGTTTCTGGGCCGTTTTCTTTTAGATGAGATAAATGAGGGAAGTTTAGAGAAAGCGAAAGCTGCTGAAGAGGGTGTTGCGCCAAGTTTCAACCAAGCCAAAAAGATGGAGAAAGAGAGGAGGCGGGAGAGGAACAGAGCAAGAGGAGAGAGGTGAGACATCATACCAATGATGCGCATGCCCAGCAATGTTGCTCTTTTAAATACAGTCAATTCACTTCTGGTATAAAACTAGCGAACAGACACGTGTCTGCAGAAGATGCATGCGGATATGCCGACTGTGACGCTAGGAATACCTTTACCCTCTCCAATTATCCCCCCTGCCTCTAAATCCTCCACCTCTGCCTCTTCCTCTGAAACCTCCTCGACTGCCTCTGTACCCTTCACTCCATGGTCCCCGATCTTCTCCAATCTCTACAATTCTATCATCCTTATCGAAGCTGTATTTGTATTTCATTTCATTCTTGATACCCCGCCCTTTTCTAACCTCACCCGGGGCCCAGTCTCTACTCGTTTCAATGTCTAACTCTTTCAGCCTGAGCTCAGATGTCTCATCTGAGACCGGGAGATAAAAAAGCTGGGGTTTAGCTTCAGTTGCACGAAAAAGATCATGTAATGTCTTGAATGGGGCTTCGGTGTCATGTTTGGCGTCTTTCGACATTCCTGTTGGTAGCAAGGGTGCAGTTTGTTGAGGAGAAGACCGCCGAGCATCGAGACTCGCGCGTGGCCCCCTTGGAGCATTGGACGGCGCGTTCGAACCGACTTCCTGGAATACGGCCGTGATAGAGCCGTCGCTCGACTCTGGATACACAACTTCGAAACGCTTTGGCTTGTAGGAACGACCGTTGGCACGGGCTTCCTTTTCCGCAACTATTGCATCTTGTTCCTGCTTGATCCAGGATTCTGCGTGTTCTTCGGGAATAAAGTCCACCCAGAGTTCTTTTCTATTTCCCTCTGGGGGCCATATTGAGCCATGTAACGATGCTCGTACACGAGATGCAGCGGTTGTGCTGCTGAACAAAACGAGAGCGTGGGTCTTCATCGCATCTAAGAAAAGTGATTCGATGATGGCGGAGTCCGGTGAGCTCAAAGGTGGAGAGGCGAGAGAAACCAGGTGTGCACGTAGTAATTCCGGGCGTAGTGGGCGCATGAAGTTGCGGATATACAGAGCAGGTGTAACGGGATGGATCGCAGGTATGGTTGGCCTATCGTCAGTCAATGCTTCCGGTACTGTATCTTCTGTCCCATTCTTCATTAGATCTTTGTATCGAGCGGAATTCTCTTTCTTCTCGCGCCTAGTTTCAGCTTCCACCGCTGACGAGTGTGGTTTCACTAATGTAGCGTCAATGTCGTGTGTTATTTCACGGTCAACGTCTGCTGCGGCCCCCATCTCGGTAACGGGTCTGTTTTGATCCATGACTATATCTTCGTATTCCTTCAGTTGTATCTCAGGCACAGGCTCCTGGCTTGGCCTGTGCTTCTTGGCCTTGATATCATCGGCAGCCATTTCAGGCGTTCCGCTCCTCCTCTTCCGCTTCTTTGAGTCGGCTTCCAGCTCTTCAGTGTTTAATCTTGATGTTTCGGCAGTTGATTGCTCCGGTATGGTGAGCAACTCTGGTTTCTCCACCGACTGCTTCTCATCCGGTGCTAGTGAGGCTGTCCTTTTGTCCATGCCAATGTCTTGCAAGTCTTCAGGCAGCTCGGTGTTTAGTGGTGCTAGACGCAAAGCTTCTGCAGCGGGCCCAGGCGCATCTGGTAATTCATCTTCCGCGAGTCCTTCTTTCTTCGTAGCTCCGCCTTGAACGTCTGTGGGTTCAGTCACAGTTGAAACGGCTGTATCATGCGGGTCTGCCGGTGGGGCGTTGAAAACGTTTGTGGGTTGTATGAAGCCGGACTCCTCTGCGTTCGTGGCGTTTTCAGTCGGTAGTTCGGTAGCTTTGGTCCGATCAGGCGAGGGGATCCCATTGTCTATGTGCGATATCGTCTCGAGGGAAGCATCGATTGTCGCTGCAGATACGGGTTGCAGTGCTGGTTTGGTTTCGCTTGTGAGTTCTCCGTCTTGTGCTGCACTTATCTTAGTTTCGCAGCGCATTACTTTTTGAGACGCGTGTAAATACCTTCAACCTCTTTGACGGGTGATCCGGGAACCTCCACTTTGGCATCAGCCTCGTCTTCGTCGCCGTGATTTGCTGTATTGTTCGCTGCACCTTGCAGCGTGTCTGCACTCTCAATACTGCTTTCTGTCGCAATTGTAGCTGCAACAGCGCTATCTGCCTCCTCAAGCTTCTCGATGATCTGGGCTTTCCGTGTCAGGCCCGTACTCGGTATGCTCCTGTCTTTCAACAGCTGGCGCAGCTGCGCGACCGTCTGCTTGCTATAGTCGGACATCATCCGGTGATTAACTTCAATTACAGAAGAGTGGATTATGGATAGTCGCATAAGCTTCCTGAAGCTATGCGCGTACCTAAGGCATAAAGTAAAATGTGGGAGAGAAAGAAGTCGCGACAAGGCTCGGTGGACCGCAAACGTCACGCTCTACAGGAGTTCACGCGCGTCGGACATGCGCCGGTGCCTTGGCACGCATAAACTCCAAACACACACAAAGATAGTATAACACACAACACACGTTATAAATGCATGCTTTCTAGAGTATATCACCGTACCTAACAAAACAGAAGCCACTTTGAGCTTCTGAGATCCCAACGTAGCCTGAACGAAATCATCTTCTCCCACGAGAGAAGACGCGAGTATCCTGCGCTTCCTCCTACTCCTGGTCACCATTGTCAATAACCGCCGTTATATAACTTCAACAAGCCCAGGCTTTGCAAGGGGGGAAGGCCGCTGAGGGAGGCCCACGACTTTGTTGTACAAGAACGCAACAAGCAGGCCCATCAAAGCTCCCCCAAGGAATTTGAGCCAGTACGTCAACCTCGCGCTCCGCACTCCTGTTGCCACCACATCATGCCCCATTCCGTGCTCTTCGTCCTTCGCCGCGAGCTGCGTTGTGGAGTCGACGTTGTTTTCGTTGCGTGAGCCAGGTTCTGAGAGTTTGGGGTTCTTGTCGCTTGACATCTTGGAACGTATGTGGAAAGTGGTTGTAAGTAAATTCAAGGTAAGGCACGGAGATAATTTTGAAGATGTTCTTGGTGGTGGGTGTATTCCTTTTGAACGGCTGACGCACTGATTCGGACGACGTATGCACGACGCTGAATACCATTGCAAGGACTAGGTATACATACCATGTACTTCTTTGCGCAGCGAGCCAACGAGGTCAGGTCGCCATCCGGCAACAATACAACACCACTAAACCAATCGACCAAGACCTCCCCTACGTTTTGTCACTCCTCTTCTTCGTTCCTCGGGGTCAAGCCACGCCAAGTACAAAGGAACCGATGTACCCGGTTTAACCTCCATCCCTAGAAAAGATGATTTCCTCCATTCGAGGTTGATCGGCAAGACGGCGCAGTTCTCCGCCACCACTTCCTTCATGTTTCAAACCCCGATGGGATATCGGAGCTTATATCCTAAACCGTAGGTATGTTTGAATATTGCACTCCTGCATCTAAATCTCTTCGCTTGAGTCAATAGTAGTCCGGAGTTATCGAAAGCGGCCTTGATGAGCATGCCCCTCCCATTGCCTTGGGCTGCGGAAAGACCAATTTTGATAACAGGCGCGCTTTCGACGTTTCCAAGGACGTAGAAGTCACGAGGATGTTCTAAAACTTAATGCCTTGTCCCTTGATCCGGACATGAAGTGATCTTGTCAGATATGTCCTTGAGAAGGGCATAGATGTTGTATTGATCCAGGTCCCAACATGATTGCGGGTTACCCAACTCGGGAGTAATTAAGAAGTGAAAGTCTTTTGGGAGGTACAAGCATAATATTTGTGTAACTTTCGAGAATGGTTTGATAAGTTAAACAGCATATGGTGGCTTCAAGCAACACCTAGATAGTGAATCTTGGTAGAGTTAGGACTAAAATTTGTAGCTAATGGACTCAATAGCGCTGCTGGCTGTGTCTTGCGCACACGGGCGGAGATGTAGACCGATAACAGTTACAAAAGCAGATACTGAAACATTCCCGAATAAGAGTTTCACAAAGTCGGCCGGTTGTATGTAAGATCACGATGGAGCATGCTCGCCAAACATCAGACAAGTGACTTTGCTATAATCCTAAGCACTCTTGATCTTCCCTTATGCACGATACAAACTCTATACTAACACCGCATTGTTTGGCTACGAAGATTAGCGGGCTAAGTACTGCATCGGGACGCGATCTGAAAGACAAATATTTGATAGTTGGTCTGAATCTGAATCTTCGCTGGTTACTGCGAAATCGTTCTTAGAGACAATCCCAACCATGGTTGAGAGCTTGATGGGACTTTCATATTTGTCGCTGGATTTCTCAGTAATAGTAGAGCAAATGGGCAAGCTCGATGAGTAACAGAAGGAATAATTATATATGAGACTTCTCATGGTATCTTTTTGTTTGCAAATGAGAAGCTTCGTACCAATTAATTCTTTTCGAATATGGGGTACGTATTGAATTTGGTAAAATTATCACGCTCCAGAAAGGAAATAGAGGTTACACAGACACCCTCTTCTCGAGCGATTTCAATAAATTGCCGTCGTGATAGAAGAACACAGGAGCAACAACAGTTACAATATGTTCAAAAAATCGACTCCGAAAAGATAGCAACACAAAACACAGACAGACTTACGCTGCAAGGAGGGTGGAGTTGTGCGTCGTCAACTCTGACAAAATAGCAAAAAAGAAAGAATCAGACTAGCTGCTCTCGGTTTCGATCCGAGGTCCTCCGGGTTATGAGCCCGGCGCGCTTCCGCTGCGCCAAGCAGCTTTGATTGCTGATTGGATGATGAGAAAATAGCAAGGAATATCATTTATGTACTCTGGCCAAAAAGTTGACCACAGCAACGCTCAGTAGGAAGATGCAGTGTGCGAATTTCGAATTTATGACTCACAGTGAAAAAAAAGAGTGGATGTGGATATCTGAAAATACTCGCCCCCACCACCAACCGAAACACAAAACCCGGGCGCCGACGCTAAGTGAGAATGTACAAAAAGCAGAACGCAATGACTATCGATGACCGGCTTGCTATCGAGAAAACGCTCCTTCAGCATCATCGCCCATTCCCCTAAATGCAATCCTACCATTGCTACGCAGCACTTCGCAGACGGTCTCTGCGCTCAATTCATACCCGCTCTTCCGCCACCTTGCGTTCAGCCAGTCTGCCAGCGCATCAGCGCTGCAGCTAAACCGTCTCGTGTCCCACTCGTGCAATATCAAGTCAACAATGGGCTGGTCTGGTAACGGCTCTGGGTTAGGATCTTGCAAAGGAACGGACGAGAGAGCCAAGGGCAGTGCGCGTGGTGGGAAAATGTTCTCATATGCTGTCAGGAAGTGCAGCAGTGTATGCTCGGTATGTGGGCGAGAAGCGAGTGTCAGACCAAAAGGCTGGCCGTTTAGTTTCAGTGCGGATAATGGGCATGCAGCGGTTGGGTAGCCTGCTGCTGCTGCGAGGGTCGACAGAGCTGCGTCACCGGGTGCGATGATGATATCCAGCTTTTGGGAGGAGAAAAGGAAGTCGAGGCCTTCGGGACCGGCGGCGGTCTGGAGATGTTGTCGTGCAGCATTCACTTCTTCACGCTTAGTTGTGGCTTGTAATACGGCCATTAGATCGTTTTGATCTGGACATGCTATCAGAAGTTAGTAGTGTCTAGGAACAAGCAGTTTTGACAAGCCTACATGGTGGTAGGCACAGCTCGGGATGCTCTAGATTGAAGTTGATGATCTCAGCCAATGAGTGCATCTTTGTAACTCTGAAATCCCGGATGAATTCTGCCAAGCAATCTTTGAACTCTGCGTCTACTTTGTATTAGCATGGCGTACTCTACACTGATATTTTACTGGGAATGCTTACACACAACGGGCTCGAAACAGTTTCTGCCATCGATGGTCAAGCTTGACTGGTTGGGTAGCTCTACCGGGTACACGATATCGACTCCCATCTCTATCATACTCTGGACAACCATGTCATACTTCTGTGTCTGTATACTATCAGTACTCCAGTAGCGACATGACCTGAATGCCTGCAACCGAGAAGAATTACACGTATGATGGCCAGTTGATTCGCATGGAAAAAGAAAAAGAAAGTAGAAAGTCCACAAACTCACCATGAACCGCTCAGCGTCACCATTGATTCGTCCACTTTTACGCCACGCCTTCCAGATTGTTGGCTCGCATATGCCAATTCGGAGCGTCCCGAAGTTTTGTTTGATCTTGAAAGACCTGTGTGGGCTTCTCGCATTTTCCTCCCGACTAGTGGGCACCATCATGGCATCTAGCAGCGCTACGAGATCCTTGGCAGATTTGGCCTATCCAACATGGTCAGTGGTTCCGGTGCAAAGTGGCGGAGATGCAGCATACCATGCCCCCGACCGCATCGAATGTCTTGCTCAAGCTGAATATGCCATCCATGGGCACTACTCCGACTGTGGGCTTCAAAGCATAGAGAGCTGCACGGTTTGCAGGCGTAATTAGTGATCCAATAGTATCTGTTCCGATGGCAAGCGTGCTGAATCCGGAAGCTACTGCGACGGCAGATCCAGTCGAAGACCCTCCCGGTGCTGACAACTCCCAATGAAGCTTCCTTTTGGCGATATGTCTCGAAACGAATGGCGATTGGCATTGGCCACCGACTGCTGACCATCCCGGTGGCATTGAAGGGTTTTTGAGGCCGCAGAATTCAGTCAGATTCGACTTACCTATGACGATCATGCCTCGTTTTGTTAGTCGCTCCACAATCGTGGCGCTCTTTTTGGGGATGCATCCAACGAAGGCATACGAGCCTGGAGAGGTGTAAGCTTGTGGAATCCCATCAGCGTATGCTACATACCAACAGTCGTGTCCATGCCCAACTTCTCGTCGGTCATGATGTTATCTTTCAGCACTATAGGGATCCCGTGGAGGGGGCCTCTAATTTTGCCCCTGGCACGTTCTTCATCTAGCTTCCTGGCTATCTTCACCAGTTCATGTTTGGGCGCAACCGAGATCAATGCCCGCAATTGTCTTCCTCTCCTGTTGTGCATTTCGATTTCTTTCAGGTACAATCGCACAATCTGCACGCTCGTAATGGCCTGCGCGTTCAAAAGTTCGGATAGCTCAAAGGCAGAAACTGTCAGCGGATCAAAGTCTGGACCCCATGTGTCGTCGGCAGAAGAAGTGAAGGATGCTTTTCGCGACCCCTCACTTCTATCCGTGACTTCACGCGTAGCAGCATTTCCGGTGTTTGGTGCGAGCGCTGTTTTGAGAAACTTGAACACCTTTGGCATTTTTGCGTTGAATTCGCGATCCCCTAATCGTTCTCATGTGACGTGCACCATGTGGGGATCGGGGAAGCGGGTGTTGATGCGGGGTGAAAGCCCTGAACGTGGCTCTGAGCAACAAGACGGCTGCTTGCGGTGCTGGTACAGAGTGTGAGAACATGGAAGGACCAGAGACGGAGCAAGCGACTTGGGCGACGCTAGGTTATGAGAGACTGCCATGACACTCGGCGGGCCGTTGACGGCTACCGGTGGCGGCGGGTATCCTCCTTCTATCCAGACTGGACCGACCTGGATGCTCACCCTCCTACATCCTGGTCAATGGCGTTCGTGGGCGTGGAGTTATGGGGTTGGTGGTTCCGGCGCGGCCAATCGAGACAACGTGTTTCCGATATTGTGCGTCTGTGGGTCTTCTCATTCGTGAGACGCACGGTTGTGAGAAGCAGCTGATGCGTGGGCTGGTTAGAAGGCGCCTGATGGGTGTCGAGGTCGAGTCACACCGAAGACTTTACCCGGGACACGGGGCCGCACGGAGCTTTCTAGCAGTTTGACGTCTCGCTCATGTGCGGTCAGATGGCAGGCCTGGCGCTGTTGGCTGGCTGTTCACCCTGCCTGCTCTCCTCCTCCCCTGCTACCATGGTAGCAAGCTGGCTTACTGGAGGCGGTTATAGACCCCCTGTCTCGCTTCCCACTTATACTAGGTGCCATGTTTACTGACGACCCAAGAATCGTCGCGCTGCATTTTGCGGGGGATCTACTCGACATGTCGGACCTGGACGAAAGCACCCAGCAACGTCTGCAACACAATGGACTGCGTAAGCTGGGGTAGAGCCTGCAAGTCGGATGTCGTCGGGACCCGCCATGGAACAATAGAACAATTGGATTCTCGAGAGTCATTTGCGACCGCCACGGCATGCACACGCTTGTCAGTCTGGCGGCACAGCTGGTTTGGCGCAAAAGAAAGACACTAGCGCCAAACATTCCCACCTTCGCGTCCTATGCAATATGCAGCCCCACACTTTGTAATATCCTTGCCACGCTGTTTATATTACATTTCAAGTCGGCACAAAAGGAACGCCGCGGTCAAATGATGCACATGGCCAGACTCGACTGCCGCCACTATCGTCTACAGACGACCAACCACACAGGCTTGGAAAGACTGCCGTGAACGTCCCCAAAAGCCGAGCCAGGTCCCCGTCCTTGGCATTCATTCACACAACCAACATGGCTGCACAACAGACAACGGTGTGGTCGATGATTTTACTAGCTATCGATTGACCAGCCTACATGGCCTTTTGCCCAAGGTGCGGCCTTTTTTCTTCTTTGCGCTCATGTCTACAGGCAGAAACAGAACACATCATAACTGCACTGTGCCAGGCGGGCTGCTATAGGCTCAGACGCCAGTGTTGCGTGGTATCTTGTAGTGGTGTCCCTAATCAAATGTACAACTAGCCATGTCGCTTCCAATATGCTGCTTGGACCCCACCATGAACCAAGTGTGGGTCTCAAAACGTAGTAGTAGCCAGTCGACTTGCGGCATTCTTCGCATCAATACGGTCATCATCCTCTTCGATGCCCTTCTGGCTGCCAGCTTTACTCGTCGCCCGTTTTCGTCCACCTACTGATTCTCCGTCATCCTCGTCAACTTCGGGTAATGGGGCCACGACACTGCCACTCATGCTACGATTGAGCCCGTCGCCAGGCCGCCGTGGCACACCCGACCAAGCGTCACCTTTCGGTCCCTGCGAGCTTGCCATGGACACACGGCGTTGAGCAGGATGTGCTTCGCGGCCGAGTCGTGAAAGGCCGCCGCTTCCGTCAATAGCTCGAATGTCTGGCCGTACAGACTCCAGGGTGGCAAGCGTGCGGCGCTCTGCCTCGATCTCGCGGACAACATATTCGCGAATTGCCTGCCGCATGTCTTGCGTCGTCCTATCGAACCATTTTCGCTGCTCTTGAAGGAGGTTGGCAGTAACGCGTTGAGCCTTTGAAGTCAAATATTGCTCATGACTCCTCGCCTCGTCCAAGGCGGCAATAGCCTCGTCAACCTTGTCCCGCTTCACACTAGAGCTAGCCTTGAGCCTGTCGGCTGCGGAGAGTTTGGACTTTGTTGCGGATTGCGCTTGTAGCAGTTCTCGCAGGAGGATGTGCCGGTTCGTGAGGGTTTCTTTGGCGATGAAGGCGTCACTGCTGTGGTATTGGAGAGGGTCACCGAGCGTTGTCGCTTCGGCTGTACCTTGGGCCGCATGGAAGTCGCCAGTGGCCTGAATGACCTTGCCTAGTTTTTTGTATGCGTGAGAGAGACCTACGTGGGTTTCCTGGACGTGTAGTGCTGCGAACTTGTCACCGAGGTCAGACTCAGCCACACCAAGATCTATGTGTTGTTAGTCATGGCCTGATATAGCATCGTCTGTGGGCTTACTCCTCCGATGCTTGACAACCTTCTCCAGCTTCTGCTCCGCTTCCATCGTACCCAGGTAGAAAGCCTTGACAACTGGCCGCGCAGCAGCAAGCTCAGGCGTGTCGTCTGGCGGCGGCGCAAACTGCTTAATCATCTTTCGGCGCACGCCAGTCGCCGGTTGTTTCCTCCGCACCACCGGGCTGTAACCAAAATCACTCTCCACGAAAAAGACCATCTCTTCGTCGCGTATGAGAATATCGTTACTGCAGACAATGTTGAGCCATCGCTGCATTGATGTCTTCAGGCGTGCCTCGTCCTCGTCCGTGCCGGCGCCCGCCGAGGTGGTCGCAGGAGGTACTGCAGGCACAATGGCTTCCGGGCACGCAGAGATGAGGTGCTCGCCAAGCTTCACAAACTCCGAGTGTAGTCGTCTGACATCGCGAAATTGCGTGGTTCGAAACTTGGGGAGGTTGGTCTGGAGGGTGAGGTTAGTAAGGGCGCTATCGCTGAGGCCATGTGCAAGCGGCATGGACAGATATGGAGGTGATCAACATGTCGCCAGAGCGCACGTCTACCTTGATCCAAACTTCAATGTCCACAATCTCGCCCAAGCGTAACCTGGCTGGAATGATGCTTGCTAGACGTACATAGATGTCAAATCGCAGTATCGGGTCCTTCTTGCTGTTCCTCTCGAGTCCAGTGACCTTTGCCTGAAGTTTGTAATGCTGCTGCTGCTGCTGTTGTCGCTGTGGCCTATTCCCGTGATATCGCTGTGGCTGTTGCCCTTGCTGTGGTTGTGGTGATCGGGGCGCATCTTGGCCAGACGCCTGCGATTGTTGTAGATGGTCGCCATTCTCGGGCGCTGTACCCGGCCGACTCTGCGCATCTTGGTCGCCCATGTAGCCGTATTGCTCGCCGCCATCGTGGTACGGGGAAGCCTGTGGAGGCAGCGGGGACGAGGGGATGTCGCTGGTTGGGGGTTGGCCAAAGGATGTTCGATTGGCCTGCGGCGATGAAGCCCATGGGTCACGGCCGCCGGGATGGTCCGGATCGTGGGCGCTGTAGTCCATGGCGGCGGGGATTTACTTGAAGCAATGCACAGCTGCTACTAGCTGTCGAGTGATGCGATGATGTCGCCGAGCGCCCTTGCCTTGCCCTTGACCGAGCTAGGCAAGGCGCCCAACCATTTGACACTGTTCGCATCACGTGCCATCCTCAAAACACCTGCGCCCACCATTTCTATTGTCACTATCTCGGATAGCGAATGATCTTTGGCATGCGGACCGGATGGCTCGGTTGTGCCCGTAGAGTTTTACGGCACGATGTAAAGACTCCTCGCCGGTTGCTGTCATCGCAAACGCAGCCTCATCATACTCTGCTTTCCAAGGCGACCCGCAACATTGGCATTATCGCCCACATTGATGCAGTATGTAGGAGCGGTTCCTCTTTTACAAGCTGATCATTGACCCTGTGCAGGGAAAGACGACTACGACAGAACGGATGCTCTACTACAGCGGCGTGACCCGACGAATAGGAAGTATGTGAACTTTTTTTCAGTTGGACTATCTGCAAACCACATATTTCGATCTTGCGGTCGATTTCAAGTTTCATGCATCACCCATCTCTGTTCCATTGTCATCATCTATACAGGATGTGTTACTTTTTCTTTCAATTGCCCGTACATCGCCCAACTTTCTCCTTACCTAGATGCTCTGCACAGAGTTTGCAAAAATCGGAAACGGGTTTTGTTTACTGCAATTCTAACCTCTCTAGACGTTGATGAGGGCTCAACAGTGACCGACTTTCTTCCCGCAGAAAGAGCGCGCGGCATCACCATCCAATCTGCGGCCATCACATTCCATTGGCCTCCTCTCCCACCAAGTGCTCAAATACCGCCTCCTCCACTACAACTACCGGAAACATTCGACACAGTTCTTCGATCATCTGCTTCTCACAACATCAACCTCATCGACACACCCGGCCACGCCGACTTCACTTTCGAAGTACTTCGCTCGCTTCGCGTCCTGGATGGTGCTGTATGTATTCTTGATGGAGTTGCCGGCGTCGAAGCACAGACGGAAAAGGTGTGGACGCAAGCTGGACATTATCATATCCCAAGGATCATCTTCGTCAACAAGCTGGACCGTGTTGGCGCTGCTTTTTCGCGAACCGTCAAAGAAATTGGTGTCAGACTGCATGGATGGCCTGCTGTTTGCCATATACCGTGGTGGCAAGGCGGCAATGGAGACTTCGTTGGAGTAGGTGATGTTGTCAACTTGCGCGGCATGCTATGGCAGACAGGTGGTGATGGTAGGGATATCCAACCCTTCAGTCTAGAGGATCTGAAGCAAACTGATGAGAAGTTTGCTGAGGAGATCAAAAAGGCCAGGATAGCGCTTGTCGAAATATTGAGCGAGCATGATGATGTTATGGTCGAGCATTTCCTCGAGCACGACGAGGATCATCTG
>Ga0265797_10008553_pt1 | contig 13584 bp, 8 predicted proteins | sample P2T30metagenome_FD_192433 | JGI IMG/M metagenome (GOLD analysis project Ga0265797, IMG submission 192433) | Plant litter microbial communities from East Loma Ridge, Irvine, California - P2 T30 | ecosystem: Environmental > Terrestrial > Plant litter > Unclassified | place: USA: California... | reverse complement strand
GTTTTACAATCCAAAGCGCCGGCACAGCTTTAGCAATGACCTGTCGCCGGTCGAGTATGAAAAGCAGTATTTCAAGCGGCTCGCGAGTGTCTAGGAAACTCGTGGCGATTCAAGGCCATGAAATCCGATCATCCAGTGCAAGAGCCCTTGCGGGAGCCGTTCGGAATCGGTTAATGCCGCAAGATGCGGCCACGTAATCATCGGCCCGCTCACCATTATTGAACCTTTTTGGCGGGGATTTCGAGCGTTTTTCTATGGTCCTTGTGATCTGCTACAACAATGCTTCTAGCCAGTATTTCGCCGCCGGTTTCGGTTGGAAGCTCGATGCGCGTGCCAGTCTCAGCGAGCGTGGACTTTTCCCAGAGTGACCAGTCGCCGGTAACGACATGCTGAGTTTTGGCTTCAGGTGCTGCCGCGAGTAGGCCGAGCGCATGCAACACCGCACACAGGAAGCCTGCATTGTTGGCCGACTTGGATATGAAGACATCCTTAAGTACCTTTGACACGAAAGGCACGCCTGCCTTGTACTTTCCAAGACACGTGACGATGGTACGGAAGGGCACCCGTTCACGACTGAAGTACCCGCCACCCTCGTTTCGGGTCACTGCGATGAGGAGGCCACGACGCTCGTTGTCCGCGAGGACGTGATAGTTGAGAATGCCATCGCTGTGTTGCCCCAGCTTCTTGGCCGTCCCGGCATTCAGAAGCCAGAATGGCATAAGCACGACCTCGGTACCCTGGCTTCTGGCGGTGGACGCCTCAACGTTCTTGGATGATTTACTTGTGGGAGGATTCTTGCTCATTTTGATCTCTAGCTTTTCGATGTAGTTGCTATGAATAAGAAAAGGTCCATGACGAGGTAACGTCATGGACCTTTGTGATGGACGCTGTGCAAGCGCCGCCGATGCGGCACTGTCAGCGGTAATAGGTGATGTGCCGTTAGATTAGCGTCGATACTTCAGCGAGAAGTCCAGATCCAGGCTGCGTGGCATCAACGATTTTTCAAGCGCGGCCGTGCCCATGTTGCTGGCCCGCGTGCTGATCGGACGTGCCGAGGTGCTCTTGTCTGACCATTGCCAAGTGGGTTTTGCTGTGATGTTGATCATTGGTGCGATTCCTTTATTAAAATGAAAAAAGCCCAAGACCTTTCGAGGTCTTGGGCTTAGGTTGGATTCAACCATTTAAATCATATATAGGCAAAACACGTTTTGATTCAGGGGTAACTCATAATACTGCTCTCAGATTTTTTCAGGCCGCTAATATGGTCTGTGGCTCGAGATTCACAATGTCGGACCGGTCCAGACGCAAAGCGCGTTAGTAGGCAATACGGAGCTTCGTCATCGGTCGGCGCCTGCATTCGTTTCACCGGCCGCTGTAAATTCTTGATGCGCCTTGTCCCAGTCGACTCGGGGAAAGGCTAGCTTCAAGGAATCTAAAAAGTCGTCACGGTTAAGAGTTTCAAATGTTACATCCTTAAATTGGATATCGAGTTGCATCTTCTGAATAAGCAACTCAGCACTTGGGAAAACCCTGTTCAATTCGGAGTCAATCCATTTTTGAGCATCTGCCTCCGTGACCGCACCTGCAAAAAGCTGCTGGCCTAACATCGCATCTGGGATTTTACTCAACACAAGTGGAGTGTAATAGTAAATAATCTGCTTCCGTGACTCATCAAGTTTTTCTTGAAGTTCATTGGCGACGAGACTCTGGTGTTTTGCTAAGCGTGTCTTAAAGGCTTCTATTTTTGCCTCAAGATGCGGTTTTGCCGCTTTGAGAACTACTCGACCATGTGTTTTGCCCAATGATGGGGTAAAGTTTTTACGAATCTCATTTAGCTCGTCTTCAAGAGATTTGGACGAAAGCTTTCCACTTTTTTCGATCAATTCGAAAGTTGTCCTGAGCCTGCCTTCTAATTCTGAACTGCCACCAAGCTCCTGTATTGGTTTTGGAATTGCTAGGCGATGACGTTGAATCGCGGCCCCAGTTAAAGTGATGTCAACATATTGTAAATATGCTTCGTACACGCGGACTTGACGCGCGAGATCAAATCTTACCGGTGGTGCCTCTTTTAAACGATTCTCCACTTCAGCAAAGTGTGTCTCGTTCACTGGCCTGACGCCAACTTCGATTGGTATCGCAGATATGCGAGCTTTTTCTTCAGCTGTATGGGCACGAGCAATGGCAATTGCTTTTGCAGCCGGAGAGAATCGCGCGAGCGCATCTGCTATCTGTTGAGTTGAAAGCCGCAGCGCATTTATTGCAGTGCTAATTTGCGGCTCTGCCTCTAAATAGAGTGCAGTAGGTGTAAAGATAAATCCAGTATCGTCAACAATTACGAATGCTGTGCGTAATCCTTGAGTAGTGTGGACCGGTACGTTCGCGTCACGAAGACATTCAATCGCCTTGATATCGCCAAAACCCATTCTTATTACGCGTTCGTCGAAGTCGACGGCAACCGTTAACATCTCTAAACCGACTCGGCCCGCCACTTCAACAATGGCTTGAGCCGTTTCAAGCTGTATTCCTGGGCCAGCATAACAAACTGAATTTTTTGCTGTTCGAATCAGCTTTGCGATAGCTGCTGAATCAAGCGTACGAAATAAGGCTTCTGTTGTCATATTGGTTCAGGCAGTTCATTGAGGTGTAGAGAGATTTACGGCAAGCCTGGCAGGCCCAGCTCTTTGAGGAAGACATTGTGTTTGTCTCGTGTATCCTTAATTTTCTGAGTCAGGGTGACCAGCTCGGTATTCATTTTCGCCAAATCGACTTCAGTCTCGTCCACCGCTGTGCTGATATAGCGTGAGATATTTAGGTTGAAGTCGTTCTTCTCTATCTCGGCCATTTCCACTCGTCGGGAGTACCGCGGCTCGTCCCTTCGAAATTGGTATGTGCCGACAATCTTGGCGATATGCTCCGCATTCAATTGGTTCTGGCGTTTGCCTTTCACAAAGTGCTCGGCGGCGTTGATGAAGAGCACGTCGTCGGGCTTCTTGCACTTCTTCAGTACGAGGATGCAGACGGGGATGCCAGTAGAGTAGAAGAGATTGGCTGGCAAGCCGATGACGGTGTCGATGTGGCCGTCCTTGAGCAGCTTGGTGCGGATGCGTTCCTCAGGACCGCCACGGAAGAGCACGCCGTGCGGCAGGATGATCGCCATCACACCTTCGTCTTTAAGGAAGTGGAAGCCGTGCAGTAGGAAGGCGAGGTCGGCGGCGGATTTGGGGGCGAGGCCGTGGCTTTTGAAGCGCACGTCGTCTGCTACCGCGTCGGTCGGCTCCCAGCGGTAGCTGAACGGTGGATTAGCGACAATCGCGTCGAAGCTTGGCTTCTTCGCCGGGTTCTGCTCCCTCATCATGTCCCACTCGTTGAGCAGGGTATCACCGTGGAAGATCTCAAACTCCGTATCTTTTACTCCGTGCAGCAGCATATTCATGCGGGCCAGGTTATAGGTGGTGATGTTCTTCTCCTGGCCAGAGATTTTGCCGATGGTCCCCCCGCCATTGTTCACCTTCTTGCGCACGTTGAGGAGCAGCGAACCGGAGCCGCAGGCGAAGTCCAATACACTCTCTAGCCGCTTCTTGGTCCCGGTTTTCGGTTCCTGGCTGTCCAGTGTGACAATAGCGGAGAGGATGTCAGAAATCTGCTGCGGGGTGTAGAACTCCCCTGCCTTCTTGCCGGAACCTGCGGCAAACTGGCCGATCAGGTATTCATAGGCATCGCCCAACGCGTCAATGTCGGTGGAGAACTCCGCGAGCCCTTCGGCAATCTTCTGAATAATGGTGCAGAGCTTAGCATTCCTGTCTTCATACTTTTTGCCCAACTTGGGAGAACTCAGGTCAATCTCGGAGAACAAGCCCTGGAAAGTGCTCTCAAAGGATTCGGTCTCAATGTATTTAAAGCCCGCTTGCAGCGTGTTTAGCAGTTCCCCGTTCTGGGTGCGGGCCAGGTTGGCGATGCTGTTCCAAAGGTGCGCAGGCTGAATGACGTAATGCACCTTCCGCCGCATCTGCTTTTCGAACGTTGGGATGTCGTCTACGTTGTTGGCATACCAGAGCGCTAGCGGCACCTTGCGGGTGTCTCCACTCACATGGGGATAATCCGGCCCTAACTCCTTCTTTGCTGCCGTCTCGTAGTTGTCGGAGAGATAGCGCAGGAAGAGGAAGGACAGCATGTAGTCGCGGAAATCGTCCGCATCCATCGCCCCGCGCAATTGGTCGGCGATGCTCCAGAGGGTGTTACCCAGTTGTTTTTGATTTATGTCAGTCATGTCGTGGCAGTTTGTGTCGGTGCTGATTTTTGTGCGGGCGCTGGTGATGGCGCGTGCAGCACAAAGTTGTACTTTTCCTTAAGGCCATTGAAGACCTTCCCAAACATCTCCAAGTTGTCTGGCACTACGTCGTCGGACTCGAAATAGTAAACTTTCTTATGCGAGAGCGTATTCATGATGCGAGCCACCTCGTCAACATCATCGATTCCTATCTGCTTAAGAACGTAGCTAAACTGCCCCACTCCTAAGAATGATGCGATATTTTCTAGCACTTGACGGAGAAGGGAAAAATGATAGGCGTTCACTTCACCTGCGGCATACGCCTGATCCAGTACTTGCAGAAGGCGGAGGTGGTAGAGGAAGACATCTTTGTGGCAGCTCTCGAGTGAGATTTCGCCTCTTTTTAAGCTGAGAGTGCAAACCCGTGCCTTGTCTTTAAATTTTGATGCTTTCTCGCCCTTCTTTAGCCAATCTGACAATATTGAAAAAAATCCGATGTGATGGGTGGTGATAACGAATTTCCTTTTTTCGTAGTGTTGTTCAATCAAGTCAAAAAGGGTTGAGGCGGTGATAAAGATATTGTGGTCGTCGAGACTTGAAACTGGATCATCAATGAAGAAGTGGGAAGATTGCTTGTCTGCCCATCCCTCTACCTCAAAAAGAGCAAGGAAAAAGCACCAAACAAAGATCCGTTCCTCACCTCGCGAAATCTTGCGTGGGACTTTTGAAATGTTGTTCGGATCTTCCGGGTCGGCGACTTCATCGAAGAACAACACAGACTTAATCCCATCCTCCGGATTCTGGTAGGGAATGAATTCGAAACGGTAGTCGGTTCGGAATCTAACAAGCTTGTCGCGGATGTCGTCCTCTGAAAGCGAGCTGTGAAAGCGGTTCAAGTTGCTCTTCCGAATATCGAGGCGGACGTTTACCTCACCGTTTTCCAAATCATTGTCCCAGACGAAAAGGTCTTCGCTGTAGGCGTTGTAATAAACTCCGGCATGAATGCCATTCCCATCCTTAGTGACATCCTTGAATGCAACAGACAATCTCGTCTTGCCGGTCGCATTGAAAGCATAGATGAGCACGATCTGCTCTTTAGCGCCCAGAAGTTCCTTAGCTATTAAGTCGTGGCTCATTGTTCGACCTCTTCCGGCGATGGGAAAAGCTGCTGCATCAGCGCTTTCTTGTGGTTTTTAAGCATTTCGAGCTTTTGGGTTTCGGCGGTGATCAGGGCGTCCAGGCTGCTAAAACAGTCGGCGATGAGCTGTTGTTCCGGAAGGCGGGGATGCGGAATGGGAATGCGATCCAACATTGCTTTGTTGAGTTTTGGCTGAGCCATTCCCGTGATGAAATCGTCGAGCTTGATCGAGTTGAGATACACCTCCACCAACTTCTGGGTGCAGGCGCTCTCGAATCTCAAAACGTGGGCGTGGTTGTTAACCCATGTCTTTCCCGTGATGTGGAATGCAATCGGGTAAGTTCGTGCAACCAAATTAGCTCCGTCCTCGGAGACGCAGAGTAGGTCTTCGTCGAAGATGAAGCCTTCGACGTAATCGACGATACCGGATGCGCCGTAGTATGGAACCTCGCCAGCTTTCCGGTTACCAGATGTAATGGGGACGCGCCGATTATCGAGGTTCTCTGCCACGCGACCAAGAGGCTTCACTTCCCACGCTGGTGCATTTTGAAATTCGGGGAAGCGAAGGCGAGGGCGGGTTTCACCTTCCCGAGGGAAAAGCTGTTGTATCAACCCTTTTTTATGGGTCTTGAGCGCGTCCACGTTACGCGCTTGCGCGGTTATGAGCTCGTCTACCGAATTAAGGCAATCGGCGATTTTTTGTTGTTCGGCAGGTTCGGGAATAGGCAGCATTAGCTCTGAGAACTGAGCGTAGCTGATCATTTTTCCATCGCGCAAGCCCTCGAGGTTTTTGGTAAGAATGCGGATGAATCTTTCAGTTTTGAGGTAGTGCCTGAAGTACTCATCGCTTCCTTCACCGCGACGACGGAGGATCACATAGGCCGGGCTACAGATTCCATGATATTGAGAATACTCAATGCCGCCTTGGAATGATCTGAGACTAATTATGAAGTTGCCATCACGAACGACTTTGTAGCTCCCGATGCTTTTTTCAGTGACCGACACATGGTAGTCGATCATGTGCCGGGGAATCGCTCCGTGCTCCTGGGTGATTGCTAGAACGGGAAGACCCCGCTCAGGATTCCGGTCATTGAGTTGATTAAATAACGAGTGACCGGCTTGCAGCGTCCAAGCCTCTGCCGCGCGAAACTCCGGAAACCGCAGCTTCGGCACCAGCATGGGAACTTCCTCTTTCTTGGCAGCGGCGGTTTTCGTCTTATTGTTCATATGCGCTGAGTCCTGAGATATCGCGGCCACCGGCGCGTTTGGTGAGGAGAGGATGAAGCTCTTTCATCAAGGCGAGTTCGGCCTGGGTGCGGGCTTTCCAGCCAAGGTCGAGCGGGGCCATGAGGTCGCTGAGCTGCTCACCATCGAAGATCATGCGGTTGAGGATGCCGTCCACGAAAGTTTGCAGGGCGGCAGTTGCGAGACCGTGCTTCGTTGCGATGGCGGCGAGTTCCTTAGCATTCTTCTCGGCCTTAAAGCGGGCGTAACCGTCGCGGATGGTTGACTCCGAGAGGCCTTCGCCCGCCTTGAGCGTGCCGATGTATTCCGCAATGGCGTCGCGCTCATTCATGAACTTCGCATCGGCGCTGATGAGGCCGATGAGTTCCTCGCGGGTCATCTTCGACTTGCCTGGACCTTTTTCCGAGAACTTGGCGATGAGGCCCATAATGTAGTCGTAATCAATGACGGTGGAGGCGAAAAGGACGAACTCGAAGTCAAGCTGATCCACAGGGTCAGTAGCGCTAGGTTTGTCGTTGCCCTTTCCCTGTTGCTCTCTGAGCTTTTTGGCGGTTTCCAGATACTGGCCTTTGAAGCCGCGCAGGTTTTCCTCGGGCAACACCTGTTCGATAGTGGCTTTGTTTTCCCCAGTGAGGTCGGTGTATTGGTCGAGCTGGGTCTTGAGCCGCTGGACTTCCTTGAAGTGAGTGATGAAAGCGGCGCGGGCAGCATCGCCCTTCAAGTTCGACACTGCAGAGGGCGTGCAATCTAGGCCGTGAGACTTCATGAAATCGTCAAGCTTCAGCACAGCGGTTTCCAGCTTCTGAATAACCACCGGTGCCTTGTCCACCAACCAGATTTCCCGAGCCTCCTTGCCGTTTTTTTCGCCAGAGAAGAGCGCGATGGCGGCATCCACGGCATCTTGCTGTTGGCGGAAATCGAGAATGTTGCCGTATGGCTTGGTGCCGTTGAGCACGCGGTTGGTGCGCGAGAAGGACTGGATCAAGCCATGTTGCTTAAGGTTCTTGTCCACGTAGAGCGTGTTCAGGAACTTCGAATCGAAGCCGGTGAGCAACATATCCACGACGATGGTGATGTCGATCTTGTGCGCTGGAGGGTAGTCAGCATTAGGCCACTGTTGGTCCTTAATGCGCTTTTGCACATCCTGGTAGTAAAGGTCGAACTCGCTGAGGCGGTGATTAGTGCCGTAACGGGCGTTGTAATGCGCCATGATGGCTTTGAGCGCGTCTTTCTTGCCTTCAGGGTCTTCCTCGTTGTCAGCCTGCTCCTGGGGTAGGTCTTCTTGTATCTGCTTCACATCCGGATCTCCTTCGGCCGGCGGGGAGAAGACACAGGCGATGTTCAATGGCTTGAAGTCGACGTCGCCGGCAGCTTTCTCCGCCTGCATAGTCTTGAACAGCGCATAATATTCTATTGCGTCGTTGATAGATGCGGTAGCGAGAATCGCGTTAAATCGGCGTCCGCCAGTAGCAGCATCGTGCTTGGTAAGAATTGCCTCTACGACCGCTTTCTTAGCGATGGCCTCCCCAGGTTTCGGCGGCTTCTTGCCTTCGGGCTTGAAATAATCAATGTGGAAGCGTAGGACATTTCCGTCCTCGATGGCATGGGTGATGGTGTAGGCGTGGAGCTGCTTCTGGAAGAGGTCTTCCGTGGTACGCATGGAGGCGGCGTTGTCTTCGATTTTTTGCGAGGAGGCATTGGCTTCAAAGATGGGCGTGCCGGTGAAACCGAAGAGCTGGGCCATAGGGAAGAACGTTTTAATGGCCTTGTGATTCTCGCCAAACTGCGAGCGGTGGCACTCGTCAAAGATGAAGACGATGCGCTTGTCCTTCAGTGCTTCGAGCTGCTCCTTGTAAGTGGCCTGGCCGTTTTTGGTGCGTTGCTTATTGCGCTTGCTATTTTCGTCCAGCGCGAGGCCTAGTTTCTGAATGGTAGTGACAATGACCTTGTCTGCGTAGTCATCCGAAAGCAAGCGGCGCACGAGGGCGGCGGTGTTGGTGTTTTCCTCGACGGAGCCTTCCTGAAAGCGATTGAATTCCTCCCTCGTCTGGCGGTCGAGATCCTTGCGGTCCACGACGAAAACGCATTTGTGAATGTGGTCGTTTTCTTTAAGCAGTGTTGAGGCTTTGAATGAGGTGAGCGTCTTGCCGCTGCCGGTGGTGTGCCAGATGTAGCCATTGCCGTTGTCGTCATCGATACACTTCACCATGTGCTGTACGGCGTAGATCTGGTACGGCCGCATGATCATGAGCTTTTGCTCGGCCGCGAGGAGCACCATGTAGCGGCTGATAGTCCGGCCGAGGTCGCACTTTTTCAGGAAGCGCTCTGCGAACTCGTCGAGGTGGGTGACCTTGCGGTTGTCCTCGTCTGCGAACTCATAGATGGGCAGGAAGCGTTCATCGGCATTGAAGGCGAAGTGGCGGCCGTTGTTGTTAGCGAAGTAGTAGGTGCGATCGCGGTTGCTGACCATGAAAAGCTGCATGAAGCAGAGCAGCGTCTTGCTGTAGCCGTTGCCAGCGTCGTGCTTGTATTCGACGATTTGCTCCATTGCCCGGCGGGGATTGACGCCGAGGGTCTTCAACTCGATCTGTACTACCGGCACGCCGTTGATGAGAAGGATCACGTCGTAGCGGTGGTGGCTGTTATCTGTGTTAATGCGAAGCTGGTTGATGACCTCGAAGTGGTTTTTGCACCAGTCCTTGAGATTAACGAGGGTGTAGTTTAGCGGGGTGCCATCGTCGCGGGTGAAGGCATTAATGCTGCGCAGGGTCTTGGAAGCGGTGAAGACATCAGGGGTGACGATTTCATCCAATAGCTTAGCGAACTCGGCATCCGTAAGATGGACGCGGTTCAGGGCCTCGAATTTAGCGCGAAAGTTATTCTCTAATGCGGCGCGGTCAGTGATGTCCGAGCGGTATTCGTATTTAAGCTCCTTCAGTTTCTCGATGAAGCTTGTTTCGATTTGTTGTTCAATCATTGTGGATGCTCTTCAATTGTGGTACCAACCGTGGCACTACAAGACACTGGTAAGTCTCGACAAATAGCCAATCATACAGTGTACGAACGCAACGGCCATATGTCTACTCAGCAAGATGAAGTATTCGCTTTCATAGCCTGCGCCACCAAGGGGCAGGGCGCCAGCAAGGGAATAGCCGTAAGTGGCAATGCTTTGATCTCGTCACTTACAGCGTCGGCAATCATTGCGTCGACGACCGGGGCCAGGCTCGGAAGGGGCGATTGCCAATCAGGCCACAGTGAGTTCGTGAACCTGAATAATGGACGTTTTTGTCGAATTCGCACCGAGCGGCGATGTCGCTTTGTACCGGAAATGGACCAGACACGAGGACTATGAGCTCCACAAACAAAAACGCCAACCGGTGAAGGTTGGCGTTTCGTGAGGTATGTTCTTGGTGGCCCGGGGCGGAATCGAACCACCGACACAAGGATTTTCAATCCTTGTGTCACTAGCGAAGCATAAAGGCAGGGTGCTAGAATCTCGACCAAAACCGGCGCGCGCTTAGAGCAACAGATCAGGTGAACGATCGAGATGCCTGCGCTCACTTGTTTGGCGACCTCATCAATCGGCTGGAGTCACATTGCCGGAGTAGCTTCTGTGCAGTGACGGCCAATATAGCGTCTTACAGCTGAAAATTCCCCAGGAGCCGTTGATGATTACGACGGTTGTTATCGAACAAAACAACGGTCGCCTAGTGCCGTCTTAAGTCCGTCGAGATAGCGTCGTAGGTTCAGTATGAAAAGGCCTGGCGACCAACGAGCATTGGATCTTGTCGACCGCCAGGTCGTCTTAACTTAGGCCTGGAGCCACCGCTTAACGGATGACGACCAAGCCTCTACCTCTTCGGGAGCAGAATCACTCTTATTCAGGGCCGCCGCAGGAGCAGGATCACAGCTCGCTCGCAGGGCGATTGGGATGGCTTGGAACTGGAGTGCACCTCCAGCACTGGTGGCGCGATCCCCTGCAAGCCCGGTAGCAACACTCACGGTCGTTTCTGTGCGCGCGTTCCGAGACCTCAGCCAAGTCGAGATCGCGTGAATCTGCTGTTCGACAATACCGGCTGGATGGCCCGTCTCCGTGATGTACCGTTCAAGTGCCAAGCGCACGAGTTTTCCACGTTCGCGCACTGGCGTCATCGCCAGCAGCGTATGAACGTCCGGCGCCTCTTGAAAAGTCAAGCTGATCCGAACCGTGATCTCGGTGCCGATTTTTGGCAGCTTTTCCATTTGTCCTGCCATGGGGGCTTCCGGCATCAGGACTGAAGCAAAGACAGTAAGCCGAGACGGCAGAAGCCTTCCGCCACCATCATCCGCGGCTCGTCGCTGGAAACAGCATTGGGGTACCGCTGTTTCAGCCCGTTGAGGAGCAGCTCGGCGCCCCCACCGCCAACGATGATGCCGTCCAGTACCGCAGCCTTCTGGCTAAACACCCGGTTGGCCTCATCCATCACCACCGCTTCAAAGCCAGCTTTCGCTTGCCGCAGCAGGTGTGACACATCGATCCGCTCGCCGAAGTGCTTGATGCCGCCGCTGCGCACTGCTGCCTCTACCACGTCCAGGGACGTCGGCAGCATGGCCTGTGCCAGTGCGCTGGACATACCGTCATAGACCAGGTGCATTCCCGAGCACGACACGGCTGCGTACTCCATCATTGCGCCCCGATCGGACAAGGCAAAGTCGGTGGTGTAATGGCCGATCTCGATCACGCCCCAAGCTTCGTTGTCGAGGTCTCGTTGGGGATACGGGTTACCGTTGCTTTGGATCGAGAGCCACTGCAGCGGTGCGTCCGCCTGGCTCTGGACCATCACCCTAAGTGTTTGACCAGGCAGGAGCCGCGGTGTGAGCAAGGCCGCGATGCGGCTGCGAAGCGTGTCGCGCTGCGGCCCAACGAATTTCGCAGGCAAGCCCATCACCAGATGAACTCGGGCGCGGGGGTTACCGAATGCCTGCATGGCCTTCCGCCATGCCCCCAGTACCAGTGCGTCGTGCTGCGGACTCTCGATCCAGTCCGCGTTTTGCCCCGTATAGACTTCGGAGCGGCCTTGCCGCAGGGCGGTCTCGCCGAAGAAGTATCGACGGCCGTCCAGCTCGACAGTCTCGAGCTCGGCTTTTTGACGGGTTTGCTCATTCGTGAGCGCGATTGCGGGCATCACGACGGTGGGAATCTGAAATGAGAGACGCTCATCAGGCGATGCGAGCGACGCCGCGCGAACTTTGAACATTGAGTGGCCGCCGTCAATTGCGATCGAAAGGTTTTCCATGTAGGGGCTCCAGATGTGAGGAAAGATTCAAAGGTAACGTGCAAGTCGGCGTGCGCAAGGCGGGTTTGGCTTTGCGACACCGAGGAACAATCGAAACCTGAAATCCGTGCGTGTCGGATATCGAGGTTCAAAATTCCGCCGTCACTACTTATCACCACATGCGGAAATCGAGTCACGTGCCAGGAAGTAATATTTCTTGACATGTTAGCCATGCCTAATTAAAATTGCGCTGGTCGGCTTTCGGCATTTTTGTACCCCTCCTTACAAGTTGTTCTATCTGTCCACTGAGAGAGAACAGCTTTTCGCAACGCCAGGCTTTGGCACCGTCTTGCTTCATCCGATAGCAAGCACCCATCTCATCAAAAAGTCAGCTCTTACTTGGCTGAGTCGTGTCCGCGCGTCTCCACAGACAGGTACAGAGTGATTCCGAAAACGTGTCGTCATCGGCTTATCAGCGCAATGGCAGGGAAAACTCGGTCACAGACCGAAGTCCCTAACCTGATCCGTTTGCCTTTCCGACCACCATCCAGCCATCTCCACGTCCGCTCTTCGCTTTGGAGAGTCATGTCTTCCATCGTCCAACTGAAACCATCGTGATCGGGTTAGTTACCCCTTAGGCCGCATGTGTTCATGGCACGGCACCTATGAATATCACGCCAGCTCTCACTGGTCCTTTCGCAACTGGAGGCGCGCATCCTCACCGCCCGGACCTGGTCCGGGAATGCGCAGCGAGACACTGCTTCAAGATCTGTTCTCTTCCGTGGAAGAGAGACCGATTTCCGCGAGGGTTCGGCGCATCCGTGGTTGGCAGTAAGGCCCTCGGACGCGAAACTGGTTTATTTAAGAAGGGTGCCTTACCCCCGCCAGCACGACCCGCCGCATTTCCGCTGTTAGTGATATGAGGTATCGATCGTTTTTTGTGAGGTCATATGTGGAAGCAAAAAGTGAACGCCGTGATGGAATTGCACGGCTGGCGCCGGGTAAATGGGACAGTCGCGTCTGAGAGAACCCAGACACTGACGAAAGAGGTGGTGTATGCAGCGATCTGGCTCCTACACGAACTCGGCTATAAGATCCAGGATCCGAAAAACCTTGGCGAGCGGCACATCGAAGTGCTGGTCAAGCATTGGTGGTATTGCCAGCACAAAAAGATCAAGACTATTCAGAACGACCTGTCGCGGTTACGCGTGTTTTGCGCAATGCTCGGCAAGCCCGGCATGGTCGGCGCAGTTCTGAAGTATCTGCCAGATGTGGATCCAGATTTGTTAAAGGTGCGTTCCGCTGCGCGAACCACCAAGTCTTGGTCGGGAAATGGGATCGATCCCGTAGAGACGTTTCGGAAGGTAGACGAACGCGATTCGCGCCTTGGCTTGATGTTGCGTCTTGAATTGGGCTTCGGATTACGGCGCGAAGAGGTTCTAAAATGTAATCCACATGTCCAGGATTACGGCCAATACCTTCAGGTTTTCCCGGGGATGGGAAAAGGCGGCCGCTGGCGGAACATTCCAATCGAGTCGAGCGCACAACGTGAGCTCCTGGAGTACGTCAAAGCTCGGGCGCCAAAAGACAAACCGCTCGGTTGGGAGTATGCCCGATCTGGCCAAGCAGCCAGTCTCGAACAGAACATCCGCCGGTATGAAAACTTAATGGCGTCGCTG
>Ga0265797_10008552_pt1 | contig 13584 bp, 11 predicted proteins | sample P2T30metagenome_FD_192433 | JGI IMG/M metagenome (GOLD analysis project Ga0265797, IMG submission 192433) | Plant litter microbial communities from East Loma Ridge, Irvine, California - P2 T30 | ecosystem: Environmental > Terrestrial > Plant litter > Unclassified | place: USA: California... | reverse complement strand
CCGCTCTCTTATACCTCTTACCTTGGCCACTCGTTCATTCATGCTGCTACCAAACTTCAAACAATAAAAACGAAAATTTCAGCTTAGCATAAAATGACTCAACATGTTGAGCATAGTGAGTAATTTCAAGGCACGGCTACGATGGGATAGATAACGCAAACCAAGTAAAAGTACCCACCCAGCAGAATTAAGACAAGCAATCTTCCAGATATGATCCTGGGCTAGTAAACAATATAGTTGCTTATCATCACGTCAATCAACAGTGTGGTGATGCCGTTGTGATTTCTGCGTTCTTTGGTTTCCAAGTCTGGACTGTGAAAATGGCAACATGAACACCACGACGGCGGAGAAGATGCACGGCAGATCTGAAAGCGCGCGTGAAAAGGGTGCGATGTACAGACGGTGAATACTTACGCGAGGAGAGCTTGTTGGGCATCGGTGCTGTAGTCGAGCAATGGTGCGGTGGTCTTTGTTTGCTACAGAGGTTATGTTCTCTTCACATCAGCGACAATATAGAAATAGTAAGATGCAAGATGGAACAGTTGAACACTGTGATTATTTTCATTGCGCTCTAAAACGAGGAACGCGGTAGCGGTACGTACGTGCTATATACACTGTACACTCCTATCCAACATCTCCAAACACCCATAACGCCACCTAGTACCCGAATCCAAAATCATCATCATCTCATCATTACACCCCCACCCAATCTATCGCCCAACACTACTCCCACCCCAACTACTCGGCGCAATACTACTCAACTTGCTCTTCACACTACTCCCACTAAACCAGCTCGTGCCCACCCTTCCACCCCCACCCATGCCGAGTTTCCACCACTCGCCACCGAGTTTCCGTCCCCCACCCAGTCCCGTGCGATTCTTCCGGTCGTCTATTTTGTCTTCCCACTTGAGTTTCGTCTCCATGATTGCGTGGATGCTGTTGATGACGAGGAACGTTGTGCTGCCGATGGCGCGGAAGAATGCAAGACCGGCGACGGACCAGAGGATGAAGGTGAGGTAGAAATTGTTGGTGACTTTGCGGTCCGAGTATGCTTCGCTGACGGCCATGGCGAGCACGGCGTTGCTGACCAGCCAGATGACGACCATGTATGTGCGGACTGCGCGGTAGTAATCTTCTTGCTGCTGGGACTCGCTAACGGGTGGTTCGGGGACTTCGACGCGGTCGCGGAGATTGCGCAGGGCTTCGTCGTAGCCGGAGTCGATATCGAGTTGCTCAGAAGGCATTTCGAGCTCGACGACGTTCTTCGTCTTGCCTTTCGCGTCGCCAAGATCTGTTTTCGCGACGTTGTCGCCCTTCGTACCCCACGTGATGTCGTGCGTGTTACAAAAGGCGTAAACCTGGAGCGTTGCGATGTATGAGGGAAGAAGGGCGAAATATTGTGCGGAGGAGGTGAACATATGCCATGGGTCCAGGTACATGAAGCTCATGAGGAAGTACAGTCCGATGGTAGTCGACGTGGAAATGATGAGGTTGGTAAAGACGTTGTTGCCTATGGCTTTCTCAGCCTTGGGATCGCGGAGTTGTACGATGACTATGTAGAAGGATGCAAATGTTGTGTAGGCCATTATGACTCCGTACATGATCATGCTCCAGAAGAACATCTTCTTCGCTCCCTGAGGTCGATTGCCCATAGACAGGATAAATTGCATGCATATAAGTAGCGTGCAGGTATACCGCAGGACGTAGAAGATGTATTTCCCAATGTTGTGGCCGAAAGGATCGAGTTCGGGGTCGGATAGCGAGCCAGCGACGAAGTAGAATGTGAGGTAAAAATTGGCGAGCGAGAAGAATGTGAAGAGCAGTTGCACGAATTGGTAGATGAATTCAATGTGCAGGAGGATTTTGCGCATGATGGTGTGGTCGGTGGCCCAGACTTGCTTGAAGTGGAGCAGCGAGTATACGGCGGCGAAGAAGGCGCCGTTGAGCCAGCGGCGGCGTTGGGAGATGAACTCAGGGACGGTGTCTGGGCATCGTTAGCATAGGATTGGTGGCAGTTGGGTGTCTTGACTTACCGGGCACATCGGTCTCTCCTGTCGCGGCCTTGACGTACTTCAAGACCCATTGTTCGCTGCGCTTTGCTACAAGCTCCCAACATAGGATACGATCTTCAGCCAAGTACATGTTGGCGGTGAAAACGTCTGCGTCCTGACCGTGAAGAGTCTCTCCCTTGAAGTACTGGCTGAGCGGACCATGACCAGTGTGATCGTTCTGCAGCGCATGGTATCGATACGCTGACAGCGCGCCAGGCAAGACGGTGATGTAGCCAAAGACAGATTCAAGGGGCTTGTCGAGGATATTTGACATCTTGTACTCAAAGTTCTGAGACGCGACAAGCGGGTTAAGGAGACCGAGCCACGCCTTGCCCTTGCCGGCCTTGATCTCGCCTGCTGCACCAGCGACGGAGGAGTCGGTGTCGAAGGCCTTCCACAGGTGATACAGCGCTTTAGGTCCTGGCTTGGTCCCGACGTCGAGCAGAATGCAGACGTTGGGGTTCAGTGCGCGTCCGAATGCATTGAAAAACCAGCGATGCGAGTTCAGCTTCTTCGCATTCTTCTCCTTCAGGCAGAAGATCATTTGGCACGGCACGATGCCCTTCTCAGCACCTTTGAACTTGAGATCCGCGTCAAGCGAGACTTGGGTGGTGTACTCGTACACGTGAGCCGTGACTTCTTTCTGGTTGACGTGGTTCTTTGCAATACCCTCTTGGAAGCATCCCATGGCCGCGATGGCATCAAGCGTCCGAGGATGGACTTTCCCACGGCCGTCGGAAATGATGCAAACAACAATCTTCTGCCATCCATCTTTGCCCCATGTTCTTGACTTCATGCGCGAGCAAAAGTGACTGATGTTCTGCATGACGCCGTGCATGGTCCGGGTGAAGTCGATCTCGTTCTCGTTGTACATGGTGATGCAGATGAAAAGCTCCGTCTCGCGCGCGGTGCCGATGTTCTGTCGCAGCATGTAGCCGCGGTCCACGTAGTCGTCGGGATCGCACGTTACGGCAGTGTAGCGCATGTGGGTGAACTCGATGTCGTCTCGCCGGGGCAGGAAACTGTAGAGGATGGTGGGAATCTTGCACTCTAGGATGAGCTCTCCATTGATGAGGCGGACTTCCTTCTTGGTCATGACGGCGTCGCGCGCGCCACGTCTTGTTTGGGCGCCATCTGGGGCTGGCCCGTAGTGCTCGACCTTCTCGTCTACCGTGGTGTACACGTCGGTGTATGTGTCGTCGGACATGTACGAGGCACGTGACTGTAGGTCTGGACGCTCGCTGCCGTGCTCGGTGAACGGGTCGTCGTCGATGGGTATCGAGGTCATGTCGGTCATGTCCATGGTCGCCTCTGAGTCACGTGAGACTGGCCGCGCACCGCCAGCGAACAGTGGCGCTGGAGGCAGTGGCCGCTTAGGGCTGCCTGGCCGTCCGCCGCCATATCGTGAGGAGGGTGTGCCTGGCCGCGGGCTGCCGTCGAGGTCGACCGGTTCATAGGACATTGTTGACGCGGGCGGCCGCGAGTAGTCTGTGGTTGTGCGAGTGGGTGAGTATGGGCGTCCCGGGGCAGGTCGGTCGGGCGATAACGGTCTTCGGTAGGGGACGTATGGGAGCTCGCCGTCTGATGGCGGCGGCATGTTGGGGGCCGTGTCCAGCACCGAGGGCGTGCGTGACAGTGCCGACACGGAGGAGGCTGTGGGGTGGTATGATCGCGACACGGGCGACGGTGGTCTGTTGGAGTGGTACATTGGTAAGCCTTCGTCTCGAGCTGCTTTTGCTGGTGGCTGTGACTTCGTAGGAGACATGCGCTCGACGAACCGAGTCTTCTTGACCGCTTTCCTGGCCGGCATGTGCGTGTGCGTGTGCGTGTGCATGTGCGTGTGCGTCATGGGCGCCGCAGTCGAGGTCGAGTCCAGCGCATTGCCCGCCTCGCGCAGGAAGTCGACAATGTCCGCCTCGGCCCTCGTCTGCTTGCCCACCTCTGCCGCCGACATGCGCTCGCCCAGCGCCGCCGTCGTGCTGTTGGCCGACGCGCCCGACATGAGGGAATCCGACTCGTCGACCGACGGTCTTCTACAGGAGGAGAGATGAGTATAGGGCGGAATGAGACGCGGTACAGAACACCAAGAATCAGGAATGAATGAATGAATGAATGAATAAAGGGAACAGGCGAGACACGCAGAGCGCTGGACTAGGTACTCACGGCATGTAGCTCTGGCTCTCGTCCACGTTTGTCAACAAGCGCATTGTTGACCCTCCTTGCGTCTGCCCTGAGGGCCCATCCTCGTCGTCGTATGCGGGCGGCCGTCCGTAGTGCCCGTCCATTTCGGATTGTGCGACCTGACGTTGATTGCGCCGATTGCGCCTTTGTTTTGTTTGCGTCGCGTCGGTATTCCAGTGAGTGAATGCTTTTTGTGAGTCAATGTCTTGCGATCCAAAAGCGACTGCGATCCAAGAATGCGATATGAATATGTCTCAGCGACGGGTGGTGGTGCAATGCAATGCCAGCGCTCAAGTCTATGCATCGAGGTCCCGGACGTTATGCGCTTGTTGTCGTTCGGCGTCCCATCTCCACGGCAACCAGGCACAGCCACGCTAGACCGATGCTCCACATCCCCGCTTTAGGATGAAACCGTACCACTTCAACTCCAGATACGGATCTCCGCTCTTCGCCTGCACCAATTCGGCGCGCACATGCTCTTGGGAATCGTCCAATCCCAATCCCCTGTTTCTTTCCGCGCTGAACCACCAAACCGCGATGCACTTCGGCAGTTGTCCTCGTTGTGCATTTGCGTCGTCCCCGCAACATCGTCACATGAAAGCATGCCGTCTCACTGAACCTGAATGTAGCAGATCATCTCATAGACTATGTACATCGATGCTGGAATAGTACGTGTTCGGGAAGAATCAATGATTGACTACTTGACCCCGATATTTCCGCACCTTGCCACCGACGAGAATACACAGTAGTCTATTAATATCCTAGGAGTGCAACGTAGACGTGGCTCAGTACATTGATGGAAAGATCGCAATGTTTTTGGCGAGGCTCACTCGCTGCACTTCTACACTCGCCGTAATTTCACTTATATCATGTAGGTAGATGTGATATCACTGCGCTCAAAACAACATATTATACGAGTTGTATACGTAGATAACAATTACTCGACAAGCTTCCGCACGCTTGTCCAGTGGGCCATGTTCGCTAAGTGTCGCCGCAGACCACTCAAGAAGTATATGCAGAACGTCGACGGCCAAGCTCCTCCTCAGTGCCAGTATACTCACAATTCGACAACCCCCATCCTTCCTCTCAACCCTTCCTTGCAAAAAAGGGGTGCTGCCCTCCAGCTCCACCCTTCCTCCGCTCCACTTTCTTCTCTTTCTTGATTTCTACTACGCTCTCAGCCTCCTCTCCCTCATACTCCTTCCTCCACTCATCATCACACGCCTTCGTAAAAGTCTCCAACAACGCATTGAAGTCGCAAACATTCATGCTCTCAAACACACCCGACGAATACACCCCCATCGCCGTGCCGCGCGGGCACTTGATGCCAAACGCCATTTTGGCCAGAAACCTCGGATCGTCGCGTACCGCGATCTTGGCCAGTACCTCTCGCACCTTCTCCGGATCCGGGGATTGAGGCGGCTCGTTGGGCAGCACGACTTGCGTGTGCGTTTCGCACCACGTACAGTGCCCGCATTCTTGGGGTGCGCTGGTACCTGTCTCGCCAAAATACGCAGCGAGTGCGCGCGAGAAACACGATTCGTCGGTGATGAGGTCAATGAGCGCCTTGGTGCGCCCGATATTCGCTGTTTCTGTCGCGCCCATGCTTTCATCAAGTTGCTTCACAATGTCCTCCAGCTCCTGCTTATTGCTTGGCATCGCACGCTCAAGACGGAACAGATTCTGCACGCCCTCGCACTTCAGTTCGATTGCGCCGTTCTCGTTCCAGCGGTTCAGCGTGCGCACGTACTCTGTACGGTCGATGCCAGATCGCTTCGCGAGGTCGTCGACGGCGATGTGTCTGAATTTCGTCGTGGATTTGACAGGCGCGTTCTTGATGGAGCGCGCGGCTGGGGTGTTGTCGTTGGCGATATGGGCCGCGTCTTTGGTTGTGTACTTGTATGTGGTGTAGAGAGTGCCTGCAGCGCGGAAGAGGTGGTAGTGCAGTTCGAGTTGCGCGAAGATGATGCTGAGGATCGTGGGGCTGATGTCGCATTCTTTGGACAGTGTGTAGAGTGCGACTTGGAAAGTGTCGCCGACTTTGAGCCTGCGGTGGGTCGGCGAGCATATCTCGGCCAAGAGCAGTTTGAGCGAGCGCAGAGATGGACGCGTGCCGTATGTGAAGATGTTCCGAAGGTGGAAGTCCTTGGTGGCAAGGTAGAACATGCACACGCTAGGCTTACCGTCGCGACCGGCTCTGCCGATTTGCTGCGAGTATGACTCGATGCTGTCTGGTATGTCGAAATGTACAATGTTGCGGATGTCTGGCTTGTCGATGCCCATGCCAAAGGCAATAGTGGCTACCACTATCATGTTTTTGCTCGGCAGGAAGTCGTCTTGGGTCTTGGTACGCAGATCGGTGTTCATTCCAGCGTGATAGGGCCGCGCCTTGAAGCCTTTGCGTACAAGCTCATTTGCGAGCGATTCCGTGTGCTTCTGAAGCGTGACGTACACGATGGTAGGGCCTGGATACTTCTTGAGATGAGCGACCAGCTTTGTCTTGTAGTCGGTGCCTTGGGGATTCGCTTCAGCCAGCAGACGCAGGTTGGGACGATACATTGTCGTTCTGAACAAGCCCTCTTCGGGTATCGAGAAGGCATTGCGGACGTCCTCGGCGACCTTCTCCGTCGCCGTAGCTGTGAGGCAGATGACTCGCTCGACATTAGCCTCTTTCGCGAAACGAGCGATTTTGAGGTAGTCGGGACGAAAAGAATGGCCCCATTCTGAAATACAATGAGCTTCATCGACAGCTAACATACGAATACCACCAGGAATTTCCTTGAGTGAAGCGATGAATCCTTCGTTGTTGAGTCGCTCAGGTGCGCAATAGAGGAGATCTAGCTTGCCATTTCGGAGATCTTCCTGCGTAGCGAGATATAGATCTCTGCTAACGGACGAGTTCAGAACGGCCGCCTTGATGCCACGGCGCAGTAGAGCATCTACTTGGTCCTTCATCAGAGCAATTAGTGGTGATATAACAAGAGTGACACCACTTTGTTGCGAATGACAGCGTCCAGTCTCCTCATCCTGGTAGCGAAAGCACACGGCAGGAGCCTATAAAGATTAATAAAGTCATGCCTATTTCGACACAACTGAATCACCTGATAGCAAAGACTCTTGCCTCCGCCTGTAGGGAACACAACGACTGCACTGCCGCCATCCAACACGCGCGTGATAGCAGCTTCCTGCTCCAACCGAAAGCCCTTCAGGCCAAAGCGTTCCTTAAGGATCCTGTTCGCGAGAAGCGTATTTGGCGACGTTGAGCTCGTGCTCGTCAGCCCATGACCTGTTTTCACTCGCTTGTTTGGTAAGCCATCGGCTCCGATATCGTTGGTGCGCTTGCCGTTCGCGTGTGCGGCTGCCGCCATCATGTCGGCTTCATGGTCGGAGCCGAGGTCGAAGTCGAATTCGTCGCTCATGGCTGTTTTCTTGACTCTTAAAGATTGAGGGCCGGTGTTGAGAGCGCAAGCAAGAGGACGTTGTGTTGTGGAGACGTGATTGGAACGACCTCCGGGACCCTGGCCAGCGTTACGCGACCAAGACACCAGAACACGTGGTGATGCATCCCCGCTTGAACCGGCAGCTACAGTCGACGCTCTTCTGGAGGTGATGGTTAGCGGGTTGATCTGCCATTGACTCTTGTCGTCGTTGAAATATTGCTGGTGTTGCAACTTCGAGCATGACGTCACACGCACTTTCAGCTGCGCGAGATCTTACAACACTTCGCGTTCCGGAGTCAGCATTTGGAGATCGAGAGGATCGACGGCTAAGCAAATTACAAAAAAGACCTTTTGGCTCGTTCGAATCGTCGATGAAGACCGACTAGATCATACACGAAATCTTGCATCGGCGGGTGGCAAATTACAAGACACGTGTGCGTGTGGCCAGCACCAGCACAATTGTTCTCTTACATCCTCAGAGAAATGAAGAAAGTAGGTGTGTACTGATAGGAATCATAGGATACGGAAGTTTTGAACACTGCCACCGCGGCCTAGAACGGCCTGGCCAATGTGCTAAAGTGTCAGATTTGGTGGGGTCCAATGGCGTCGGGTGGCGTTCGGTCTGTATTCTTCATCCTGTTCCATCAAAATCGTCTGATGTCTTCGGCAACACACGCCGAGCACTCAGCCCCCAGTTGACACGATCTGGCGAAGGTGGAAGCACGAAAGCGATAACGTGTGAAAACCCCACATCCACTACGCGACTACGACACGTGCGCTTCAGTTTTCACAAGTCGTAAGCTTATGGGCTATACTACCGACTCAGACGATCAATGCCACGGCCAGTTAGAGCTCAGCAAGACTTGTGATGCAACAGACTGAAGATATCGAACGCCCAGGTCTGCTCGATCTAGAGGACCTGGAGCTTGACCCCGCGCCAGCGTTCATAATCAAAGTCGGCACCGATGCTCTTGAGTTCGACCTACTATACGCCAACGAGGCCTTCCGCAGTTCGGGACTTCGTGAGCATGTCTTGTCCGATACCCCAACAGCGGTAGCCTTTCGCACATGGGCCCAAGCCTACGTGCAGAGCAGGGATTCCCGACGTGGTTTCGCCGAATTAACCTGGTTTGGGGAGGTTACCAAGAAAGAGGGTGCGTTGAAGGTCATAAAAGCAACAGAAACCAGCGTCAGTGTCCAAAGTTCACGACAGAGTTCAAAGCAACATGACAGCCAAAGCCTACTGGAAAAGGCAAAGGTCACCGTCTACGAGCAGCCTGGAAACGAGACCAAACGCATTCGCTCGGACTCATCGTCCGCAAACCTGAGTTCGCGACTGGAGAGCTTCCATACGATGATGGAGATGAGCGATGTTGGTGTTTTCGAATACGACACGGACGGCGTGCTCTTATACGCAAATGAGGCCTACTACAGGCTGAGGTCAGTAGCAGCAAACACACATCCATACATTGTGCTCACCCAAGCCCAGTTCATACCCCAGAGGCACTGAGGGGACAAGCGAATTTGCCTTTGCGGATGCTGTTTTCCCTGATGACTTAGAAGTAGTGATGAGCATGTGGAACAAGCTGGCGCACGGATCCCCAGTCACCTTCGAGATGCGATGGAAAGGTCGTCCTGACTCTACTGACGCTGCTCAATGGACTTTCTGTTCTTGTCTGCCTATCTTCGACGAGAACAAATCTGTGATTGGTGTCGGTGGTAACATCATCGACATCAATGCACAGAAGAAATCGCACGACGCTACACAAGCGCGCTTAGACGCGGTCGAGCAAGCCAGGTTATCGGAGCTCAAGTTTGCGAGATTTGCTCAACTCGCACCGATCGCGATTTACATTTACGTTCCAAACACGGGTCAGTGCAAGACGCGATGTAGAGTGCTAGCCGTCCCCACGATACTGACTGCGAGTCAGGCATGCAGTTCGTCAATGACCAGTTCTATGAGCTGACGGGACATGTGCGAGCTCCGGCTGAGCAGATCAACTGGTTCGAACTCATTGTGGATGAAGACAGGAAGAGCGTCGAAAATAACTGGGCTGACATGCTCAAAGGCCAACGGGCAGATGAGACTCAGTTCCGTCTGAAGAAGACGTGGATAGATCAGGACGGAGTAAGCTCCCATACATGGGTCCAAAGCTCTGGGTATCCGGAGACAGATAAGCAAGGCAACGTTATCAGTATAGCATAGCCTGTCTATATTCATAGGACTGCCAGCTAACGCGAGAGCAGGCGTAATGGGCACACTCTTTGACATCAGCCATTTCAAGTGGGCTGAGAACGTACAACGTCGACGGGTCGATGAAGCTCTCGAAGCGAAGCGGCAACAAGAGAAGTATGTCCTAAACTTCTACACCAACTAGACGGCTCGTTGATATACGCCAGCTTTATCGATATGACGAGCCACGAACTTCGCAACCCTCTATCTGCGGTCATACAATGCGCCGAATCTGTTATCAACACTCTTGCAGACTTTAATGACCGATTTTCTAACGCAGCGGCTGGCGCAATTACTCTCACTGACATTCAGGACGATGTAGACTCAAGCATCGATGCAGTTCAGACCATTGTTTCATGCTCGTTGCATCAGAAACGAATCATCGACGACGTCCTCACTTTGTCGAAACTCGATTCGAATCTGATCCTGATCACCCCTGTTCGCGTGCAGCCTCTAGTTGTGCTAGCTGGAGCTTTGAAGATGTTTGAAGTGGAATGCCAGCAGATGGGTATCAAACTGGACCTCATCGAAGACGACACCTTCGAAGGATTTGAATGGGTGATGCTTGACCCATCGAGGCTGCTACAAGTACTTATCAATCTCCTGTACGTCGTTCATAAGACTTGTGACGATCTTCTGACATGTTCAGGACGAACGCTATCAAATTCACAAAGGATCGGCCGGAGCGGTGGATCACGGTCAAGATTGGAGGTTCGTGGACACGGCCGCCCAAGGTGTGGCAGTCAGTTACCTTCTCCACTGCTGACGGACTTATGTCCGGTGACATATTTGACCGGCCTGAATGGGGTCGTGGTAAAAAAGGATACCTGTGGGTCAAAGTAACGGATACAGGTTGCGGTATGACCGAAGACGAGCAAGACAAGCTCTTCTCTCGCTTCTCGCAAGCGACACCACGCACGCACGTGAAGTACGGTGGCTCCGGATTAGGCTTGTTCATCTCAAAGTCGCTCGCAACGCTTCAGGGCGGCGCAATTGGCGCCTTCTCCAAATCAGACATAGGCTCCACGTTTGGCTTCTACGTAGCCGCACGGATGGCTGAAGGGCCGCTTACAACTCTGCGCGGATCAAATCGACCTTTGCCGTATCGAGTCCTGTCTTCGGAAAGGTTGATGAAAGCTGTGAAATTGCACGTTTTGATCGTGGAAGACAACTTGGTCAATCAGAAGGTGCTGATGAAGCAGCTTCAGCGACTCGGCTGGACGGTCAGCGTGGCTGGAAATGGCGTAGAAGCGCTGGAGTGGTTAAAGGGAAGCGTGTACTGGCGAGGCGACGAGGCCGAACTAGGAGCAGGCAGACGAGAACACGGTGGCGAGCATGGCAGACATGCAAATGTCAAACAGAACATCGATATAATACTTATGGATGTGGAAATGCCTCAAATGTCAGTCAACGCTTTGTGTCTCTCCAGCGCTCATTATCACCCACTTACGCATACCCAGGGACGGCATCACCTGTGCACGTACCATTCGCCAGTACGAAGAGCAGGGTCTTCTCGAACGTCCCTCGGTAACTCGACGCGAAGAAGAAGGCGTGTCCCCCGTCTTGCAAGAAGGCGACCCCGATTACGAAGAAGATGACCCATTAGAAGGTCGCGGTGCCAGGTTACCAATTCTGGCAGTAAGCGCGAATGCACGTCTGGAGCAGATGCAGGAGGCACTAGCCGCTGGCATGGACGGTGCGATTACGAAGCCGTTCAGAATACCGGAACTTTGGCCGAAGATTCAGGAGCTGATACCCAAGCTGGCTGGTGTGAATGAAGGCCGGCGGCGGGGTTGAATCTGCGTCATGGGTGTTGCGCGGAGGTAGACATGTCAGAGAGGTAAGAGAAGTCTCGCAACGTGATGAGATGCAATACATGTACTATTGGCACTGAGTGTCGTCGCCAACAAATAGCGTAACAATAGCATTAGAGGACAAACACTCTCCTTCATAGATGTACCGCGAATTCCACTTTCATACCCCGTCTCGGCTGAATCCGGCCTTGTCCCTAAAATCTCCAAGCCAATCCGGATCATCCGCCACAGTCTGATTCCAAGCATCGTCCGCATCGCGGTACAAAACCCGCCTGCTCTCTCTTTGAAACATCTCATCAGTTGGCACGACTCCCATCATCATCTGCTGGCGCGCAAATCTGGCCAGGTGAGCAGAAAGCACATCAGCCCATAGCCTACCCTGATCCGCTTCAGCATCCGAGGCTTCGGGCTTGTTGTTTGGGGCACCGTCGGTGATCGGAGGTAGCAACAAGGCCTGCTCGTTTTGTAGGAACTCGAGCGTCTGCTTCGTGTGATCAAGAGAATCTTTGTTTGTAGCCGAGAACGGCACCAGTGTGACGGATTGCGCCGCGATGAGGTAGGGTGGATAAGCGTTTGTCAATCGCTCGTAGATAGCTGGTTCAAATCCATGGTCACCGCGCCAATCCCACATGGTCTTACCCGCGCGGAAGTGAGCTGCGATGTGATCTGTCCGTTCCTCCCAGCTAGTGATACTAGCGTTGCAAAATCCGCACCGACACGTGACTGCCATAGAAGCGACTTTCCAGTCGTCGGTCAGCGGGAGGGTGTCGAGGTCGTGTGCAAGACGCAAGTGTTGCACGAGGTGGTCTTTACGGCGGAAAGTTCGTGGGCTGACCTCCTGACAGGCGCTGTATTTGTGATCTTCTAAGTGGTTGGGCGTCGGATCAAGGGCGCTGCAGAACGCGCAGTGGACCCGATTTGTCGTGGGAAGGACCACTGAGCCACCCTGTTGCGAGTCAGTCTAGGCACATTACTACTTGACTAGGGTGGCTGAAGTGACTCGCAGTATCTAGTCTCGCACCAGAGAAGACCAGATTTGTGAGTAAGGGTATACAGAACGCATTGACTTACTATGCAAGGTTAGTGGTAATAGTAAAGCTGGGCACGTATCGGACGACTTACCATAAGGTGCACAGACCCACTCCTCCATGTTTAAGTGGAGCGACTTCTCATGCCGTGACCAATCATACTTGTGCTTGAACGTATCGCAACAAAAGGTACACTTGAAGATGCGGTCCGCACCGTCCTTTGGTGCTTTGCTTTTCGCAGATGCACGAGGCTTAGCCACCTTACCCCTGCCGCGCCGCTGAGACTTTGATGATTGGTTGGACTTGACAGAATGAAGCGAAGACTCGCTGACAGCGCTGTCTAGACTGGTAGTTGAAGATGCTCCGCGATGATTACGGTATACGTTGAAGTTCGGCGTGTGGCTTCCACTGCGCGGCTGCTGCTGCTCTTCCACGGCAGTGTAGATGGCAAAAAGTGACGCTGCTTCCTGTTCGGGTGGTGAATTACGCCACCGCTCGATAGCTACCGGCTGAAAAGGGGACGGCGGGCTCTGTATGCTGATAGGAGTCGAGTTACTCCCACTCCCAGGTCGCCTCATCATGTACTTGCTGCGGCGCCGGGGTAATCTGTGCTGGTGTGGCGGTGCATTCTGCTCCACCAAACTCTGCAGGGTGGAAAGATCGAATACGTCATTTTGGGCAAGCAAGTTCGGCGAGGGCGACTCTAATGGTGATAAGCTGTCGATAGCGAAATTGTCGATGTCGAAGTTATCTTGGTTGTACGTGAAATTGTCCCCTAGTGCGCTAGGAGCAGATGTCGAGAAGTCGATCCCGCCATAGTCATTCCAGTGATCTTCG
>Ga0265797_10008550_pt1 | contig 13586 bp, 10 predicted proteins | sample P2T30metagenome_FD_192433 | JGI IMG/M metagenome (GOLD analysis project Ga0265797, IMG submission 192433) | Plant litter microbial communities from East Loma Ridge, Irvine, California - P2 T30 | ecosystem: Environmental > Terrestrial > Plant litter > Unclassified | place: USA: California... | reverse complement strand
TCCAAGATCTCATGTGACGTGCTGGGAACAGCCTTCGATGCATTTATTGAAGATGTAACATAAGAACGCTCGAGCATAGTCCAATTTTCCTTGTTGCACAACACGTCATTGCCGATCCTTGAGCCACTTGGCCGTCGTTCGCAATTGCCAGCCATCTCGAATACGCGAACGCGCATCAGACAAAGCTCTGTTCCTGATTACACCAAATACACTTGAGACGATCGCAAAGATTGAGAAAATTGCGCGACTGCGCAGTGTATGATTTCTATATTCTACTTGCTTCCGCCAAGCTAAACCTCAATCGCTGCGGTGATGATGCTTTGGCACTCTCCCACGACTTCGTCCAGAGCCTGTCTCGAGTTCACAGGAACAACATCAATCTCGTCATCTCCGGCCGCCTCAAGAAGATCGACCTGTGCATCCACCATACCAGGAGCCATATAATGGTCCTGTCGCTTGGTCAGTCTGGACTTCAGCTCTTCACGACTGTCCGTTTCAAGCATGATGAAGACTGTCCTGACACCAGCAAGCTCCTGGAGCGCACGCAACTCTTGTCGGTACATGGTCCTTAAAGCCGAGCAAGTGACCAGTACTGCTGGGGCCCCAGTTGTCCGTAGCCGGTCCATGACTGCTCCACGGATGTGTGCCAGCCAACTCAGTCGGTCAGCGTCCGTCAGGGGAATGTGACTACCCATTTTCTGACGGGCTACTTTTGAGTGCATATCGTCGCCCTCAATCATCGGCAAGTTCAGTGCATCTGACAATGCGCGAGCGACTGTCGACTTTCCCGAGCCGCAAGGACCGCCGAGGACAATGACAGCTGGTTCGGCCTCCGACACCTCTTGTGCAGACCAGCGTTTGTCGAGCTGGCATACAATTTTGCCTACAAGCTCTGATCCGATGACTCCGGCATTTTGTAGAGATGGCGAGAATCCTTGGGCACGCGAGGTAGCGTGCGCAAGCGAGCGTCGTGGCTTGTTGTTGTCATATTTGCTGGCAAAGAAGTCTACCAGCTTGATAGGTGGGTTCTTGACAGGATCAGCTTCAGAGGCTCGCAGTCGGCGAATCCATTCCTGCTGTGGCACGGTCTCGAACTGTAGACCAGTTTCCCTAAGAAGAGGCAACAGGTCTCTGGTCCAATGGAAGTTCTTGTCATTGACAATGTTCATGACGCCACTCTCTGCTCCTGAGCAAGCGATCTCTGAGCAAGCCTTTGCAACTGTGTCCACTGGCAGCCAGTATGGTGTCTCGTCCAGCTCCGGGAGAGCCCCTATGGTCTTCGCTGTTTGGAGCATGAGTGGGATTGCTTCCGTGGCATTCCACACGCCGTGCTGTGTGTCTCCGATGATCTGCCCGACTCGCAAGACGCGAGCTCTTAGACCAGTCTGCTGCGAGGCTCGGTCGCAAAGATGTTCCGTCACCAGTTTTGATTGAGCGTAGCCCATGCCTTGTGCGTAGCTCAGAGAGGCAGGCAAGGCTTCTGGTACCACATTACCCGGCGTAGCAGCGGTCGCAGAAACTGAAGAGCAGAAGTTGAACGAAGCTGGCTCTGGTCGCTTTGCAGCCAAGCAGAGGTTCATCAAGTTCTTGGCTCCTGCAATGCAGTCTCCCTCGAAGCTCTCAAGACCTTTGTTGAAATTCACAGACCATGCAAGGTGGATGAGGTGCGTGATGGAGCCGCTGACCTCGTCATAGTCGCTCTGCCCAAGGCCTAGATTCGCTTCGCCAAAGCTAGAAGGTAAGGCCACGATTTTTGATCTGGCAGAGAGGGAGAGCTTGTGGTAAGCTAGCCTCTCTCTCAAAGAGTCGCGGACTCTAGATCGCGCAGAGGCTTTGCTCGGTGCCCGTACGAGACAGTAGACCTTGTGCACCGAGGATTGAGACACAAGATTTGCTACTACGTGGGCACCAAGCGACCCAGTGACACCAGTCACAGCCTGCTACTGTTAGCTTTTGTCACCATCAAAAGGTTCGGCTTACTCACAATGTGCTTGCCATTCGCTGGGTTCTCCACGGGTACGTGCTGAGTGAAGTCGGCATACTTCTCAATCATAGCAGAAATCTGCTCTTCGACGCTGACGACCTGTCTTTCCGGAGCGCCAGACTGCAGACGAATGATCTCATCGGTCATCTTGCCGAGAGTGGGGAAGTCGAAAACGAAGTTGCGGCCTAGCTTCTCACCGTCCACCTTGAGATGCTGGAGGATGAAGCTGCGGACCTGGATGGCTTGCAGAGAATCGACACCGAGGCTGAAGAGGTCCGCGTCCTCGTCCAGCGAGGTTCCTTGCTTGAGTGATACACGCTTTTGCATCTCCTTCTGCAAGAACTGGAGCAGTTCAGACCTTGCCATGACCAGGGTGCCGGATTGCTTGTCAACATAAGCTGCATCGATCTGCTGAGAGAAGTCTCGGTAGAATGCGGCGCGGATGACTGTGCCCTTGTCGGTGCGACGGTAGTCAGTGTCTCTTGCCAGGACTTTGACCATCTCTTTTGAAAGTTGAGAGTAAGCCGGTACGCTACCGTTCATCTCCTCAATCTTTGGCATGACGGCATCGATGATCTCGCTGTCTTGCAGAGTTGAATCCTCAGCAGGGATGATGAAGGCACCAAGGCGTGGCTTCCCGGCGCCGAAGACTAACGCTTCTGCGACGTTGTGGTTTTGGCGGATGACGCCCTCGACCAGCAGCGGGTTTGCTTTCTCGCCGTTCTCGAGGGCAATGGTATCGTCCAGACGAGCGTAGTACTTCCAGGCATCGGGGATAGTCGGATGTGGCTCGAAGAGGTCCTTGGTTGCGTAGGAGCCGTCATCTCTGTTGGTGGCCACCTTTGAACCCCAGCCCTCGTTGACACAAGCTTCGTAGAGGTTTGGACCTCTGAGCTCCATACTGAGGTATGGTTTGAGGTGAGGAGGCACTCGCATCCAGTCCCAGCCCTTGTCTTCTCGGTGGTTGCGGAACGATGTCATCAACTGTCCGACCTCGGTAGCACCGTAATGTCCAACGAGGTTGACGCCGCTGTCGACTAGTCGGTCACCAATGGGCTTGGGACAGGCAGAACCTCCGAACATAACGATATCCAGACGACTCAACAACCTGAGGCCTTCTTCAGTCTCGCTCAAGAGCTTCAGAGCGTATGGCACACCATACAGGATGCGGATCTCCGAGTGCTCTTTCAAAGTCGCAAGCAGGTGCTTGCTAGCAAGTGGTAGTCTTGCGTTGTAGATGTATATCTTCTGTCGCGAGTGGATGGCTCTGAACAGGCAGCAGATGCCATGATTGTGGTATAAGGGAAGGGTGATGTGGCCGACGAGACCAAAGTTCTGAGAGTAGGTGTAAAGCGCCGCACGGTGGGTCTGGTAGATCGGCTTTGGCAGACCGGTCGAGCCGCTCGAGTGGATGATGAAGCAGACGTTGTTCGCCTCGCGGGTTGGATCTAGTAGCGCTGGCTTCAAGACGCCGGATGACTTCTGCGACGATGACGCCGCGAATGTGGTACCGGTCTTCACGGTCGGCAATCTCGCCGAGATGATTGCGACGCTTGAGGCGAACGTATCTTGGTAAATGAGAGCAGTCGCGCTTGTACTTGATAGCAGGGACTCGTATGCTTCGTCGGTAATTCTTGTTGAGAGCAGCAGCGCGGAGTGGCCCAGTCTGGAGATGGCAAGGAATGCGACCAGATAGTCGAGATCGGAGTTGCCGAGTAGGCCAACGACTTGCACTGCATCGTCGGAGCTGACTCTCTGAGGAACGATATTTGAGTAGTGGACCGCGGCTCTCTCAACAAGAATGTCTAATTGCTTGGGTGTCCAATCGACATAGTCGGTTCCTTCGTATGGGTAAGCAACGATTGGTCTGTCGTTGCCGCTTTGCTGCGCTCGTAGGCTGATGAGCTCGTTGATCGTCGAAGGGATGCGGTTCTCAATGTCCTCCGAGGGACTCTCAGCGAACTCGATCGTCTCAACTGCGACGTCTTTTGTCTTTGGAAGACTGACAGGAATGAGTTGTGGTAGTAAGGTCGCCATGATTGTTGAATGTGGTATTGCAAAGGGCTCAAGACGATTCGATCTTGCATATAAGTGTCAAGTCGGTGATTGATCGATGGGCGATACAAGTGCCGGCGGAACAGTATGATCTTGGCTACTTGGACGTGCCCTAGTTTTGTGTCGTTTTCCGCACGAATCCGCCAGCGGATACCGGCAGCGGTCGTGGTGGAACACCCGGGTAGCGAATTCAACGGTCAACCGCTTTTCCACGGCAATCCCATTGGTCAACATCTCGCTCCGGCATCTTCCAGCACAACAGAGGGCTTGGATGGGCTTAGATCTAGGCGAGTTCCCCGACTTCTCCGCACAGTGTGGAGGAAGAGTCTGGGGAGACACCACTGACCTCTGATTAATATATAGCAGAGTACCTCGTGGTGCCATGCCGCCAATTTGCTTCATCATCTTGTCATCAGCGGTCCGACGCATAGTCCTCACTCAGCACCAATAACATCGGACACCCGCTTGGTACTCATCATGGCGCCACAAACCACCGATAAAGCATCGACACACTCGATGGAAAAGGATTTGGAGAAGGTTGACTACATCGAAGTCAACCACAACAAGTATGCGAACATTGGTCTTACCGCTGAGGAGACCGACTTCTACGAGAACTACCCCGAGGAAGCCAGGAAGAAGATGATTCGAAAGATCGACGTCCGTCTTGTTCCTGTCTTGGCTCTTCTATACCTTATGGTGAGTCCAAACGAGATTTCTGGACCTTACTCTGAGGACTTGACTAATACATGGTGTTCTTGGGCTTAGGCTCATATCGACAGAGCCAACATTGGCAACGCAAAGATCGAAGGCATGGTCGAGGACTTGGGCATGAATGGCATTCAGTACAACATCGCCCTCTCGCTGTTCTTCATCCCATACATCCTCCTCGAAGGTACGATCCTCCAGCCATCAAGATCAAATCTGAACGCCAGCTGACCGCATATAATCTACCAGTCCCGTGCAACCTTCTCCTCAAGAAGTTCAAGCGACCCTCGACGTACATCGGCATTCTAGTGGTGTCATGGGGAATCGTGATGACCTTCACCGGCGTCGTAAAGAACTTCACCGGCCTGGTCATCTGCCGCATCATGCTGGGTGTCGCCGAAGCTGGGTTCTTCCCGGGTGCGGTTTATCTGATCACAAGGTGGGTATAGTATGCCTCTCATGGTTGACTTCATCACTGACGAGTCCAACGCAGATGGTACGGACAACGCCAAGTACAGACACGCTTGGCGCTTTTCTACTGTGCCTCCGCTCTCTCTGGCGCATTCTCTGGACTCCTCGCCTTCGGCATTGCCAAGATGGATGGTATTGGTGGTCGTCCCGGCTGGGCATGGATCTTCCTTCTGGAGGGCATCGCAACCGTTATCATTGGCGTTGCATGCTTTTTCATCATGCCAGACACTCCTGCTCTTTCTGGAAGGTGGCTTACTCCCGAAGAAATGAACTACTTCGCGATCCAGCAGATCATTAAGGATGGCGGCAGATTGACTTCTGAGAAGGGCGATAAGTTCAAGTGGTCCTACTTGATCGATCTGGTCACCGACTACAAGGTATACCTTCAGGCCTGGATCCTCTTCACAGCATCAGTCTGCGCCTACGGTCTCAAGTTCACGATGCCGTCGATCACCAAGTCGATGGGCTACTCCTCTGCTCAGGCTCAGCTTCTCACCATCCCACCGTACGTGGCTGGCGCCATCTCTGCCGTTACTCTGTCCAAGCTTGCCGACAAGTTCAACTGGCGCATGCCCTTCATCCTCGGACCCATGACCTCCGTCCTTGTCGGCTTCTGCATCCTCCTCCCTCTCGCTAGCAACATCGAGAACAGAGTGGCGGCTTGCTACATCGGCGTCATGCTCATCTGTATTGGCCAGTACCCAACCAACCCCGCCGGTTCCGCCTGGATCTCAAGCAACCTCGCCGGCGACTCGAAGCGCGCCATGGGTATCGCTCTCAACATCTGCCTCGGCAACAGCGGTGGCATCTTGGGCTCGTACATGTTCTTGGACTCTGAGAAAGAGAAGGGATACCCGACTGGTTTCGCCATCGGTCTTGTGTTTGCGGCTATCACTCTTGTGAGCACGGTCGTACTCGAGCTTTCTTACAAGAGAATCAATAAGCAGAGAGATGCTATGGATGAGGATGAGGTTAGGGCGAAGTACAGTGAGGAGCAACTTGCGAGGATGGGAGACAAGTCTCCGTTCTTCAGGTACAAGTTGTAGGGTACACTGTCTGGGTTACGGCAGGTATGAAATGAGACGGGAATCATATGGATTGGAAAAGAGAGACCAGCAAGGCAGCCTTTCAATGAAATCAATGTTGCCGAAATACATGCTTCCTGTAACCTGTCTAAAAGTTGCCTCCCATATAAATGTATGACAGTGCTGTTCTGTCAAGTAGATTGCGTTCGATCGGAATTTGTTGTCTGTCGCTCCTGGTGAGAGGAACTTCGAGCCATGCATATTGAAAGATACTTCATATTATCCGATCAATCACATGCGACCATAAAATAAACGAAAGGAGTCTACATCGAGACATCATGGTAAGATAGTCGAACCGTCGTGCTAAAACCGTTACCCCAAACCCTAATTGCATGATCATGACTTAGGGTCGCTGAAATATAGCGATAATTTCGGTGTAGCGATCGCTGCTTTCTCCATCGAATAACGTACATGTACTTGCATACCTTTTGCAACGAGATACCAACGGACAACGTCCATATATCTGATGTATACCTCATAAGTGTAGGCTCAGGATCACGCAGGATTTCGCGATCGCCTAGGTCTACCAACATTTTCGGACATGCTACGTACACACAATCACGCGTAGGCAGATTTAGGTACATCTCAGACGCGCCCGGCGAGCCCGCGGTTTGATGTCTCGCGTCGTTGCAACAGGTCAAGGGGTGCGCGAGTCCGTGATAATTACATATATCAACAACCGCGCCGTCTACCAACATCGACCCTCAGTGGTGCGATTCTTGCGTTTCAAGATGCCAGCCATAAAGAGAATCGCCTTTACTGTGGATGAGAAGGTCGCCCTACGCAAGCAGCATGCTCAGAATCCAGAGCTTTCACAAAAGGCCCTCTGCAAGTGGTTTGAGGAGTCGTTTAGCAAACCAATCCGGCAAGGAACAGTCAGTGAAGTTCTGAGTACTCGGTACAGCCATCTTGACCAGCAAATCACTCCTTCGCAAGCCGCGAGCAAGAAGCAACGCATGCAAGCTTACCCTGCGCTTGAGACTGCTCTCTCGCAGTGGCTGCTCGCGCAGGGGGCTACACCTGTCGTCAGTGGTGAGGTTCTTAAGGCGAAGGCGCGCTTCTTTTGGCACCAAATACCGCAATATCAAGACCAACAGGAACCGTCTTTCAGCGACGGCTGGCTCGCCAGGTTCAAACACAGGCACGGCATCAGCCTCAAGCCGCTTCCGAAGCCAAACGCCAGCGCCGCCGCCCAGCCCTCGGCTCTTGACCATGAAATCTTCTCCGCATTTGCCGTCGTACCTCTGCCTTTTCCACGCCTGTGCGGAAATCCGACCTCTTGCAGCCGACCACTCCACTACGTCGCGTCGAATCATCACGTTTATCATGTCTAATAATCAGGACATCCACTCCGAGAACAGCTTACCAGCCTCGAAACGTCGACGAGTTACGCGAGCTTGTGATAATTGCAAATCTCGCAAACGCCGCTGCAATGGCGAGAAGCCATGTGCATACTGCACGGAACACCGAGCTCTCTGCACCTACGACGCGCCTTACACTCGAGGCAAGTCAGACAACGTGACAGCGCCTGTGTCGAGAGATGCACACCAAAGTCCGCGCGGCTTGTCACGGTGGCCTCATCTTGCTAGGCATTCGGTGACATCTGGCAATTCCCAGAATCCGGACGTGTCGAGAAGCTCGCATAGCAGCTCTCCTTGGCCACGCAGCTCCCTGATACAACCAGCAGCCGCTATCGCAGAGGATGATGAGCGTACAGGAGCGCAAAGTAGTAGGGCGAGATCACCCATTGGAGGCGAAGGAGCTGCGCCTCCGGGCCAGTATTTAGGACCCACATCACCTTTCTCGGTAGGTCGTCCATCTCTTCTATCGGCAGATCGAGTTATCCCTGCGTTGTGCTTGTTGTACTCCATTCGCTCAATGTATTACACTTGTGGCGTGAAACATTGCGCCGAGGCGGCGGCAGACGGTCTCCAAAAGGTTCAGACTGCACAGCAGCAACGATCACCTAATTCATCCCGTCTAAACTACGCGAGACCCATCAATACCTCATGAATAATCATCGTACTGACACGTAAAAGTTCATACGCCGAGCTTCAAGACGCTTCGGGAACCTCAATGCGGTCACCACAGCGTCCACATCGGAAGAGGCGAAACCGGGCGTGTCCATCTTCAGTATGGGAGATCGTCAACTTCCAGACATCGACCCGACACCTTCCCTCCCAGATGAAGCTGAAGGCAACATATTCGTCAGCAGGTATTTCGACTTCGCCATGGCCACTTATCGCTTCCTGCATCAGCCTACTGTCATCGAATGGCACAAACGTTTGCACGAAGACAAAAGGAATGGCACCAGTATTCTGCCGCCCATACAGAAAGCCATCCTTCTGATCGTTTTTGCGACTGGTACTCTCTACAACGTAGACGACACTCACACGGTACTGCCAGATACAGATCATCCAGAAGGCCTTCGATTATCTGGCGAAAAGTACTTCCAGGCTGCGCAGAGAATAATTGCAAACGAGACCGGTTCTGTTCAATTAGAATCTGTTCAGGCAAGATTGGCGTCAACTTTGTATCTGCTCAACACCTCCCGACTCAATCAAGCTTGGTACCTGTTTGGCACAACTACCCAACTAATCACAGCGCTCGGTCTCCACAGAAAGACTTCGCATCTTCAAAGAGACTACGTGCTTTCGGAATGTCGAAAGCGGTCGTTCTGGGCCGCATTTACACTTGACGGCTATCTGAGCGTCATGCTCGGGCGTCCACCTTTCATACATGACGAATTTGCCGACCAAGAGTACCCACAGCCGCTGAATGACCAGGACATCACCGCGACCACGATAAATAGGCAATCCAAAGGCATTGATTGCTTGATCACCGCCTCAATCCTTCACGCCAAATTGGCCCGCAACGTGAGGCAAGCTTCCAAGGACCAGTATCTACTGCATCAGTTCAGCGAAGAAAAGCAGATACGCACCGCTGCGCACTTGAACGACGAGATTGCTAAATGGCAAGACGAACTTCCAATCTTCCTCTCTGGTGCGATCAACCCGGCCAGTCTTATCCCGGTCTTTCGCCGGCAGGTCACCGTTTTGAGAATGGGATGCGCACATGCGATCATGCTGGTGAACCGGCCGCTAATTCTTAGCCGGCATGCTCCTCCCACTGCTATCCAGCCTCATGTTGAAGAGTGTCTATCTGCTGCGAAGCAAGTGCTTGAGCTGGTGCTTGACTTTGTCGCGGACAATCACATGTTCCAAGGGTTCTGGAAGACTCAGGTAAGATATCATCTCTCATAAGCTATGCCACATTGCTGACCAGATACTCAGTACGTTGCCTTCAACGCTCTCTCAATAGTATATGTCTGGATCATCCAACGCAAGATCGGCCGACTGGCCAACGTCGTCTCGCAATACGAAGAAGCAGAACTCTTCAACATCGCCGAAGCTGTCCAGTCGCATCTCGCAACAGCCACCGAGAGCAACGCGCCCAATCTCAGATACAGTATCATCTTGGGAGAACTCCAGCGAGAAGCAAGAAGAGTCGTCGCTCCATCCTCGCAGACAAATTCGAGCGGCGATCCAGGAACTTCGAGCTCTTCTGGTCCGCATACAGATCCAGCTTCCGCCACCGAGCAGCCGCTGTCGTTGGGGTCGGACTGGGATATGGGTAGTATGGACTTCCCACTAGATCCAAATTTGTGGATGCAGCTGGATTCTTTTCCGTTCAGTGAGTCGACGTCGTGGCGCACTTATTTGGCGAGAGCAAATCGCTGACAAGTAAGCAGCCAACAATCATTTCCACCAGGACAATTACAGTTTCTCGACCAGCCCAAACATGGGTGCGACCATGTGAGAAGTGCTATTACAAAAGTTGGCATCAGAGTACCTGTGGTACAACCTCCTCAGACGGTTCCGAGGCCGCGCATACCAGCGTTTAATGTATGTGAAAACTTTCCAACAGCTCGAACAACTTCGCCCTGCCCATCTCATCTCCAAAGAGCATCAGCTTTCCTTTGCATGGCCATCCCCTTGAGGGTGAGTTTGACCATGTCTGTGATTTGCACCCACACTCCCAGTGATCGCAAGGAGATTGGGCAAGCATTCGAGGTGGTAGACTGCATCTGCAGTTTGTAAAAGATTCTGTGCCGACTGCCACGTTTGCGTTGCAGTCTGTGTTTGCGCCTGTCTTTGTCGGCTGTTTCGCGCGTCTGACAATGAGTACCGTGGCAGCAGCTGCTGACTCCGCCGTCCCTGCCACCGGAGCAAACTTTCTGGATAGATATTCTCAGCACTGCTACAGCTACGAGTGCAAGCGTTGTGCCTCCGTATGCCAAAGTAGCTATCAGGTTCATATTGGCATTGTCGCAGCTTTTCAATCGTAGGATTTGCGTACCAAATCGGTGCGACATTTCTTCACTGGTATCTGGACAACCGCGATCCGACTTGCCCGCAACTTTCACTAACACTGTGGAACAAGGTGACCGTGCACCGCATTTTACAAGGCACACGCGACATCTATACTTTCCCGCCATCGTCCCCCGTACCTCCATACAACCACATTGTTCCGCCTCTACCACCCACACTGTTGAACGCACCGCATCGTCTAGCTGGAGAAGACAAACACCCAGCAGACCACAAACAAAGCAAGATCTTGGAACACAACCACTACACTCCCAGTGCTCCCTGGCACCCTTGCCATGGCGCCAATTTATCCTGAGTCCGAGTTCGCCATCTTGCTGAGTGTCCGCAAGGAGAAGACTTCGCTGCCTGCAATCCGCGTAGAGACAGCCTTAGACGGTCTGCCGCACTTCTCGAGCAACTACCCGCGAGGACGTGTCTGGCAGTCCGCCGTCTGGCCAGAAGAACTACGAGAAGTCCAGCACGTCTCCGTAACGATCGAGCTCGGCTCTCAATGCGCAACCCGCGACCGCATCGCCATGAACCACACCTTCGCTGGCCTCATCAACTTTCTCGACGCCGCGAGCAGAGTCGAGTTTCTGCGCATCCAGATCCCGGACGCCCACCACTTCACGACAACAGAACTCCTCGAAATCATTCAGCCCGCGACAATCCTAGTGCGATGCCGTCCGGAAGTCGCCACCAAAATCGTCGACGTCTCAGCAGAGCTGGCCGATGCTGCTGTGCAAGCTAGAAGGTCGCACAGTCGCAGCGACGATACCATCGAGGAACTCTATAGCAGAGTCAGAATTGCGGCTCGCGCTGCTGGGCGGCTGCATCTGGCTGGGCTGCATGCGCGGATCGAGAAGTTGAATTGTGATATGGCGGAGATTATGGCAGAGGTGGGATTCGTTGGACCTGGGGTGAGGGAGAAGGTGGAGGTCGCGATTGGGAAGTTGGATGGTGTGCTGGCAGGGCTGATGGAAGGACTTTGAGAAGTCGCGGCAGACATTTGGGCTCGGCGCAGTAAGGTAAAATGGAGGACGGATTGCTCGCTACGAGATGGAGGCGTCGGCGACTGGGATGATACATCAATAGATTTCCGATTGATGGAGAGTACTTTTATGCTTCCAGGCCCCAAAGCTATTGCGCTAAAGTCGAATACAAATTTCGCGGCGGAAGATGGCCTGCCGACGATTTTCTTGTTCCGCGTCGTACACCAAAGGCATCTACTTCAGCTTCTGGCCCTTCTTCGCCTGAGCCATCCATTCCTGAATTCTCTCCACACCATACCTGGGGATGCCCTGGTATCTCTGCTCGTTATACGTCTCGTTGAGTTCCCTGACCACAGTCTCAAGCCTGCCAACAGTAGTCCTCTTAGCAATGCGAACATCGTCCCTCGCCATCAAAGCCTCCGCTTGGCCCATAAGCTCCATACGCTTCTCCCTGACCTGCGCACCATCCTTCTTCTCAGCCTTGCACAGTCTGCAGTCGCAGTCGAAGCCCCATGTCTTCCTGAGGTTGTCAGCTCTGTCCTTGAGATCGATGGACTCGGAGTAGCAGTGGAAAATCTCCTCGCCGGCTTTGATGGGGCGTGTGGCGCGGAAGACCATCAAATCGCCGACGCTGTCCTTCTTTGCGTTCGGAATGCAGGAGTGGTTGATGTAAGCTGAGCGCACCCACAGACCGGTGCTTGCTTTCCTGCCGTCTTGCTTGCCGGTGGCGAAGGTCTCGCCTGGTCCGAAGGCGTTACGGGAGACGATGTCGTGGATTTGGAAGGCGTCGATGACGGGGCTTCCATCTTTGATGAGGAGTTGCTTGCCCAGACCCTCGTGGTCGCCGAACAAGCTCATGGCCTTCTCGATTTGTGAAGGGTTGGCGGCGAGTTTCGCGACAATAGCCTTGGTCAAGCCGACAGGCTGCACTCTGGTCTGGCTGTCACGAGCATCCACCGTCAGAGCGGTCCAGCCATCTGCTTCATGACTCCACACAATGCAGAGAGCCTTCTCGCAGAGGATGATGGAGCCGGCATCGATATCCTTCGTCGCGAAAAGACCAAAGCCGTGGCCCTTGCTTTCCTTCCTCTCGGTGTTGCCATCGTAATCAGCCGCATCAGCACGTGGACGAAGCTTCGACAGGCCGGATCTGATCTTGTTGAAGTCGTACTCTCCCGTCTTCTGCTCGTGCAGACGGGTGGCAAGCTTTTCCAAGTTGGTTGCTGCGTCCTTGTCGTTGGGCGCAAGGCTCTTTTGCTTCTCGAAAAGATCCTTGGCTTCTTGCCATTGACCAAGGTTGTAGGCAGTGCAAGCTGCGCGGAAGTAGGCCTTGCTGTCGAGATCCTTGTGTCGGGCGTCGTCGATGTCGGTCACCGCGGCGATGCCGTCTGTCTTCGCCTCGTCCATGCGGTTGAGCTGGAGGTTGACGTGAGCACGGTTGCGGTGGATGTCGCGAGCCAGCTTGTCGTCAGCCGCACCACCTTTTGTGAGAGTGGCAAGTCCTTCGGTGTATTTGGCGTGGGCTTCTAGAAGCTCCTTGCGCTTGAGTGCTGCGTTGCCCTCTTCCTTGCACTTGGTAGCCCGCTCGACAGCAGAGGCACCTTCGCCGGAAGAGACTTCCTCGTTGTGGATGACGATATCAGAAGGGTGATCAATTCGAAGTGTAGGCTCGTTCTCGTCGCTCAGAGTGAAGTATGGCTCTTTGATCGTGAACGCTGTAATCAAGTCGAGCAAGTCCTCGCCACCTCTTGACTTGTGCACGACGATTTCCAAACGCTCAGCATCGTCTGAGCCTTCTTCCTCAATCATGGTCCAAGTGTGAGCCTTCTGCTCCACCACTGCTTCCTTTCGTCTAACAGCAAGCTTGCGTCCCTTGTGGTGCGTCTCCATCTTCAGCTCACTCAGCTTCATGGGAGTCAGCTCCTCC
>Ga0265797_10008549_pt1 | contig 13588 bp, 12 predicted proteins | sample P2T30metagenome_FD_192433 | JGI IMG/M metagenome (GOLD analysis project Ga0265797, IMG submission 192433) | Plant litter microbial communities from East Loma Ridge, Irvine, California - P2 T30 | ecosystem: Environmental > Terrestrial > Plant litter > Unclassified | place: USA: California... | reverse complement strand
CACCACCCTCGCCCTCCATAACCAGAATCTCGTCGCTATCCGCGCTTTGGGCACCCGCATGGATGAGGATGGCAACGCGGTTGCCGAAGACCTGCTCCAGCTAACCACAAGGGTCGATAAAGCGGAATCGGGCCTCATCGAAATCAATAGGACCGTTGCGGGCCTGGACTTCGCGACCGCCGAGGAGATTGACCAGAAAGTCGCCAACTTCGGCAAGGGCGTGACTGCTTGGCAGGTGGAAGAGCAGCGAGTTCGCAGCACCAAAGATACCGCGCTCGCCGAAGACATCAACGCCATGGGCACGAGGATCACAAAGGAAGTTGGTGACATCAAAACCACCTATGACGGACAGTTTACAGATGTCAGGCGCCTCATTGTCGACGCCGCAGACGGCACGATCAAAGCGGAAGATCTAGACCGCCTTGACCTTAAGCTGACCAAGGCCATTGGCGATGAGATTACCACGCGCGAGGTGGCAATCAGCAATGCCCGTGAGGCATGGGTCGAAGGCGACCGCGTAGTCGCGCAGACCGTCAACGAACTAGGCTCTCGCGTTACCCGCGAAGTCGATGGCGTGAAGACCACCACCGAAGCGGCAATCCGTGACGGCTTGAAAACCGTTGTGGATCAAGCTGGTGCTGCCACAGAGGCAGTCCGTGTCCTATCGAGCAGCGTCAACGGGCTGACCGGCCCCAACGGCGTCATTCAGGTCATTCAGGAAACTGAGGCGCGTAACGATGGCGCTCGTGCTCAGGAAACACGCAACCTCCAGAGCCGTCTAGACAACTTCAATGGCGCATCACTGGAACAGCAGTTCAGCACCTATGCCAACAAGGTCGATGGGGTTGGCGCTCAATACGTCTTGAAGGTCCAGACTGACAATAATGGCGTCCGCTCCATCGCGGGTATGGGCTTGGCGATTGACAATAATGTATCCGCGATTGCTTTTACCGCTGACAGCTTCCGCCTAACCACACCGGGCTCATTCCCACAGCAGGTATTCTACGCAGACGCCGATGGCGTTTACATGCCTAATGTCACGGTGGACAAGCTCAAGGCTGGCGCGATTGATTTCGAGTTTATCAGCAAGCAGTCAATCCGCGATCCCAACGCTGGATATCAGGTCATGCCCGGTGGCCTGATTTTCATGTGGGGGCGTTTCCGTCAGGTCATTCGCAACGAAACCACCTTTTCGATCTCCTTCCCCATCGCATTCCCAAATCAGTGTCTCAGCTTCAACGCAACACCGTACCTCATCTACTTCAATAACGAACGTGACTTGTGGATTCAGAACATCGGACAGACCAGTCGGTTTGGCGCAACCGTTGCTACCCAGGCCGCTCGCCGTGACGATCAATATCTGGATGGCTTCGACTGGTTCGCGGTCGGGTTCTAAGGCAAACGAGCACTCCCGCTAAATATCGGAAACGAATTAGCGGGAGAGCCGACCAAATGGCATTTGAATATGAGGACAGCGGCTCAGTAAATCTGGTAGGCGGCTCCACTGAAGTTACAGGCAATAATACTAACTGGGTTGTCAATTATGATGGCATCGCGCTCAACATCGCTGGTCTCAGCTATCCCGTGCGCAGCATTGACGCACGGAACCGACTGACCCTCAAAGAGCCTTACACCGGCCCCAGCGTCAGCAATGTCAGCTACACCTTCCTGCCATTGGCCAACGAGGTATATTCGCTGTCCGGTCAGGTCGCGACAGTGCTTGAGCGAGCTGGCGAATTGATTGACGCCAAGGTCGGCCCGGCTGGTCCAGCAGGTCAGCAAGGCCCCGCAGGTCCCAGCGGCAAGAACGGCGACGCGGGCTTCGGCGCAATTACCAATTTCACTGAATACACCGGCCAGCCAGCAGGCGGCAGCGGCGTCTATATGATCGTCCCTGTTGCTCAGGGCGAACCAGGCATCACGCTCACTCAGAGCGCGAAGGTCATTCTCCCCCGTGACAAAGCAAACGCAGGCATTGGCTTGTGGATCAACGCCACGACGAGCGGCTACGCGATCACCCTCGGACTCAGCAACGCACCTGAACCCCAGCCAGACGTTCCGACTGAACCCGTCGATTTGTCCGGTAGCAGCACCATCTATGGCGCTCCCGGCACGATCATTCCTCTTGGTATCACTCTGGGTGGCAGCACGGCCAGCTTTACGGTCAACCGTCCCGAAGAACTGCCCATCATGATCGAGCGCAAGGTCGATATCGTCACCCCTACCAGCAGCCAGTGGACGCTTGGCGGTTCGGGCGCTCCCTATGTGGTGAGCGGCAACGCCGTCAGCAGCACCGCAGGCTTGAACAAGAACGGCACAGGCTTTGATTTCCGCAACGGTCACGTCGTCGTCAACCAGGGCAGCTACCTGTTCAGCCAGGCACTGGCCTTGGATTTCAAGACGAGCAGCAATGACATCGTAACCCAGACTCCACCGTCGATGCGTCTCAGCTTCAAGGGTGTCGTTCCTGCCGGTGCCATGGAGCCAATTCTCGCAAACGTGCTCGACTACAGCACGGGCGGCATGACGCTGAAAACCTACTGGCAGGGCAGCACCCTACAGCTACAGCTTCATCGCAACGGCTCGACCGAAAATATCATCAGCCCCGAGGCTCCCTCGCGCATTCTCGGCACCAATCAGCTTTACGAAGCAGAGTGGAACGACAACCCCGGCGGCGTCGGCGGTACGGTTACGTTCTACGTGGACGGACAGCAGATTGGTTCGCCGGTCGCCACGACTAGCAAGCCCCGTGTCGCGGCAGCGGCTTCGTTGGAAATCAACGCATCGGTGGGCAACACCTCGCAGAGCATCAACAACCTGGAAATTGAGTATGTGAAGGTCGGCGCAGGCAAGCCCGGTATCCGCAGTGACTACGTGACGGTCAGCGATGGCCCGATCAGCGCGGCCGATCTTGAGTCCCTTGTAGTTGATGCGCGAGCACTCACGGGCAACCAGACTGCGCGACACCTGACCTACACGGCCAACGGCTCGCAGATGTATGACATCGAAATTGTCGTCGGTGAAATGGTGCTGCCAGCCGGTCGCGCATACAAAGCGGTTCTTGAGGATTGGTCGAGCGGATCGGCTGTTGAGCATCCCAACCACCTCGTCATGACCAAGGCCAGCGCGCAGAATTGTAAGTTCGAGGACGCTCCGCTGTATGGTTCGCAAGCCACCTGGACCGAGGTTTTGCCGCAGGGTCCTGTACCCAATATCAACGGCATCAACTACTATTGCGAGGGCATTCGCATGGGTACGTATGTCCAGTTCCAGTTTGGCTACGACTGGGACACCAACACCATGCCGAGCGCGCCCTTTGGCGATCCATCGGGCAAGGACAGCTACATGGTCCCCCATAAGTGGAAGATCATCGACAACGCCGGTACGCTGCTGGCGCGCATCGAGAAGCCAAACGGCGAGCCGCTGAACAGCAACAGCTCTCCCGCTACGTGGCAGGGCACTTACGATGGCCGCGGCGTGGCACAGATCACGACGGCCAACCCTTGGTATCCACATGGTACCGTACGCAGCGGCGTCATCTGGCGCAGTCACGATCCCGTGGCTTACACCCAGCAGCAGGTCTGGAACACGGTTCCGGTTTACGACTTCCGTGTTCCGTTCGCGTCCAAGACCGGCTTTTCGGTTAACGGCGGCGACATGCGTATCTTTGGCGACGGTCAGGCTAACGGCTTCGCGAACTACCGCGTTATGTCGTGGGAGCAGACCACGTACCTGGACATTCAGGCGCAGGCACAGGCCACCAAGGACCCCTGGAAGGGCGGTGTCTACAACCCCGATGGCGCAGTACCCAACGCAGGCGTCTGGCTAAAATACACTCCATTCAACCAGATGGGCCGATCGCCGATTACCGGTCCTGGCGGTACGCGCGATGATCGTCAGATCATGCCGGAAATGGTTGCCCTATATGCCCGCGATGTGAACGCAAAGCGTCCGCACGACGAGCGATCCATGAAGCAAATCGCGCTCGACTACCTCACCGGCTATGTCAGCGATCCATATCACGCCTTTGAGAACGGCAGGAATAAGCCGCTCTACAAGGGCAACATGCGCCGCAATATCACGATGCGTAACCACTACTATGGACCGGGACAGGCAGCTACCCCGGCAAGCCAAGCCTTCTACGTTCAGGGTGGTCGCCCTTACGAATGGTCCAGCGGTAGCAGCCCACTTCGAGTGAAGGTGCCCTACGGTGGCGTCAATCCAACGAAGCCCATCTTCGGTACCAACCAGATTGACGAAGCACACGGCCATCAGCTTCCCCATTGGGGCTCGCTGCTATTCCAGACGCCTGAATTTGCGTTCTTGGGCCACAGGTTCTTCGATCAGGTCAAGCTCTACGACAACGTGATTCTAGGCAAGAGCGACAGCAACAAGGAATTCGCTGAGCGTGGCGCAGCTTGGAAATTCCTCCAGACTGCCATGGCGTGGAAGACCGCTTCGAATAACTCGGATCGCCTCTACAGCCGTGCCGATGTCATGGACTTCATCACCTTTGATTTTGAGGTATTCTACGACACTTGGTATGCGACCGATCCCGGCTTCCTAAACCCGCCAACCAACATCATGACTGGTGGCCAGTATGATCCGACCAAGGCGGTGTTCGCAGGCGCAGCGCGTTTCGGCCCATGTAAAGCTGATGGTGAAGTCGACGGACTCTTCGCTCACGACTTCTACGCTGGCTACTGGCTGAGCGCGCTTCACGTAACAGAACGTCTTGGTTTCAATGACGCTCTTCGCGATGCCTCTCCCAAGGTCAAGGCAGTCATCGACTGGCTACTGGCGTGCCACCGGAAGCGCATTGTTGGCCGTACCAATGACGGCGCGCTTATCAACGGCACCGGCTCTGACTATCTCACCCAATACTGGTCCCCCGCCGAGATCTACGCGGCTAAGGGTGATGTGACGAAGCTACACCAGAATATGGCAGCAGTCGCAGTCGCACGTCCGGCACCAAGCTGGGACACCTACAAGCCGGGCAACACCCCTGAACTGCGCGATGGTCAGGCAATGGACCAGCTTCTCGCCGGTCCCGCACTACTCAAGGATATGGGTATGAGCGGAGCCGACTTGGACAAGGCAGTGACGACCGCCGAGCAGCGTTTCCAGGAGAAGCTGACAAGCGAGACTGCCAAGGGAGCGGGACAGGCAGGTGTCGACTGGTTCAGATATCACCAAGCAACCAACAACAGGCCCGTGAGGCCCTAAGAGCCGGTATCCAACTAAATATCCGTGATAACTGCGAGGTCACGGAATGGCGTTGGATACTACTCCTATTGAACTACGAGCATATAATCCCGCGTCCGCTGGATCATTGGTCTTCAACCGGATTTGGGGGCTGGTCACTCAGGGTGAGCCAGTCTCCCATTCAATTGTTGAAGCCTTCTTTCACGTGCGTGACAATGGCCGCACCAAGCTAGAGCTATCGCTTGGCAAGGGCCTGACTTGGGATGACGCAGCCAAGTCTATTCACATCCAGATCACCAATGAACAAGTGGCTTTCATCCGGGCGACGTCTGAGATGGATTACAGCTTCTATGTCGTTTGGGATCATGGCGCGGTCCAGACCCTCAAAGAAGGAACCGTAACAGCGGTCAAGGTGGCCTAAACATGAGTTCGGGAAAAGAAGTCGGGATCACCGACCTGCTCGCAGAAGCTGAATACGAAGTCCTGGAAGTAGCAGCCGGTCTGGTGTCAGTGCCCGGTCCACAGGGCGAGACCGGTCCTGCCGGTCAACCCGGTCCCGCTGGTCCTGCCGGCCGTGACGGTATGGATGGTCGTGATGGCGTTGACGGACTGCCCGGTCGCGATGGACTGGACGGACTTGATGGAGCTCGTGGCCCCGCTGGTATCGACGGCATTGATGGCCAGAACGGCAAGAATGGTGCCGACGGTCAACGCGGTCCAGCAGGCGCGGATGGCCAGCCGGGAGCAAAGGGCGACAAAGGCGACGCAGGAACGAATGGCCGCGATGGCGTTGATGGCGCAATCGGACCGGCTTCTACAGTTCCAGGTCCTAAGGGCGACAAGGGCGATAGTGGTCCAGCAGGACCAGCCGGAGCCGATGGCCAGCCAGGGGCAAAAGGCGACAAGGGCGATCCCGGCGCGACTGGACCAAAGGGCGACACTGGCCTCCCCGGTGAGACCGGCGCACAGGGTCCACAAGGGCCTACCGGCCCCGCTGGCGCAACTGGTCCTACCGGTGACGCAGGCCCTAAGGGTGACGCTGGCGCACCCGGCGCCAAGGGTGACACGGGCGCGACCGGACCAAAGGGTGATACCGGAGCGACCGGCCCAACTGGCGCAGCAGGAGCCAACGGCACCAACGGCACGAATGGCGCGAATGGACAAGGCGTACCGAGCGGCGGTGCTGCTGGTCAGGTGCTGAGTAAGGTCAACGCTACCGACTACAATACCGCCTGGGTCACACCAGAAGGCGGCGGCACGACGGGCGGACTGCCCACGGGCGGCACGGCGAACCAGTTCCTCATCAAGACCAGCGCCACAGATTATGCGGCTAGCTGGCAGACCAAGACCCTCTTGGCGACAAACGGCAGCGGCAGGGAAGTTCAGTTTAGGAATGGCGCGTCGCTCGCCGCAGCAAGCAAGGTGTCTATCAACGCAGACGGCAACCTGTTCCTCGCCAACGATCTAGTGGTTCGTCAGGCACTCGTCGCCAACCGCAGCTACCTGAGCGTCAGCGATCAGTACAATCTACAGACCCAGTTCCCCCTTGGTATCTCGCACGGCTTTAGCACCCAGCGTGAGTGGCTGGCGCATGGCGAGAACCTGAGCATCTACACCAAGGCCTTTGATGCCACGTATCAGGGCACTGCCGTTCCCGTAGCTATGGGACCAACTGCTCAGACTGCCGAGCCTCAGATCACTTACGAGACGGCGGCTACGGCAGGTTCAGTGGCCTCGATGGTGTGCGGAAATCCGGTGATCAAATCGACCACTTCGGGCGTCGGCGGGCATTTCGTCACGCTGCGCCTTCGCATCCCTGCTTGGACTGCTGGTCAGCGTTGGTTCGTGGGTTTGGTCGCGGACAGCAATGCTCCCGTTGACCAGGACCCAAGCGCACTAACGAATTTCATCGGCTTTGGCGTCAACAGCGGTGACACAAATGTCCAGTACATGACGCGCACCACTGGCGCACTGACCAAGTCCGACATTAACATGCCAGCCGCTATCGGCAACACGTTCTACACGTTCATGTTTTACACACCTGTTGGCCTAGCAAACACAACTGCCACCGTCATCAGCGACGTTTACAACATGGGTGGCAGCACGACTGCCCTGCCAGATGGCAAGTATTACCTCAAAGTCTACATGGGCAGCGGCGCGGTAGCTACCAAGGCAGCAATCAGCATCAGCCGTGGCTACATCGAAAATCTGTATAACAAACTCTAACGGAGGGGATTGCCACTGGCGTCCAATACCAAATGACGGGAGCAAAGCTAACGAAGCTGGCCAAGGCCATCATTTCCAACCCGATTGTCCGGGTTGCGGCAGATCGCATCTTTGATGTGGCATTGAACAAGCTGATTGAGGCGAAGCTAAACAGGGCCAAGCGGTAACTGATATGCCGCATGGTCCTTTTCCAGCTAGTTTCGACGGCTCACCGTTGCTGTTCGGATGGGCGCTTTTCAGCCTCATCCTTATGCCGTCACTCGCGTTGATGATCGGCGGATACCTTGGCCGAGATTTGTGGAAGGATCGCAGGCGCGGCGTCGATGCCGTGTCGGCGCTCAGAAGCCTCGTCGCTGCTGTCTGTACGGCTGTCGTCCTGCGATGCGTACCCGAGGTGATTTACATGATCGCATACGCGGAAGCCTCGCAACCTACGATTGCCTCGATCCTCACGGTCAAACGCGTCTGCGATATCCTCAGCCTCGGTCCCGTGATCTTCTGGATGGGCACGTTCTGGCTTTGGTATCCAGACATCGTGCTCAAGCTGCGCTCACCTGTTGCGCTCGTCTGGGCTGATAACCGCTGGCCGCGCCTTGGACGCTTTGCCGGAGTGTCGTTCCTATGCGCGGCCTTTGCCGCATCAGTCGCGCTTGGGCGCGCTTTCTCTTAAATACGGTAGTGTTCGACCGCATCAGCCTATCCGGCCTCGTCCTCACGTCGGCTGGTACGGCGGGGCTGGCGACGGCGCAAACCACCACGCCTTATGAGGTTTGGGCACCGCTCATGTGCGGCTGTCTCGCGGCTCTCATTGTCCGTGGCATCTCGATTACCACCCCCAGCAAAAAGAAGCGCTACATGGTCTTTGAGATCCTCGTGACGCTTCTATCCGTACTGCTCACGGGCACGGTCATCTACGACCGCCAATACACGATCATGTACGCCACATTCACGGGCATGGGCATCGGCGCACTCGGCGTCGGCGTCATCGGCATGGCACGTTCATGGGCAAAGACAATGCTCCAGAATCTCGCTAGAAGCTACCTAGCCGCCAGCGATCCCAAAAAGCCTGGCACCTGACATAGCAAAGCCCGCCACTCACTCCGAGTGGCCGGCTTCGTCGTGCTACCGTCTATTAGTTAGCTACCGTTTTCACTGGCTAGGCGAAGCCGCGCATTCAAAGCCTGTTCGGCAGCTTTCTTCCTCTCCCTAAGTGCCGCCTGCCGCTCTCTATTGGTCAGCGGCTTGGCCTTCTTTGGGCGACCGCGCGGATTGGGTTCTTTGATCCCGCTTTCCAGCTTTTCGACGCGGGCACCGGGAAATAGGTCGGCCAGCCACTCCGCTGACCCCCTGCTCATCACCATGACTGTCACCGGCTGGACTGCCTTGGGATCGCGCAGCGAGCAACGCATCAGCGTCTGGTACTCGGTCTGATATGCGAGCATTGCTTGAGCTTGCTCGCTGCTGATGCCCAGCATATCGAGGAACTTATAAGCTGGCGTGGCGTGGTTGAGCGCGCTTACCAGCACTACGTTATGGATGCCCCGATAATCCTCGCGATCAATGCCGTGAATCACGCTGTCTAGGCGATAGCGACTGCGGAACAGTTCACGGTCAGCGTCAGTGTTGGCATGCCAGAGGTAATCTCGGCCATCCATGTAATCCTCAACGTACTCGGCTACCCTCGCTAGGTTGCTCTGCTCGCCCTCGTCGCGGTCTGCGTGTCGCCTGCTCCAGTTGGCATCCAGCAAATAATTGATTGTCAGCCGGTTGCCGTTCTGATGGGTGCTATAAAGCAGGTATTGACCGATGGTGGAGTGCTCAACCCAATCCACGTTCAATACCTTCTCCCAGACTGTATAGAGTTCAGTGGCTTTGAAGTTAGCAGCCATAAACGTGGCGCTGGCAAATCCGCTAACGAACGCGTCCAGGAGTATCGAGAAGAAGTCTACATGGCCCATCGTGCTTGGGTTGCTAAGCAGGTCGGCATAGTTGCTCTCACCAACGCATACCAGCTTGCCGTCGTCGCTTACCGCGTTGAGCAGTGGGGCGAAGGCTGCGATGTTCTGGTCGTCCGTCTCATTGACAATGAGTTCTTCTACCTTGGCAGCGTTGCCCACCTTCACGACCTTGACGCCGGGTGTGAGGTCGCTGCCCACATCCAGGTAATCGGTCACGATGTGGTGGGTTCGCGCAATCTGGTAGGGCATGTGGACGAATGCGCTCGGCACCTCATCGACAACTAGGTTCCAGTGCTTGCGATTGTTGGTGCTGAGCCGCTTCAAGCTCTCATGCGTGATGATGAGCACTTCGCCGTGGTTGGGCGCTGCGTGCTCGATATGCGCTTCTATGCGTCGAACAGCATCCTCTCCATAGATAACGGAGACTGGAACGCTGCGATCGATCTGACTGATCTGGCGCTTGGTCTGTTGGATGAGCTTTTTGGTAGGCTGCGCGATAATCAGTTTCTGGTGCTGCTTCGCGAGGTCAGCCGCGTGATGGCTGAGGCCGTAGGTTTTGCCTGATCCCGCTGGTGCGGACACGTAATAGAATGTGGTCATTTAGAAGTCCCTGCCGAAGTCCGCTCGTTGAGTGTGGAGGAACCGCGAGCGGGACTTCGGTGCTCTAGGCCAGGGTAGCAACTCCCTGACTGGCTCCTCCAAATGTATTTACTCAACAATCGCAATATACGCCCTGAAAGGGTCAAAATCACTATTCTCGTGCTGTAACGGCGCTCTGATTGAGTGTAACGATAATACTTTACATATACATTTTTCGTTACTCTTTTGGTGTTCATTCCTGAATTAATCGCGGGTGGTCCTATGGGGTCTGATTTGTACGGGGACGCGAAGCGGACCATGACAAATCAGGCACCAATGGGCCATTCGCAGGCAAGCCATGTGGACGCCGCTAGGTGGCCAGATGGCTCTGCCTCCGAGTTCTATCAGTCCGGTTAAAAGGCCGTGGCGGCATCTGTGCTCGGCAGGCAAGCTGCCTTCACCCAGATACCTAGCGCCTAGCTGCCGCGTGTCCTGGCGGCCCCGCTGAGCAGCAAGCGCATTACGGGTGACATGGAATTCCTGGAAATCAGCTATCTCGTCATCCCGCCAGAACAAGATGAATTAAAAGCGGGCGCAGCCCTTGTTCCAACAGAGCGCCGTTACGCCTTCACCAGATTTTAACCGATCAGCCATAGCCCAAGAGCATCGGGAGAAATCTCGTGTGCTCTTTGAACGAACGGGTTCCGTAGCTGGTGTGGTCATCAGTCGTCACTCCTCGTGACGGCAATGTCTGGGATGAAAGTCCCTCGCAGGTCAGCGCAGCGGTTGGTCAGAGACCTGGGGCCGTGCCTCAGGCCGACGAGGCTTGTCCTCACCATACGCTGAAGGTCGAGAGTTGCGGCAGTAATGTCGCGCAAGGCTGCTCGTCCACCATGCTGGCAAGGAGCCTATCTAATGAGCACTGTTACGAACAACGTCATCACGATGGTCGATGATTTCCGGGCTGCTACGGTGAACCACCGTGGCGAACTGGATCAGATTACCCTCAACGGGCGTCGGAAGGTCTGGGAGAACGTGGCGCAAGCCGCATTGCTTGCCCAGGACATCCTCAAGCCGGAAAACAAGGAAAGCTATTACGCGGCGCTTCTGGCGCACGGGCTGGCCGCACCTGTCGATGGCAAGAAGGTGAACCCCTACGCGCTCGTCGTGAAGCTGCTCTACGGTGAATGGGAGGATGAACAGGCTAACGTCTTTCAGCCCAACCGCTCTGCCGAAAAGTACGCTTGCGTCTTCCGCTATTTCGCCAAGCGGCGCGGTCGGTTCGATACTGTCGAACTGATTGTCAGCCACATCGAAACCACTGAGGGCAACCTCAAGGGGATCGAGGCACAGGATCGCACCGAACACCAGACGTCCAAACCCTCGCCTTCGGCGTCGGCCAACGACAATATGGAATTGGGTCTGCGCCTGGATCAGGGCGAGGTCACTCGCCTGGATGAGCGGCCTGAGTTTATCCCGGAGGACGTGTCCTATGGGAAGCTCTGGTTCCGCATGGTGGATGGCGAGGTGATCGTCATGGGTTACGAAGCGGTCTCTGAGGCCGCGTACAAGACCCTTGCTACCAAGCGTGGCAAGACCATCCGCGAAGCGCACAACGCCAAGCTGTCGTAAAGTGACAACAAGAACCCCTGGAAAGCCTCATACGCTTTCCAGGGGCTTTTTGTATTGAACTAGTGGATTGAGCAGCCACTATGGAAACGCTCACTGCGAGCACTACTATTTAAGCAGCCGCATAAAGTCTTCCAGGGTCAACACTACCAGCGCGTCCTTGCGATCCGCCTTGATGACAGCGAGGGGCGTTAGATCGTTCTGCGACCGGGCTTGGCCCAGAGCATCATAGACCAGCGCGATTTTGGCGCGGGCCTTACACTCGACGGAGAAGGGAAACGCGGCCTTCGCTGCCGTCGATAGCTGAATGTCCTCGCCGTTGCTGCCCATGGGGCAACTGCGAACATCGTCCTCAGTCAGCGAAGGATGCGCCGCAAGGACGGCATCGCGCACCTTCTTCTGGAGGTTGCGGCCCTTGGCCTTTGCCGCTGCCGTGCTGATGGCCATTAGGCTTCGTTCTTCGACACTGCGCCCTTGGCATTGAGCCAGGGTAGAACTTCGGTGCTGACAGGAACGCCAGCTGGCCAGCGCACCGCTACTGCGCGGCTCTTCTCAATCCATGTCTCATTGACACCATCGCTCTGGTTGCCGCCGAGGACGCGGTACGCGGTTGCGTTCTGACCGACGAGGAAGCCCACATGGCCACCACCGGGACGCTGGAACACCACCACTGCGCCGACGACTGGCTTACATGCGACGCCCCAAGTTGCCCATGCGCTCGTACGAACTGCGATAGGCGCGGGAGTTAGCCCAGCTTCCTTTACGCAATGCGCGACAAACAGGCCGCACCAGGGAGTGCCGTCTTCGTTGTAGGCCATACCAAGTGCCTTGTTACCAAGTGCCTTTGCCCAGCCGATGATTGTTGGATTGCTCTTCGCACCAGGAACTTCCTTGGTGCCGATTAGCGACTTTGCTGTTTTGATCCACTTTTCCATACAAGTAGTTAGCGAATCGACCAAACTGAGCTTTTTGACCCCGTTTGAAGCCCTATTTGGGCATTCCCTGTAAATAGTTGAGCGGAAGACAGAACCGCGCAAACTACAAAGGGGATTACAATGACACCGATTACACTCAGCCGCTTCGAAAAGTCCGCCCGTGCTTTCACATTCAGGGACAGTTACAAGGGTTGCCTCAGCAATGCTGACGACAACTGCGCTCCCATTGAGTCCCACATGGAAGGACTCATTAAACAGCTAAAGACTTACGCCGACTAACCAACGGGTTGGTCTTTTGCCGAATGGCTCAAGGGCACGAACGTGGCTTCCAATCTCGTGGGCGCGAACGCGATCATGCTGGAATACGCGCTATCCCGTGACGACACCGAGATTGTTCAGCGGCTTCACGACCGCGCATCAGCACTGGGTTGGGCTCACTTTCTCATCGATACCGAGGCAAAGAGCGGCAACACCATCACAATCGTCTTCCCGCTAACCAGCCACATCGACCCCGCCAAGTTCGCCCGCTTGGCTTCCATCTTGGCCGAAGAGCTCGATGAGTATGGCATGGAGCATGGTTGTCTCGCAGCCACGCACATCATCCAGGTTCACCGTTCTACGATGTCCTGCGTGTTTCCCGGTACGCCTCTCGATCCCGTCAAAGAGATCAAGCGCACGGCCAAAATGTATCAGAGGCTGAATGCCCGCAAGTATGAAGGCACACGCCCTGTTAGCAACTCAACCACTCAGGGTGATGGACCGCTGGAGATTCAGGACGGCTTGTTCGTCTTTTTCGAGACACCAGCGGAAAAAACTCAACGACAGGCGCTGGAGGTCATGGCCCGGTTTGGTTTTGCCGACTGAGACGCTGACATTTCACAGCGCAGCAATCACACGTCACAGCAAATAGCTTGTGTGAATTGCCGGATCGCGCAAAGCTAAATGTGGGTAGGAAGACCGTGCGTGCGATCCTTCTGGAAGGGAGCGCCACCTTGGACGGAGACCGTCTTCCTACCCACTCAACACCTCCCCTTGAACCGGTTCGGCGTAGGCTAG
>Ga0265797_10008548_pt1 | contig 13588 bp, 9 predicted proteins | sample P2T30metagenome_FD_192433 | JGI IMG/M metagenome (GOLD analysis project Ga0265797, IMG submission 192433) | Plant litter microbial communities from East Loma Ridge, Irvine, California - P2 T30 | ecosystem: Environmental > Terrestrial > Plant litter > Unclassified | place: USA: California... | reverse complement strand
CAAGGATCTGACCGCCGAACAGATGGAGATTGCGCGGCTGAAGGCGGAGCTGTCGCGGGTGCGCATGGAGCGCGACATCTTAAAAAAAGCGACGGCGTACTTCGCGAGGGAGTCGCGGTGAGGTACGCCTTTATCAAGCGACATCGCGATGTCTGGCCTATCGTCGTCCAGTGCCGCGTCTTGCAGGTGAGCGCCAGCGGCTATCACCAGCACCGATTACGCCAAGCAGGAGATGTCGGACCGAACCAGCCAAACCGCCGGCTCAGCGACACGGCATTGGCGGTTCATATCAAAGCGGTCTTCACCGAGATGAAGGGGGCCTATGGCTGGCCCCGGATATGGCGCGAGCTTGCCACGCGCGGCGTCCGGGCGGGCAAGGAGCGCGTTCGCAGAATGATGAAGGCCTGCGGCCTGCGCGCCCGTGGCAAGCGGCGGTTCAAGGCAACTACGAACAGCGCACATGATCTTCCGGTGGCGCCGAACCTGCTGGCGCGTAACTTCACCGTAGATGCGCCAAACAAGGTATGGGCGGGCGATATCACCTATATCTGAACCGAAGAGGGCTGGCTTTACCTCGCCGTGGTGATCGACCTGTTCAACCGGCAGGTGGTCGGCTTTGCGATGGGCGAGCGCATGACACGGACGCTGGTAATGGATGCGTTGCGCATGGCTTGGTTTCGGCGCCATCCTGCGCCGGGCCTGATCTTTCATTCCGATCGCGGCAGCCAATATGCTAGCAACGATTACCGCAAGCTCATCGCTGCGTTCAAGATGACCAGCTCGATGAGCCGCAAAGGCGATTGCTGGGACAACGCCGTGACCGAGACGCTGTTCGGCTCGCTCAAGGTCGAGCGGCTCCATGGCATGCGCTTCGACACGCGGCGCCTGGCAAGGGACGAGGTGATGGACTGGATCGCCTTCTACAACCATCGACGGCTTCATTCGACGCTGGGTTATACCAGTCCGATGGCATTCGAACAGAAATGGCCTGCCCGGCAAATTAGCCTGGCAGCATAGTCGCCACGTCAAGGGAGACGTGCGACGGGGGCAAGGTCACCGCGACTCCCTCGCGAAGTACGCCGTCGCTTTTTTTAAGATGTCGCGCTCCATGCGCACCCGCGACAGCTCCGCCTTCAGCCGCGCAATCTCCATCTGTTCGGCGGTCAGATCCTTGCCCCGAACGTCCCGGAGACGACCTGCAGCCTCTGCTTTTACCCAGTTATCCAGCGATTGCGCAGACACGCCCAGCGTCCGTGCCGCTGACGCCAGCGTCTCTCCGCCCCGCACCAACCGCACCGCTTCCTGTTTGAACTCAAGCGTGTAGCGCGCCCTCACTCCGTCCTTCATGCCAATATCCCTCTGCTGATCGATTCCTATCAGCCAAGGGAGACGTCAGGCGGGGGCAAGATCAGGGCTCGCGAGGGCGGGTAAACGTCCAGTCTTTGCAGGCATTGCGCTTTGCGCCGAACCCGACCAGCAGGAGTGGCATCCCAGCCCGGTACTCGACCCCGCGGGGCTACTCCTCCACAGCAGAGCCCAGCGGAAACTCACTCCGTTCTGACCCGCGCCGGATGCGAGCCGGGGTCCGACCATCCCAAAAGTTCAGGAAACACATTGCGGGCCGGGCGGGCCGGGTTCTTTTATTATGCGTTAATTGAGCAAGCGATCCGTGGGAAAAGAAAGGGAGAAGAGCAAGTTTAGCGACAATAGGGAAATTACCCGGTCCGCCCGGCCAGGCTTCCTGTGAGCTCCGAGATGCCGATCGAGCAGGCCGTTGTTCGATCATGGGTTGTTTGGCCACTGCTAGTCAGGCCAGCGCCCGCTGAGTTGCCAAGGACTCCACTCATGTAAATGCCTGAAGTCGATTGTCTCGAAGGCGCGCGGCGTAGACTGTATGCAGTCGGTAGGACATATCCAATGCCGGGCTTGCAGCGATGCTCCGTACCTCCTGGAGTAATTTTCCCAATAATCCGGTGCGGTCGGCGACATCGATAAGCGTCGCCGTCCAGCGGTGTGTGTCATGGGCAAGGCCGTCGCCGAGGCGGTCGGGCGCCAGATCGACCGGCCAGATCTGCGCCGCCCGCCAGAGCGAAGCCACCGCGTCCACCATCACCGATGGCGGAATCTCGACGAGCGCGGTCCGCAACGCCGGATGAATGTCGGTCATCAGCCCGGGCAGGAGCAGCCGGCCGATGATCGGGGCAATGGCTGGAGTCAGCGTGCAGCCGACCTCCTGACCGACGCAGACGGTCAGGAGCGTGGCGAGATCGCGCCGTGCCGGCGGCAGCGCCACGACGTCGGTGATCCGCTGCAGCCAAGCGTGCATCGTCCCGTCCAGCGCCCACGCGGCCTGGCGGATCGCACGATGCATGTCACCGGGATCGCCGCTTGCCGCGTCAAACGTGCCGGGTGCGAAAGGCTGAATTAGGTCGCTGCGCACGCGCAATCGTGTCGCCTCCTGGAGCAGCCGGCCTCCGGTCGCGGCGATATAGCGTAGATCGAGCAGCTGATCGACGATCAGGCCGCGCTCGCCCGAGGCGAGCGGCAGCTGCGGCGGCAGCGCGGTCGGACTGGCCAGCAACCACCGGAGGGCCTCGATAACAGGGCGCAGCCGCGAGCGGCCGCCCTTGTCATCTTCCAGCTGCCGCGCGATACCGAAAAAATTGTACGCTTGCTCGAGCGCTTGGCCCGCCTCGGCGGTGCGGCCAGTCGCGAGCGCCGCCAGCGCAGCGCGCCAGCCGGGCCTGCTGGTCAAATCCTCCGACAGCGCGGAGTATTCCCATCCGGGCTCGGAGATCTGCGCGACGAAGTCGGTGAGCAAGTTTGGCGCCTGGTCGGCTAGCCTGTCGAACTCGCAGGCGGTGAACAGATACTCAACCAGCGTGTCAGCATCGTCTCGTCGCGAGCCTTCGTTCGGAGTGGATCCCGCGGCAAACGGCGATGCGCCTTCGCGCGAATAGAGATCCGAGAGCACGCCGGCTGCACCGCTTGCTGCGCTGGCGTAACCGTGACGCAGCCGGTTGCGCGCGTCGCGCCGATTCGCGCCCATTTGCTCCACTCCGCCGAGCGCGTCGGCCTCCTCGCGGCTCAGCGCGCGATCAGCGCGGTATTTCAGCGAAGCGCGCACCGCAAGCGGCAGATCGTCGATGTCTGGCCCTATCATGTTGACGAAGGCGGCAATCTCCTCGGGCGGGATCGCGTCGGCGCCGGTCAGGAAGGCTTGATGATACTGCCCCTCGATTCGGCTAGCGAGACTCGGTGCTAACGTCTCGGAATAGTAACGCACCGCCGCCGCATGGATCTGCCGCGCCTCGTTTGGCTTTTCAGCGAGCACGGCGGGAAGCATCTTGCGCCGGAGATCGCGGCGGTGGCGCACGGCCTTCCGCGAAGCCAGCGGCTCCACCAGCCAGATCTGCCGTGCCAGCCGGGCGAACAACGCGTCGCTGCGCCGATTGTCGATCTTCCCCAAACCGCAGGGCTCAGCAAGCACCTCGCGGATCAGCGCTGCGTCCACCACCCGTAGTACGAGCCCAGGATAGGCGAGCACGTGTACCGCCGGATCCTCATCGCGAATACGGCCGACAATACGGCGGTAAAGAAAGGTCTGGGCGAACTCGCGGCGCACATCGCCCGGCACGTCAGCGTCTTGAAGCAGCTCGTGCGCCGCGTCCACGCTGTTCTGCTGGCAGAAACGGCCGAGCAGCCGCACGACCAGCGGGTGACCGCCGAACCCGGCGATAAGGCCGTGCAGCGGATAAGCGTCGTAATCGGCTTTTTTGCGACCGATATGCTCGCGCAGCATGTTGACAGCGGACGGCGCATCGAGATCGCCGATGTCGATCATTCCGCCTACGGCCTCGCGGACCTCCTCGATCAGGCGCTGTTCCTCCGAACTGCGCTGGCTGGGATCGGGATCGAAAGTCATCTCGATGTCGAGAGGGCTGGAGCGGCCGCTCACCACGACGCGCAGTTGCGCCACGCCGCCTTCTAGCCGCAGCGCGCGCAGCCAGTGGAGCAGCGACGCCATCTCGCCAGTGCCGCGCAGCATCACCTCCTCAAACGTGTCGATCAGGATCACGATCGCACTGATCGCCTCAATCGGCCCGGCGAAGGCCGCTTGCCAATGCGACCACATGGCGCTGACCAGCGATGCACGGCGCGAGTAGTCGCTGCGGTCGCCGAGATCACCGAGCTCGCCCAGCGCCTTCAGCATGGTCTCGTTCGCGGCCGCTAACGCGGGACGATGTAACGCGAGCTGCCGAGAAAGCTCCATCGTGAGGTCGACATGATCAGCCGACATCAGCGAGGCGTTGTCGAAATCCAGCAGCACAACCGGGGCACCGCCCCAGTCATGGCCGCGCGAGCCGCGGCAAAATGCCGCAAGCAGCGCTGATTTGCCTGCGCCACCGATGCCACACACGGTAAGCGCGCGCCCTTCGCTGACACGCTCGATCGTTCCGAACGGCCCGGCCATGTTGCCCGTCGCGATGAAATGCGCGAGGTCGGCGAGATTGTCGTCACGTCCGAACAGCGGCGTGGGCAGCGCCACGTCCAGTGCCGCTTCGGCGTCGCTCCGCTCGACGCTGGCGACGGCCTCGGCCTGCGACGGCGCCGCCGATCCGGCGTGCATGCCCGCGGCACCAAGCGCGCCATAAACATCCTCCAATTGGCCGCGCGCGAGCTTCCCGACATTGATCTCACGCCCGAGCAGAATGTCGCGGAGGAAGGAGTCAAAGCCGCTCTCAAGCGGTGCCTTGGCGACGATCCGCTCGAGTCGCTCATCTTTGATCAGGCCAGCGAGCGTGACCTCGCGCACCTCCGCATCAAGCATCCAGCGCAACTCACCGCTGACGAAAGTTTCCCGGCAGTCCGCCGAAAGCGCCGCCAGTACCGGCGCAATCGCCGTTATATCGCCGAAATCGCGCAACAGCTGCCGCGGATCGAACGCGCCCGAGATCGCCGCTAGTTCGCGAGCCGCTGAATAGACTCCGCGTAGCTCGCCGGTAAGCTGCTCGGCGTAAACATTGTGCGGCGTCATCGAGCAGGATCCGGGAATTCCGCATGCACGCGTTCGATTATTAGCTGCCGGATCTCAGCTTCGTCGCCGCCGGTCCTACGGATGTCGTTAATGATCGTTCTGGCCAGGATCGCTGCGCCAGCGCCCGGGCAATCGCGGTCCAGCTGGGTGCACCGGCGTTCGACATAATCGACTATGTCGTCGATTTCGACTGGCGCCAGCACATCGTAGCCGGTCCACTTCGCCTCGGCACCGCCGGCGGGGCCCTTCAGTCCAAGCAGTACAATACGCAAGAAGGGCAGTTGCGGCAGCTCAGACCAAAGCTTGTCGAGGAGATACGAGCCGCCCGAAACAGGCAGCGGATGCTCGTCAAGCCCCGAGATCAGCAGCCACAATACTTGCGCGCCTGCCGACTGCCGCAATCGCTCAATGAATGCCGGGTACAACGTGTCGTTGATCCAGGCGGTCGCGGTGCTGTCCGCATCGGCAATGACTCCTAGCGGCAGGCCGGCCATTGCAACGCCGGTCCGCGGTTCGGTACGCTGCAGGATCGCCTCGACCAGCCGGACGGGGTCGGCCAATAGCTCTTGCGCGAGAAGATGAACGACAAGGTGATCGGCGGAGGGTAACATAGCGGTCAGAATGTGCCGGCTGAACTCCTTGCGGCCGGCATCCTCACTGCGCACGATGATTAGCCGGATAACCTCGTTGCAGGCGTCACGAACAAACTCTTGGAAGCGGTCGCGCCCGAATACCGGCTGATCGGTGCCGGGTAGCCGCCAGATCCACATGTTGGAATTGAGGATCCGATGATCCTGTGGCCGCTTGTGAAGCGCGATGCAGGAAGTGGGAATAGCGCCATTAATCACGCCTCTTCCCTGAGCATCTATGATGCCGCACTGGTGCAACGCCACCGGTTCTTGATCAAAGTCGAGCAACAGCCCGCCTGACGAGCCGGGGATAGCGTTCGCGTTATGACGGAGACGGGTGTTGACGCCGTTCGGCCAAAGCGCGTGGATGGTCCCGCCGGTGCGCCGCATAGGATCCTGCCCAGGATGATGGAAAAGTGTGAGGTTGAGCGCCGGCGCGGGCGGCAGCCGCGGTAGACGCTCCGCATCTAAACGGTAGAAGCCGCGCTCAAGCCCCGGCGCGGCGACCAGCTGAATAATCGCATAGTCGAGATTGTCAGCATAGCTCGGATAGCCGGCCGTGGTCAGGTCGATCGCGACGTTCTCCGGGTCCTCGCTCGGATCAGGCGGGCTGCCGTGAATAAACCAATTTTTCGCCACTGCGAACCGGTTGCCTGACGGGAAGCCGTCCAGCGCATCGAACTCGACGAAAATTCGCGTTTCGCTTTCCGGCTTTTCCCTATAACGGACCAGGGTCGCCGCTTCGGTAGGCGGCGCCTCGCCCGGTGCAACTCCGCCCGCCCCGGCTTCCTCAATCACCAGGTCGAGCTGCGAACGAACAACATGGAAGGAGGTCATTACCGCCTGCGGCCCGACCAGAAAGCCGGTCCCCGTCTTGGCGCCCCCGGGCACCTTGACGACTATACGGCACACGCGCCGCTCGGCCCGCATTCCTGCTCGGTTGACCAGCTCGACGCTCTCAAAGCCCAGGTTTTTCTGGATGACGGCATGTGGCTCGGACCGCGCGCCGGTCGCCGCGGAGTACGCCAGGTCCGGCACCGACGGAGTGGAGGCGGCGGCGTCCAGCTCAAAGCCCTCGTGCTGGGCGACCGCGGCCACCAAGCGGTTCAGCCATCCGCATTCCTTAGCGCGGATGTAACAGGCTTCGAAATCATTTTGCCCAGGCGGGTTCAGCAGCGCGATTACCTTGAACGGCAGGACATTGCCGCTCTTGTCGTCACGTGCGAGCTCGTCGAATAGCGCCTCGAAAGCCGCCCTTGGCAGGTTGGTGGCCGCGCCAAGAGCGACAAGTTCCCGATCGGTTGCCACTTCGCTACACCCAGAGAATGCCGGGATGCTTCAGCAGCGGGTTGCGCGCCCTAACCGCCGCGACACCGTGCGCGAAATTCGCGCGCAGCCAGTCGCCAGCGAAATGCAGCCCGACCACGTTCAGCGCGCCGCCAAAGTAGAACAGCGCAGATCCCGAATTGCCAGGCAGCGTCGTCGCGTCATGATCGACGACCCAGCCGAACGTATCGCCGGGATTGGCCCCTACGCCGCGATCAATTCGGCCAGGGCTGAAGTACTTGACGCCATACTGCATGCCGAACAGTGCGCGCAGCCGCTCAAGCACGTCAGTCCTCACGCGGCCGCGCCCGTCCGCTGGCAGATTCGTGGGGAACGCCGGATAGCCAACCGTGAAGATCTCCACGAAGGCGCGGGCCAGATCGGCGTTCGCCGCGAGCCCAACCGGTTCGGGCAACGCCTTTCCGCCCGCGTTGGTGGTCTCTACCACGAGCAGCGCGGCATCAAGGTCTGTGAACTCGATCTCGTCGTCAATCGGTTCGCCTCCCGCGCCGATCACGTCGGTGACGCGGAATCGCTCAGCCGGCGCGCTCGCTGTCGGCGCGTCGGCGAAGTCGATCGTGACGCCTTCCTCGAATAGCGCCCAGGCTGCCGGATCGCGACGGCGGGGAAAGGGGCTGGCCAGCTCCTGCAGGACGTGGCGGTTGGTGAGTACTAGCCCCGGCCCGACGACGAAGCCGGTTCCGATGTGCCGTCCGCCCAAATCGATCCGCCCTACCTTGGCGAAGCAGCGCTTCAGGAAAGGCGCGGCAAGCAGAATGCGGTCGCTCCACACCCCCAGTTCGGGATTGCCGGCGTCGACCTCGCCATTTTCGATCCGAATCGCAGGGCGACCGCGAAGCTGCACTAGTGCTTCGAGCCCCAGTCGGTGGTGCAACGAGACTTCGGCTAACTGTCGCCCGTCGGCGATCTCCTCCAGGGCATGCTGCGCCGAAACCATCACCTCCGCCTTCATATGCGCAGTCTCGACGCCCAGAAGGCTGCGCATCGCAAGCAGGTCAAGCCGCTCGCTGGCCCGCGCCAACTCCTGTTCGACCCCGCCTTTCCGCAGATGCGCGCGCGCTTGCTCCGGCGCGACCTCGCCCGACGCGTTCTCGAACTTCGTCGCACTATGGAGCAGCTGGCCGATCCGGCTGTCGGCGCGCTGTCCAGTCTGAGGCCGTGCTGCGACTGCCGGCGGCCGAACCGCCGCGGCGCCAGCGCCCGCCGCAATCCGTCGCAGCCTCGGGTCGTCTGACCCTGCTGCGCGCGCGGCAAGCGCCGGCGACGGACTTGTGCCGATCAGCCGCGATTCAGTGCGCAGCGTCGCGAGCGACGCGCCAAACTTCGCTTGGCGCAGCGCGATATTCGCCACCTCCAGCCCATAACGCGGCCAATCGACGGTTGCATCGAACGATCCAGCCCCACCTTGCTCAATAAGGAGGCCGCGCATGTCCGCCTGACCTGGCGGCGCGATCTCGGCCTCGACTAGCGCGATGGCGTTGAGCGGCAGCTTTAGCAAGGCGCCGGCATCGACGATGCCGCGACCAAAGTCAGGGTCCCAGTCGTCAGGCTGGCGCGATGACTGGCGCAGCGCCGCGGTGAACAGCTTCTGCACGCTGACCCCGCGCTGCTGCGCCGTCGCGATGACAGTGTCGCGCCCGTGCGCCGCGAGCCACAGCGCCGCCGCCCCTGCGGTCAGCGCCACCGCAAACGAGGTACCCTGCCCTGCTGCGACCCCTTCTGCCGGATCGCCCGTCGCCGCTCGTTGGGCCCGCCAAACAAACTCGGCGGGCGCGGCGATGTCGACTGCGCCGCCCCGGCACGAGCCTCGCCACGGCCGATCGTCTATGTTGGTGCCCGCCACGGCGATTACCTCACTGTAGCGCGCCGGCCAGACCACCGTGCGCACGCAATTGCCCGCGGCGGCAAGCACGATAATGTCCCGCGCGATCGCCGCGGTTATCGCCTTATGCAGTGCCCGGCTGGGCACGCCGCCGAGGCTCATGGTGATCACATGACAGCCTTGGGCCGTAGCATGCGCTACCGCTCTCGCTACCGGTGCCCCATCGAAGATCTTGACGTCGCTGGTGCACCGGATCGGCACAAGCGCGGCGTTCGGCGCACAGCCTGTTATCTGCCCCGTCGGCCGGCTAACGGCGACGCTGGCGGTGCCAGTGCCGTGCCCAGGGTTCACAGCATGCGGATGGAGCGGATCGGTGGGAGGCGTGCCGGGGTCGAGGATGTTCGCCGCGAGGTCCAGCCGCAGCGCAGCATCCAGCTCGCGATGATCGACGACGCCTGTGTCTGGCTGGCCGATCAGGATCCCGGCGCCGCGTGCGGGCGAGAGCATCCACGCGACGTCAGCTCCAATAGATTTTAGCGCCCAGTCGCGTGAGCCCGGCGGATCGCCCGGCGCCAGGCACGTCCCACCCAGCAGCGAAGCCGTCTCGATCCGCTCGCCCGCGCGTGTCGTCTGCGGATCCTGGAAGTAGTCGCTCCCAAGATCCGGTTCGGCGGATACCAGCGCCAATCCGTCCGCCAGCGCATATCCAGCCTCGAACAGCTTGGCGTTGGGCAGCACCCGCTCCGCGCCAGGGAAGCGCAGGATGAGGAAGACCTCGAGCGGATCGAGCGCCGCAAGGGGGGCAAGCACGAAGCGTTCCGTGCCGAGCAGCGCCGCAATCGCGGCGTGCTGCTCGGCGAGGTCCGGCGGCGCGGGATACTCAAGCACGTAGCGAAGTTCGCCAGCCGGCAGCGCGTCAACAGCACCCTGGGCCGCCAGCGCGGCGACATCTTGGGCCTTGGCAATCTGGCGAAGAAGTTCGAGAGCGGACATGTGAGCTCCGATTCTGCCTTGGGTGCCGGCGCTGGCGTCGGCCGGGTGACTCAGCCGTCAGCTACCGCGACCGCGATCGCCGCGCCGCCGGAGGCCTGCAGCGCATGGTATGGCTGTACGAGCCGGATCTCGGTACCGTTGATCTCGGTCACCTTTCCCGCCCAAGCGAGCTCGTAGAGGCTGCGCAAATCGCTGCGATCAGCGTCGGTCAAATGGCTGGGATCGCCGTAGTTCATGATGCTGAACTTGTCGTGGGTGCCGAACACCTCGGCCGGCCATCTCTGTTCGCTCACCAGCGCGAAGAAGTGGCGCAAGCCGAACACATGACCGATCTCGTGCGCCAACGTCTCTACCTGCTCTCGCGTGCTCTGCTCGAACATCTTGGGATAGATCACCAGCTCGTGCCGACCGCCGTCTGGAAAAAACGCGCTCGCCAAGACGCAGCCGTTGATGTCACAATCATCCGAATTCTTTACTACGATCTCGAAGTCCCACACGTCGTCCCGCTGCGCGAATTTCACTGGTGCGGCATCGCCCCAGGCGATGATAGCTTCCGCTAACAATGTCTCGACGGCCCCTTTCGCCGCCTCGGGATCAGCGAACCCGCTCAGGCTCGCTTCACGAAAGCGCCAGCGCAGCGTCACGCCCTTTGCCCAAAGGGGGATAAAACCCTCTGACGCATCAAGCACAATCTCCGCCGCGGAGCGGCCGTGCGGCGTGGCGAAGCCCCGGCTCTCGGTTTCGCACCGCACGCCCTTGCGCAAGATATGCGGACCGGGGCCTACGCTAACGTCGTCAGCCCGCAGGCGAAACGGCTGCTCCTTGAGTACTTCCTCTAGCCCGAGGCTGCCCTGTCCGCTGCTCGAAATCGTCAACGCCATGTTCCGCTCCCGCTTGTCTCTGAGCGTAGCCCGCTCCGGTTCCTCTGCTTCGTTCGCCGTGCAGCCGCACGCCGGAACGACAGTCATCTATGAGCCTGCGACCGCGAAACGCCTCCAAATGACGACCTGCTCACCTATGGCCTCGTTGTTAGCAGCGCGTCCGCGACGATTAATTACTGTCCTGTCTAATCCAGCACTTTGGCCCGTGATCATGCTAAACTTTGTGCACGCCACTACTTCTAATTCCATAAGCTGCAAGCTGCGACCAAAAACGTCAACTAGTTTTTGCGCCAATTGCGAAGACGACTCACACTCAAAGATAAAGTAAATTGTATATATCTCGCTCTTGCTAATGGCGGCGGTTATGTCATGGTCAGAGCGACGAGGTTTCTATATGCCAAAAGCAGTAGCGTTCACTCTATTCTTGGGCTTGTCCGCCTGTGCCGCCGACATCGTGCGGCTGGAGCATGCCGGTGCCGTGTCGACTCAGGCGACCGCCACGGTCAACGCAGCGAGAGCCTATCTTTTCGACGTACAGGCACGCCGTCGCGAAGCAAACATCGCGCTGGTCGCGAGCGATCCCGGCTGCAGCTGGGGAAGCTCGGTAACCACAGACACGGCGTGGCTGCCGCCGCGAAGCTTCTGCGACGTGCGGGGTATTCCTGAGAACCGCAGGGTCAAGATTTCGCTCCGGCCCGTATCCGAAGAGGCGTTGAAGGGGATTGCCGTCACGATCGCGGGCATCGCCGCGTATCAGGGGGCGCTGGCCGATGTGCTGGACGAGGAGCCAGTCGATGCAAAGGGTGGGCTCACCGATGCGATCGACAAGCTCACCACCGCCTCGGCCGACATCAATCGCATCGCGGGCGAGAAACTGCTTGATCTGGGCCCGCTGACCAGCAACCGCGCGAAGGCCGTGGTTAATCTAATCGGCACGCTGGTCGAGCTGCAGCAGACCAGCCTTAAGGTGGACAAGGTGCGCGGCGTTGTTGCCCGCTTAACCCCCGCGCCGCTCTACGACGAACTAATTGCGGGCGCTGCGAAGCTATCGGCGCTGCAGGACTCGAACTCCACCACACGGCTGCGCTTCGCGTTGGATTATGCCTATGCCCAGGAAGTCGGAAAGCTCAGCTTCGACACGCGGCGCGATTGGGTGCGCCAGATAGCCGCCTCGGCTGACGAGGACGCCACGTTGCGCAAAGCGCGCCTGCAGGCATTATCCAATGTCGTCGAAAGGCTCGCGAAAAGCGACCAGTCGCTCCGCGACACGCTCGCCGGCAAGTTCACCCCCGAGGAGCGGCGGCGGATCGCGCGCGAGAACCGCACGCGGATCCTCAGCCTGCTGTCGCAGGTCGCCGCCGTGTTCCCCCCAATCTAGGAGAAGCCCGTGGCAAATAGTGCTTCGGTTGTCGCCGCCTATCGCGACCTGCGCGAAAGTCTCGCGACACTCGGCGATGGGACGGGCGACCGAACGCGCGCGGTCACGCTGCGCCAGCGCGCACTGGTTGCGGGCGAACTTGCCGAACAATGTGACGGGGCCTTCGCTGACCGCGAGGTCCCACGCGGCGATCAGGCGCTCACCGAGGCCACTAGCGCACGGCAGCTGGCCGATGAAGCTGATGGAAACAATGATGCCACAGTCGATGCGGCGATCAGGAGCGCCGGACAGGCGAACACCACGCTTAACGGCATCCTGCGCGAAACGACCATCGCGAATTCGCGGTCAGCCCCAATAATGGATCGCTTTCGTGGCTCGCTGCGCGTGTCGCCATCCGAGCCGGGCTCGCCGGCCGCACTGCGACGCGAGAGCGTGTCTCCCGTTGGGGGCAAATCTGCGCATGGCGGCTCGCCTGCTTACGTCGCAAGCGTTGCATTGCTGTTCCCGACGGAGGCGGTGGCGCTTTTCCCGATTGGTCGCTCGCTCGCTAGCAACAGCGGGATCGGCCTCGCGATCATCATTGCGCTGATCGTCACTTTCATCGTCGTGCTCCGCTACTTCGCCACCCAAGACGAAGGCGGCGAATCGCCGGCCGTTAAGGAGATATTGATCGCGGTCTTCTCCTTCCTGCTCTGGGTAGGATCGCTCAAAGGCTTCTGGATTCCTGGCGGCACGTTAAACATCGGGATCGACGCAGAACTCGGCTCGGGCCTGTTTGGCTTTGCGACAATCATGTGGGTTGCGATCGTACCTTATTTCGTTCGCAGACCAACGGAGCCTATTATTTAGTTATTTAAACGCGGCAATCCGCTTCAGTCCTACGATTATGATTGCTCGTTTTTAACGAACCGATCCGGAAGAATTGCTCGATACACTCCAAACGGCATAGGTGCTCAGCTATGACTGATGCTCTGCTCACCAGCATCAGTTTGGCAAAGCGATTGCAAATTGCGGAGCTACTATTGCTCTATCGGCGCTGCTCGTGGTTGGGATCAGCCACCTCCTTGTCGCCCGCAAGCCACATCCGAAAGGCTTGAATCTCTTTCGAATGGGTGGCCTTCTCGCTGCGATCCCGTTCGGTTTATCACGACAACGATAGCAGTTCCGCCGACGTTAGGAACGACAGCTAAGCCCACGTCAGTTTACCCTACCCTGCCGTTGAGCGGCGCCTAAGTCACTGCTTCAACGCTGTTGGGACGGCAAAAAGTAAATACTCAGGCTGTTGAACCAACCCATTGCGAAGCAACCTTCCGTTCGTTGAAAGGCGTAAGTCGGCCAGGAAGAATGAGAAATTCGCGTTCTTCGGGCGTGGGCTATGAGCGAATGGCCTTGTCCTTTGCTAGGCTGGGGCCGCAAGCTAGGGTCAGGACCCATTGATGAGATGGCCGCGATCTGATTCAGGTTCCGTAAGGAGACTGGCATGAGCGACCTGTTTTGGTT
>Ga0265797_10008547_pt1 | contig 13588 bp, 19 predicted proteins | sample P2T30metagenome_FD_192433 | JGI IMG/M metagenome (GOLD analysis project Ga0265797, IMG submission 192433) | Plant litter microbial communities from East Loma Ridge, Irvine, California - P2 T30 | ecosystem: Environmental > Terrestrial > Plant litter > Unclassified | place: USA: California... | reverse complement strand
AGAAGCCGGTTTCGAAGTGAGCAGCACCCAGGCGGCGGGGGCGCCGTCACCAACATAACCAGAACAGGGAATGAACGAGATGGATGGGAAGAACGAAAAGAGCAGGGCAGGGAACCTGGTCGATGCACTGCGCAGCCGCTTCGACATCAAGAGCGACGCCGCGCTGGCCCGCGAACTGGACGTCCAGCCGCCGGTGATCAGCAAGCTTCGCAGCGGCTACTCCCCGCTGGGTGCCGCGCTGATCCTCCGGATCCACGAGCACCTCGGCGTGCCGGTCAAAGAAATCCGCGACCTGGCGGCGTAGACCGCGCCCACCGATACCACGATAACCCGGCACCAGTCCAAAGGACTGAGCCATGTCAGCGAAAGGAAGTAGATGGATCAACCAGAAGAGGAGAAGCTGGCGCCGATCGAGCCCGGCCACGTGATGAGCCGCGAGGCGTACCAGCGCCTGGTGGAAGCACAGCAGAAATGACAAAGCCCGGTTGCAGCCGGGCTTCTTGAAACAAGTACAACAACGGAGAACCGGATGTTAGCACAACCTATTTCGCCCGCGGCGCATACCGGTGCAGATCAGGCTTCGGCTGGCGCCGCGCCGGACGTCTTTGCCGCGCGCGATGCCCACTGGAAGCTCGCGGCCATCGGTCTGCTGAGCGCCGCTCGAACCCTTTGCAATAGCTACCTGAAGGAAGAGCGCGAAGACGTGACCGTTTGCATCGATGCCGACCACCACGCCGCCGTGCGCGACCTGTTCGCCCGCATCAAGCACGCCGAAGACCTAGGCCTGAGCATCGTCGGCGCCGCGCAGCTGGCCATTGCCGGCCACGTAAAGGTTGACCTGTGGTCCGCCCTAGTTACGCCATTCTCCGCCAGCACGCTGACCGACCTGATCGAGCAGTGCGACTGGCTGCGTCCGGGCGATGCAGTCTTCCGGGCTGAAACCCTGCACCGTCACACCCTGACCGAAGCAGACTTCAAGGCGGCCAATGCCCACGGCGAGATCGGCGGTGCAGCATGAGAATTTATCTTAGCTGTAACAATGCGGACGTGCTAGTGATCGCTGAGCCCTTCGTCATCGAAGGAAGTGGAGAGAACTTTGGTGTGCATCGCGCCTTTGGCGAAAAAGCGATGAGCGAAGATTGGACTGCTTCGCATGCCGAAACGGGCTTTCGGGTCGCCGGCGGCGAAACCCTTGATGTCGCAATCGCTGAGGCTCGCCGCATTTGGTGTTCGAAGACGCCAGAAGAGATTGTTCAAGTGCTCGCGTCGGTGAGGGAATTTTGCCGCGCGCGTCGCGCCACGCCGGGACGTGAGGTATGCCAATGACCCGCGCCCACCACGTAACCCACGGCCAGACCATCCAGCGCATGGAGCGCCTGCGCACCCTGGTCGCCGAGCTGATGACCCGCGACCTGCCGGCCGACGAGCTGGCTTGGGTGCTGAAGCTCAGCCCATCCGGCGCGCGCAAGTACGTCGGTGACCTGACCGCCGCCGGCGTCATCGCCCTGGCCACCCCTGTCGCCGGCGCGGGCCCAGCACCGGGCCGCGTGTACACCCTGGCCGTGACGCCTGAGCAGGCCCAGACCTACTTGACCGGCCTGACCACCTCCGCCCCGGTGCGCGCCGCGCGCGAGTCGAAGTCCACCTTGAGCATCGCTTCGCGTGAGGCCGGTCGCCGTTTCCACATCATGCAGGACGACGCGCCGTTCTCGATCCGGGTCAGCCGCGCGCCAGCCATGCGCGACCCGCTCGTGGCCGCATTCTTCGGGGCCGGCCGTCATGAGGTGCGCGCATGAAACGCGACCTGATGACCATGGCGCTCGACTTGGGCAGCGAGCTGATCATCGACAACTTCGCTGGCGGCGGCGGTACTAGCACCGGCCTGGAAGCCGCGTTCGGCCGCCCGGTGGACATCGCGATCAACCACGATCCCGAAGCCTTGGCTATGCACGCCATCAACCACCCGCACACGAAGCATTTGTGCGAGAGCGTGTGGGACATCGACCCAATCGAGGTGACCGGCAACCAGCCCGTGGGCTTGGTGTGGCTCAGCCCGGACTGCAAGCACTTCAGCAAGGCGAAGGGCGGCAAGCCGGTCGAGAAGAAGATCCGCGGTCTGGCTTGGGTGACGCTGCGCTGGGCGGCGAAGTGCAAGCCGCGCGTGATCATGCTCGAAAACGTCGAGGAGTTCAAAACGTGGGGCCCGCTCATGCAAGACGAGCACGGCGCCTGGAAGCCAGACCCGGCGAAGCGCGGCAAAACGTTTGAGAGCTTCATCCGCCAGCTGACGGCGCTCGGCTACAAGGTGGATCACCGAGAGCTGCGCGCCAGCGACCACGCCACGCCGACCATCCGCAAGCGCTTCTTCCTCGTGGCGCGCCGCGACGGCCTGCCGATCCAGTGGCCAGCTGCGACTCACGGCGCTCCCGATTCTCCAGGCGTGCGCGCCGGGAAGCTGCAGCCGCACCGCACGGCCGCTGAATGCATCGACTGGTCATTGGAGTGCCCGAGCATCTTCACTCGCAAGCGCCCGCTGGCCGACGCCACGCTGCGGCGTATCGCCAAGGGCATCATGCGCTACGTAGTCGACGCGGCAGATCCGTTCATCGTCGGCCAGGGCGGCCCGATCTACGCCGGCAAGCCGGTGACAGCGAACCAGCCGTTCGGCACCCTGACCACCGAGAATCACCGCGCTGTGGTCGTGCCGAGCATCGTGCCGGTGACGCACCAGGGCAGCGACCGCAGCGAATCAGTGCACGAGCCATTCCGCACGATCACCGGAGCGCAGCGCGGCGAGAAGGCGCTGGCCACTGCCACGATGGTGCAGGTCGGCTATGGCGAGCGCCCGGGCGTCTTTCACTGTCCAGAGTGCGCGCTTGACTTCGAGGACAAGCACGCCACCGGCGCCGGTGGACTTGCGCCTGCTGAGTGCCCGCAGTGCGGCGATGAAGAGCGTATCTCGATGGTGCGCGCCCCCCAGGAGCCGCGCGCTCTCGACATCGACCGTCCCCTGGGTACCGTCGTCGGCTCGACCAAAGCCGCACTGGTAACCGCATTCCTCAACGAACACGCCAACGCGAGCAACCAGCGCGTCATGCCTGCCGACGAGCCACTGCGCACCATCTGCGCCCAGGTCAAGGGCGGCCACTTCAGCATGGTCTCCGCCGCCCTGGTCGGCGTCGGCGGCCGCGCCGGTGACAGCCGCCCGCGCGGCGCCGACGAGCCGACCGCGACAATCACCGCCAAGGGCGACACCGCAGTGGCCACGGCGTTTCTGGCGAAACACTATACCGGCGTTGTCGGGTCGAAGCTGGAGCGGCCCATCGGTACGGTCACCAGTACCGACCACCACAGCCTGGTCACCGCACACCTGACGAAGTTCCGCACCGGGTCGACCGGGAGTGAACTGACCGAGCCGGTACCGACCATCACGGCCGGGCCAAAGGAGAACCCGGCCGGCGCACCTCATGCGCTGGGCCTGGTCACGGCACACATCCAGCGCGACATGGGCCAGAGCATTGGCCATGCCGCCGATGCGCCGCTCGGCACCATCACTGCCGGCGGTGGAGGCAAGTCGGCTCTTGTGGCCAGCAGCTTGGTGAAGCTGCGCGGCACCAGCACTGCGGCCGGCGTCGACGAGCCGCTGCACACGATCAGCGCCGGCGGCCAGCATCACGCTGAGGTGCGCGCCTTCCTGCTCGCTTATTACGGCACCGATCAGGACCAGAGCCCTGACGCGCCGCTGGCGACAGTCACGAGCCGCGACCGCTTCGGCCTGGTGACGATCAAGGGCGTGGACTACGAGATCGTCGACATCGGCCTGCGCATGCTGGCGCCGCACGAGCTCTACCGCGCCCAGGGTTTCCCGGAGCACTACATCATCGACGAGATCCCGGACCCGGCGCTGCTGTTCGTCGGCGGCGAGCAGGTTGAAGCCGACCCGCTGTCGCTGCCACGCATCCCGCTCACGAAGTCGGCCCAGGTGCGCATGTGCGGCAACAGCGTGTGCCCGCCGCTGTCGGAGGCGTTGATCCGCGCGAACTTCGCGCACGAGCGCCAGATCCTCGGGAGGGCGGCATGACCTACGCCCACAAGAACGCACCACGCTGCACCGCGTGCGGCCGCCTCCAGGGCGACCCTCACGCTGGTGGCTGCGCGTTCGCACGATTCACTATTCGGAGGGCTCAGTAATGGGCAGGCGCAGTCAACAGCCTCGCATCGCGAGCAAGCACACGTTCCCGTACACCGCGGGCCAGTACCTCTACCGCCACGGACCTCAGACCGAGGACGCCCTGTTCAAGGCAATGGGCGACAGCGTTCGCCCGCACGGCCGGGCTGAGTTGATACAGCGCTGCGTGAGTAGCGGCTGGTTCACGCTGGCTCAGAACGACCTGATCAACTGCAGCGAGTTCGCCCGCGCCCACTACGACAAGCTCGAAGGCGTCACGAAGGTCGAATACGTCGGCCAGATCGCCGTCTCGCGCGCGCCGACGGCGTACACCCAGCCGCCGCTGAGCCCCAAGTACATCCCGAACTCGCGCGGCATCCGCCAGGACGTGCCCGAATGGTCCCGGCGCCCGGCCGGCTTCGGATTCAAGAATATCGGCGGAGGTGAGGCATGAAAGAGCGCCCAATCCTCTTCAGCGCGCCGATGGTGCGCGCGCTGCTCGACGGCAGCAAGACGCAGACGCGGCGGATCGTAAAGGGCCAAGCACCTGAGTGGGCGACGTTCGGCGCCGAGGCAGACATCCATGGCCGCGAGTTCTTCATGGTGTGCGGTGAGCAGGAGCCGAGCGGGCTGAGTCCCATCCTTGATGGCATCTACTGCCCCTATGGCCAGCCCGGCGACCGCCTGTGGGTGCGCGAATCCCACGCCCAGGTGTTGGAGGTCGACATCCCTGCTGGCCGCCCAGCCGGGCCGATCGGCACCATGGGCTCACCCGCGCGCCCTGACTGGAAGAGCCGCTACGTGTACCGGGCGGATGGCGAGATGCCGAATGTTCAGTGGCACCACCTTGAGGACAGTCAGCCTGTGCGCTGGACTCCCAGCATCCACATGCCGCGCGCGGCCAGCCGCATCCTGCTCGAGGTGGTGTCGGTGCGCGTCGAGCGGCTAAACGCCATCAGTTCCGACGACTGCCGTGCCGAGGGCATTCGCCAATGCGATGGCATCGGCACCAACGCACAGATTCTCGACCTGGCTCGCCGTATGGGTACGCACACGGACGAAGTGCTGCGCTACGCCACGCTGTGGGAGCAGATCAACGGCGCCGGAAGCTGGGACGCCAACCCTTGGGTGTGGGTGGTCGAGTTCAACCGGGTGGCGCCATGAACTCAGGTCGTTTTCAAAGGATTGGCGTCAATGTAGGCGTACGCCCGATCAATTGCGTCTTGATGCGCTTCGTCCGCCGTTCCGCAGTTCGCGCCTTGTTCTCGGCTTTCCCGATGCTTCAGGGTGTATGGAATAGCCGTTCCCTGCGGAAGCTGCAGGAGGTTCCCCTCTGGGTAGAGGACCGTAAAGTCCGCCTGGTAGCGATTGCCGGTCGCAGGCCAGACATTGATGGTGATGGTGTAGCCCTTGTACTCGTGGTCGGGAACTCTCTGCATTCTTACTCCTCGGATATTGGCGATTCGGTCGGCCTGACGCGTGGCTCAAGCGAAGTGATTGCGATAGGTGTTTGTCTAATCTCCTGGGCAAGCGTCACGCAGAGCTTGGAGAAGGGTATTCAGCTGCTGCATCGCTGGGTCGAACTCGTCTCGAAGGTTGTCGCTATAAGCCGCGAGCTCGAGCCACCTCGGTTGTACTCCGCCGTCGCTGATGGCGTACGGCTGCTCCTTGCGCCGCAGTTCAGCTGCTTGCAGTTCGTTCACCATCAAGTTGTGATGCTTGATCGTCAGTGCCAAGCTCTTCCCGAGAGTAAAAGTATGAATAATTTGCCTCTGAAGCTCATCGTTGGAAATCAGTCCGAGCTTTGGAATGAGCGCGTCGAAAATTGGGAACGGGGACTCGGGAAGCGGAAAGACGACGTTAAAAGGCGTACCTGGCTTGCTTTCTCTGAGGTCGTCGGCAATGTGAGTATTTGCGTATTCAAGTGTTGTCTCGGCTTCCGCGCGAAGGCTTCTAATTACGCCCTTAACCTCAGCAATCTGGGCATCTTCGTCGCGACGTCGTTGGGCTTCGGCTTGCTGCCACGATACCCATACTGCAACCAAAATTGCCCAGATCGAGCCGATAGCCTGCAGCCAGCCTGGCCAGTCTTGCCGGCTAAGGGCCAAGTGATGGCCAATCAAAAAGGTGGCGAGCGCGAGTATTGCCGTAAGGAGCACGATAAAGGCGGCAGAGCCGGCCAAACGGCGGAGTGGGGTTGTCATGATGAAATCTTAGCATGATGCGCCGCTCAAAACTGAACCCAGGCATGCCACCGCAGCGCAAGACGGCGATGTCGCGAGGCACGGGCTTCAAGACGCCAACCGCCGCCGCCGGGCTACTGCGCGTTGCGGCCACCCAGACCAGGGCCCTTGCGCGCGCGCCGAAGCTGCTTAAGCCAGTGAAGCCGATGAAGTCGCGCGGCATGAAGGGGCGCGCGCCGACCGCCGACGAAAAGCGGTTCATGGACCAGATGGGCAAGCTGCCGTGCATCGCCTGCCTGAAGGACGGCTGGACGAACCACACGATCAGCCTGCACCACATCGACGGCCGCACGAAGCCGGGCGCGCACTTCCTGGTCCTGCCTTTGTGCGGCCCGCACCATCAGCAGGACGACACGGACCTGCGCCAGCGCATCAGCCTGCACGGACGGAAGGCGACGTTCCAGGCGCGGTACGGCACCGAGCGCGAGCTGCTGGCCGAGTGCACCGCGATGCTTGCGCCGGCCGGGCAGATCGGCGAGAGGAAGGCGTATCTGGCGCAGCACCAGAACACGGAGGCCGCATGACCGCAGCCATCTGGAACCCGCGCTATGTCGCTTTCGCTGCTGCCACCGGCGTGACGCCTGCCGTGCGTCTGGCCGCCGACCGGGCCCGCCGCACCGGCCGAATGCTGGAATTCATCCTGTGGATCGGCCAGCGCTGGACGGAGTGGGGCGGGCCACGGCCGTCATCGCGTTCGCGAGCCGATCACGACAGCTTCGACGCCTGGCTGCACGCCAGGTACTTACGAGGACAGCAAATAGAATTGGAGTTTTCTCAATGCTGAGGACGACCATCGCCTGCACCCGCACTCTGAAGCCCAAACATGTAGAGAAGGACGCCGCCTGACGCGGCTCCTATATAAGAAAGGAAACGACATGGGAAGCATGCTGAACTTGCATAACGCCGGCGCCGCCGAGCAGACGATGTCGAGCCGCGAGATCGCCGACATCTGCGAGGCGCGCCACAACGACGTCATGGCCACGATCGAGCGCCTGATCAACGAAGGGGTTTTACGACTTGGTCGTAATACTACTGCCCGCCCGCACTTGCCCGACGGCGGTGGCCGGCCGACGATGGTCTACGACCTGGGGCGGCGCGACTGCCTGGTGGTGGTCTCGGGCTACAACGCCGTGCTGCGCGCCCGCATCATCGACCGCTGGATGGAGCTGGAAGCTGCGGCACCGGCGCCGGCACTGCCACAGTCGTTCGCCGACGCGCTCCGCCTGGCCGCCGACCAGCAGGACATCATCACCGCCCAGGCCGCGCAGCTGCAGGCCGCGGCACCGGCGGTGGAGTTCGTGGAGCGCTACGCCGACTCGACCGGCACGAAAGGCTTCCGACAGGTGGCGAAGCTGCTGAAGGCGAATGAAAACGAGTTCCGCGAGTTCCTGCTCGACGAGAAGATCCTGTACCGGCTCGGACGCGAGCTGACACCGCACGCCCAGCACATCGACGCGGGCCGGTTCGAGGTCAAGGCCGGTACCGCCCAGAACAGCGGCCACGCCTTTAACAGCACGCGATTTACCCCGAAGGGCGTCACCTGGGTGGCGGGTGAGTGGGGCAAGTGGAAGGTGCGGCAGCAGGCAGGGGAGGGCGCTCATGCGTGACTACCAACCCCTCCGCGATTTGGCGGCCACCCGCGAGACGGTGCACCTCAAATCGTCGACCGTCACCGAACTGCTGGACGAGCTGGACGCGCTGCGCGCCGTAGCCGGGCCTGCCAAGATGAAGCGCAACGACTACCCGGCCGCCTTCGAGGAGGCGTGGCAGGCCTACCCGACGCGACCGGGCGCCAATAAGCGGGCGACGTTCAAGGCATGGACCGCGCGCATCAAGGCCGGCATCGCGGCCGAAACGATGCTCGCCGGTGCGCGCGCCTATGCTGCCTACATTCAGGCCACCGGCCAGCACCTGAAGCTGCCCGAAACGTTCTTCGGGCCCGATGAGCACTTCGGCTCCGACTGGACGCTGCCGGAAGTGGCGAAGAAACCGGTCCCCGGTGGCGCCTGGTGGAAATCGGAAGCCGCGAAGCTGGCCAAGGCGAACGAGGTAGGCGTCGGTCCTGCGCGCCCAGGCGAGTCAGCGGACGGCTGGGAAGGCCGCATCAAGGATGCGATCGACAACGGCGGCGCGCCGCCTGCTCCACCGGTGCGCATCCGCCCGACCGAGCCGGCCGCGAACACGGTTGAGGCGCGCAGCGCGATGCCGGCAGGCCTGAACCTCAAGGCGCTCGTGCGCGGCGGGCCTCCAGCGAGGGCTGCATGACGGCCCAGGCAGGTGACATCTGCGCCCAGTGTACGCATTTCAAGATGAAGGAGTACCCGGAGCACGCCCGGGTGGGCCTGGGGCGGTGCATGGGTTACGACGCCACGTTCACCCCGCTGATCAATCCGTTCGTCGCCTGGAGCACTAAGGCATGCCGGCGGTTTAGCCGGGACTGGGCCGGCCGGGACGCGCGCCAGGCTTGGATCGATAAGCAGCAAGCGAAACAAGATATTAAAACTGAAACGAAAGGATGAAATGATCGATTCGCATGAAATTCAGCCGCTCCACCCGCTCGCCTGCGACAAGCCCACCAACCCGAAAGACCTGGTCGGCGTCCGCAAAGCGCCGATGTCGTCCGTGCCGGCCACCGTGCTGGCCGAGATCGGCGTGGCGATGCTGGAGGGTGCCAGCAAGTATGGCCGCCACAACTACCGCGTCGTGGGCGTACGCGGCTCCGTCTATTACGACGGCGTGATGCGCCACCTGATGGCTTGGTGGGAGGGCGAGGACCTGGACCCGGATTCGGGCATGTCGCACGTGACGAAGGCGATCACTTCGCTCGTGGTGCTGCGCGACGCGATGATGCAGGGGAAGTTCACGGATGACCGGCCGCCGCGCGCTCTGCCGTTCTTCCCGGCCCTGAACGCTGGCGCCGCCGACATCATCGACCGCTACGCCGACCGGAACCCGACCCACTACACCATCAACTATTCGGGGCTCGCGGCGTGAACCGGCAGAAAGCAATCCAGGCGCTGGGCCGCCTCAAGACCGGCGCCATGAACAAGACCGAGCAGGCCTACGCCGCCACGCTCAACGCGCGACGCCACGCGGGCGAGGTGGCCTGGTTCAAGTTCGAAGGCGTGAAGCTGCGCTTGGCCGACAATACGTTCTATACGCCCGACTTCGCCGTGATGCTGTCCGATGGCACGCTCGAGATGCACGAAGTGAAGGGTTATATGCAGGAAGATGCAAATGTGAAAATCAAAGTCGCTTCCGACCTCTACCCGATGCGGTTCGTTATAGTTAGGGTTCGCCCAAAAAAAGATGGTGGCGGATGGAAAATAGACGAGGTGGGCCGTGCCAACTAATTCTGCCGGACTTGATGTTTCGGGCTCCAAAAATCCCAACTGGCGGGGCGGACTGATTTTTAGGTGTTCCAAGACATCAGCACGCGGCCTCGTGAGTCAAAAACGACCCTTGGTCCGGACGTTGGATCTAGTTCGCTTGATGCTGGGTGGATGATCAAGCCTGAAAAGTCTTGTTCTTGAATGCGTAAGTCGATAGCGAGCATAAATGCATCGCGTGCTTCAGCAGATTCGCCCAGCTCGTCAAAGCGGTATCCATGCACTTGAATAATGAATCCCCAATACCGGCACCGCTGTATAAGAGGTTCGATCGAGGCACGTTCGCCTAGGTTGCGGCCGTGTTCAATCTGCTGAGATTCACGAGGCTGAAATATGTCGAACATGATCTCCTCCAGATATCCATATATCGGAGATCCTAGACCTGGCTTCATTCGGGCAAAACCATCAAACCTGATAGGTCGTCACGACACTTCAAACAACTGGCTGATTGAGAGGTAGGCGAACTGCTGGTAGTTCCCCAGCGTGCGGGTGGAAGGCCAGAGGTATTGATGGTCGGGAAACTGTTGAACGGGCAAGAGATAGATCTGGGCCACCTTCTCGTTGACTTCGTTCATGCGAGCCCAAATAACGAAGTCGACTCCCGGAGAGTGACTCAGAGTCACCTTCCAGCAAGGGTGACTACGCTCGTAGCGACACCTGGTGCACAGCAGCCGCACTGTGACGCCGCCGATGCGGTACGTGCGTGTCGTGATCTTCTCGATCTTCGCATCGGCGCGCAGTGCGCATCGCTCCAGTTCCGCGGACAAATCTTTCGTAACGCAACGGATACGGTACCGCGTAATGGTCGACCGCGAGAGCGAAGGGCCGGAGACGCCCGCGGCCTCGAACGCCGCTACCAAGGAGCGGAAGCGAAACGCATATGACTTCGCCGAAGGCAGGGCACTGGTGTCGATAAGGTCAGCCGACACCCGGCCATGCTCCACCAGGATGTCTCGCAGGCCGTCGAGCATCTCGTCGTTGGTCCAGCACTTTCCGCGGCGCGCGCGTTCGCGCCTCGTCTGCTCGAACAGCTCACGGGTGACAATGCTCGGGAACGCGTCTTCGACCCTCACCCATTTGGCTGCATCGTTCGGTCGGCGCGAACTCCGCATGCGCTGGGTGCTTCGGTTAAAGATGAGGGTGCCGGCATATTTCTCATTGGTGAGCACTGCCTTGACGTTATGAGCGGACCAAGGCCGCCCGTGCTGGTTCGTTAGCCCTCTGGTGTTGAGTGCCTCGGCGATTCTAGTGTCCGGCATGTTCTTTGCCGTGCACATGCCGAAGATCTCGCGCACGACTGCAACCTCCTCATCCGGGCCGTGGACAAATGTGACGCGGTCTGTGGGCAGGTTCTTTCGCTCGCCGATTTCTAAAATTCTGGTGACTCTACCGTCCATAGCGACGCTCGCGCGCCTGAGCCCGTAGCCAGCAGACCCTCCTTGCTTGAATCCGGCTGCGGTAAGTCGACACTGTGCCCGGAACACCTTGCCAGATAACTCCCGGCTGTATTCGGCGGCCATGGCACGCTTCAAGCCCTTGAGCAGCGTCGCCAACGGTGAGCCATCATTTTCAAAGGGCTCCGCGCAGTAAGCGACTGAGATGCCAGCACGCCGGCACGCATATTCGTAGTAGGCACTCTCGTCGACGTCCTGGAAGCGTCCCCAGCGGCTGACGTCATATACCAGCACTGCGCAGTAGGAGGCTTCGCCCGACTGCACGTCGTTCAGCAACTGCAGTAGCCCGCTGCGCCCGTCAAGAGTAAGTCCACTTCGACCCTCGTCGCGGTACACAGCTACGACGTCGAGATAATGCTGAGCCGCATATTCGCGCAGGGCGGCCTCTTGGTGGCTCGTCGAATAGTTCTGATGTTCCGTGGATGCGCGCACGTAAAGCGCCGCCGTTTCCATAATGGGCGCCTTCATGTCCGCTCCGCTGATGGGCTGCCGAACATCGGCGCTAGAGACTGATAGCGGAGGGACGCAAAGCGATCCATGTTCGACTCCTTTAAGTAGAGCGGTCCATCACTGAGCCAGGCCGCCGGGATGAGGAAGAAATCGATGATCTCGTGGGTATCGCCGCTCAGCCGGGCAGCAATGATGAAGTCGATCCCAGGCTGGGGCCGTACCCGCCAGTTCGCAAATCCCTTGTCTGGCCTGCGCTGAATCGCGACGTCAATCCGCACTGCAATACTGTCGTTGATGATCAGGGCGTTCGAAATTCCCTCTCCGCCCACGGTGGCGCCGGCCGCGCGGGCGAGGCTGCTTACGTCGGAGATCAGCCGTCTTTGTTTGATGGCGATCAGTCTCTTCGTTTCGACGAAAGTGTGCGCGTCTGCTGGCTCCAGGCCAGCTGCGTCATAGGCGGCGATGAGAGAGCCGAAGGTCCGGACGAGCAGCTGGGGGTCGGGCATAAGCGGATCGGCCGCTATAATTCTCGCATTCACCTCGCCATGTGTCTCGTAGCAGGTGCGGAGCAGCGACAGCAGCTCGTCAGGCGCGTAACGACGCAGGCGCCTCGCGCGCTCGCGCTGCGCGTCCTCAAACATCTCGAGCGGCACGATTGGGGAGATTGCTCCCTCGTTCAGCACCCACTCGTCCGCAGGGTTTCGCTTGCGCCGGCTGGAGAGTTTGCAGGATCGGCGGTTGAAGATCAGTGTGCCGCAATACTTCGGGTTGGTGAGCAACGAGTTCACCATGGAATGCGTCCAAGGGCGACTAAATTCGCTCGGCACTCCGGCGCAGTTCAAACGCTGTGCGATCGCAGGCTCGCTCAGCCGCTCGTCGAGGTAGAGCTTGTAGACCATCCGGACGAGTGCAACCTCGTGATCCGGGCCCAAGACTAAGACCACTCGGTCGGTCACTGCGCCCTTTGCTTCGCCATACTCAAGCAATCTGCGCGGCGCTCCATCCTTGGTGACCGCCAAGCGCCGTAGACCGTAGCCCGCATGGCCGCCTTGCTTGTAGCCGATCTGGGTGAAGCGGCATTGTGCGGTGAACGTCTTGGCAGAAAGCTCGCGGCTGTATTCCGCCGCCATCGTGCGCTTGATGCTTTTCATCAGGGCGCCGAGTGGGGTGCCATCGTCGGTAAATTGCTCGCCGCTGTAGACAACCTTAATCCCGGCGCGGCGGCACGTGTGCTCGTGATAGGCGGCCTCATCTACATCTTGGAACCGACCCCATCGGCTAACGTCGTAAACAATGATGAGCTGGAAGTCGACGCCAGGAGATTGCACATCTCTGATCAATTCGAGCAAGCCTGGCCTGCGCCGAATGTCGAGGCCACTTTTTCCCTCGTCCACGTACTCGTGCACGATGTCGATGCACTTGGCTGCAGCGTACTCATGGATTTTGGCGCGCTGATGATCGGTCGAGTAATTCTGGCTCTCGGTCGACATTCGCACGTAAATCGCAGCGCGAGTAGGGTAGGGCTGGCGCATGGGTTTTATCCTCGGCTCGAACCGTTTTAATGTCCTGAAAAGGGAGAGTACGCGGCTTCGATCGGATGGCGTACGTCTACCTTAAATTCGTCTTATAAGAGCGACACATTGTCATTTGGAAAAGTTCGGGCAGGGCATTAATTGCCGAGGTGAATGGTAAGCTCAACAGGTCTTTTTTGGAGATCACCATGACTCTCGCAGCGACCTGCGGCACCACCCCAGCGCCTATCTTGAGCCGAGTTCGTCGCGCGGCCCCGCCGGCGGCAGCCTTCAACAAGCCCGATCCGTATAGCCTCCTTATGGATTGCTGGGTGAGCTTCATGCACACCAACGACCGCGACCTTGGATCGCG
>Ga0265797_10008546_pt1 | contig 13592 bp, 14 predicted proteins | sample P2T30metagenome_FD_192433 | JGI IMG/M metagenome (GOLD analysis project Ga0265797, IMG submission 192433) | Plant litter microbial communities from East Loma Ridge, Irvine, California - P2 T30 | ecosystem: Environmental > Terrestrial > Plant litter > Unclassified | place: USA: California... | reverse complement strand
CATGGCCGTTGTAGGACGAACCGGAGGGGGTGGACGGGTTGGAGGATGAGACAGGAATTATGAGGTGGGGATATTCATAGGGGCCGTGGAGATCTTCGGGACATGACGGATGGGAAGGAGGGGAGGTAGAGGCAGGGGGTGACGAATGTGCTGGAGGGGAAGGGGATGGCGGAGGAGAAGGAGAAGAGGGATGCGAGGGAGCTGGGGGTGTCTCGCCAGGGCCTGAGGGAGTCTCTATAGGAGCATGAGGAGTCTCGGTAGGACCTGGGGGTGTCTCAACAGGATAAGTTCCTTCTGGTGGGCTGGGTTCCTCCATGGTCGCTGTCATGGTAAGCGTGACAATGTTGGGGACGTCGCATGCTGAGGTTGGTAGAGTAGGCACTTCCGGAGCAGTTTCCGTTGGCTTTGGTGACTTCTCAGGCACTGGAGGGTTCTCAGGCTTTGGGGGTGATTCACCAGGTTGCGAGGGTTGGGAGGGCGGCGGTCTAGCTGGGTATGAAGACTCTTCAGGAGCAGGAGGATGCTCTGGCGCTGGAGGCTGCTCTGGCGTAGGTGGATGTTCAGGTTCAGGATGTTCGGGCTTAGGATGTTCGGGCGCTGGCGGTTGCTCAGGTTTTGGGTGTGGTGGTGTCTCCTTAGGTTTATCGGGTTGAGTGGGCGCCGGTCCAGTCGGATAAGGTGGTTGCTCACTAGCAGGAACCTCTGATGGAGGAGCGGGCTTGGTTTCTGTTTCCACGGGAGGAGCGGCGGAAGATAGAGCAGGGCCACTACCAGATCCGCAAGAACCAGCAGAGCCAAGAGAGATCTTAACACACTTCTCTTGGCCCGGAGCAGGCTTGGTGTAGACATTGTACTCACCCTGATCGTTAACAGGGCAAGCGTAAAAGGTATCATCCCCATTGTACGTGATGGCACCATTAGGCCCGACAGCAAAGCCGTTTGTAGGTGTAGCACCGACATCGCACTGGAACTGAGTTGTAGGGGGTGTCAAGATGCAACCCCTTCCATTGGAATCCGTGAAGCCACCATCGCTGTCAAGACAATAACATCCAGTAGGGAGACCGCTGCCACCGACGCGATTTTGACCATCGCCAAGTTGGCCAAGAATTCCCGATGCGCCGCCAGAAGACTCAAGTTGGAAGCATTGTGACGTCTGTCGAATAACGAGGGCGTTGGTGCCAATGCCAAATGCCACTAGAGCGAAAGCAAATCTCATATTGAATGAAAGGAAAATGTTCGCATGAGATTGAAAGTATTGAAGTCCTTGGAACAGCAAGCTGACACTCTAATGTACTTCCCCGATGGTCCGAAACTACGAAACCGGTCAAAAGATTTCCCAGTTACTCTCAGCTACTCTGCAGTGGAGTACAGTGTTGAGCTGCAACTGGAAATCAACCATGTACATTTTCATCATATCTGTAAGGATGATATCAGAGGATTCGATTTTGCTGTGGAGTACGGACACGCGTACCCAAGACGGCGTCACTCCAATGGGCCCATGCATGTCTTTCGTGATCCGGTAAAAAATGATGCTGACATCAAAAATCACGGTGCTCTCAAGTAACAATAAATGTCCTTATTGGCTGCTCGGGAAAGGAAGACCAAGGAACAGCGGCTTTTAGTGACCGTCAGCCCCAACATGTGGGGCATGATCGACAGGAACGCATCGCGCGGATGTTTCAGTGATTCATTGGAACGAAGCCTGGAATTATCTAATTCCATCAAGAGAATGGTGCCACATGCTTTGGTCATTGTGTATCTTCGTGGTTATGATCACGGTGTGGTGCATGACCGCTCCCCAAAGCGAGCAATCGGGTCTTACAAGAAAATTTGACTAGCAGCTGAAATCTGTCGCGGGGTAACCTCCGATGACAATTCCGATGACGGCGATTTGACCGATGATATTCAATGTATGAGGGCCACGACGAGTGGATAACCAAGGTCCTTGACTTGGTGACAAGATCCTTACTGAAACCCCTAGCTAGGCAGGGCTGCACGCAGGATGATGAAATAAGCTTTGCCCCGCAGTAGTAAGCCAAGAAGAAATTAATGGGGCAAACTGTTCATCGGGATTGATGGATGCCATGTGAAAGTTATCGCCATTCGCTGCCAATGGTCTTGGGGGTTCGCAAAGGAGTCACCAATGGGTGAAAGGCTGGTAGCTGTTAAACACTCAAATATCTATGAGCGAGTAAAGCGAGATCAAAAGAATGGAGGGGAGAGCATCACCTTTTCTTTGGAGGGGGAGGGGCATCATCTCTCCAGTCTACCCTACTGGAAACCATTAGTGGTTGTATCCTCTATTTGTTCGGCAGAAATCGAACCTACATAGACCTCCCATACTATTTCAGACGTAGTTCTCGTGTGATGCAGACTTGCGCGTCAACTTGCGCGTCACCTTGACTCAATGAAGGGATGAGCGCCGACTGGGGACCCGTTTTTTTCGTGCATTTTCTTACAAGAGAGTTATTCACGCCGGAACAGTGCAATTGAGACTCCAATAACAATGCACCTGTTTGGTTGCCCCGAATAAGCGAATTTATGAGAAGATAAAATGTTTACGTGAGTTTATGCGTGATTACCCCGTTTAGTAAGTGTGATTAATTTTGGAATGAATTGGATTAGTTTGTGACAAAGTCGCGCAATCGTATCATAACACACGCCCTTGGCCATTATACCAATCTCTGATCTATTTTAGCCTTGTCTTTCATTGTTCTGGACGCGAAGATCGACAATCGAGTCTCCAGTTCTAGTGATGGTTGGGTGCAGCAAACACATGTGCGGGGGATGTTGGGATAAGGTCTGGACGAGCTCGAGGCTCTTACCCTCACATGTTACATCATCGCCACTAAGCCCGATTTGCCTTAGTATGACGCATGCCATCGGTGGTTGAACATGGGAATCTTGGTCGATTCCAGGATTGGCATCTGGATGACGGGTCAGGGTGACAGGATAAACATCACAGATGTGTGTGGGAAAGTCGAATATAGAGAACAACTATTTCGGGTCTTATGTATAAAAGAGTTACAACACTTGACAAGAAAGAATGCAGAGAGGATGTAACGGTAAAAGAATGCGTAGGCGGACAAACAAACCAAAATAAACCATGTATATCCCTTCTTCTCGTACTTTTTCTCCTACCCACCCCTACGCTTACTCACATATCCAACAAACCGCACCCTTAAACCCACAGTAGGAACGCATTGCTAATGCACCCCTGAACTAACACCCCCCTTCCCCAGCAAAACACTTTCATTGTCTTACTTCTCACACTCACACTATGCCCTGCCCCTCTCCCTCATCCATGAATTTCTTGTCCACCAGCATGGAGCTCGACGATACTTTCGAGATAGACAAAGAGTTAGTTTGGTCAGTGGGGATCTATGCGGTATGGGTAAGAGAGTGAGAATTGGGGTTGACAATGAGGAATGGGGACAAGTGTGAGCAATGTGAGTATATGGGAAAGGGGGGAGTGAAGAAGATAGTGTAGGAAAGTATGGTGAGGAGAAGGTGCTCGAGGGTAGGTGAGGTGAGGTGATGGCTTAGCTATTGACAGGAAGCAGTGGTATATTTTAAATAATTCTAAGTACATGAAAAGCGTTGGTATGTAATTACAACTGAATCCCAAAATCTGTAAGAGAAAATGAGGACATGATGCGTTCCAGCGCTTGGGTGACGTCATGTCAGAGTTTCCAATAATAATTATTTGATAAGATAGCACAAACCAGACTCTTTGCCAGCAAAAGAGAATGTCGGCGGATATTTCAATGTGTATAATTAGCAAAGCGCATGGGTATCGTTGCTTAGGTAGGCGCCAAGTACAGGGAAACTAAGTGAAGTCGTTCAACAACAACAATAATGCAGGTACGAGTGATGATATGCAAGAAAAATGCACAAGAAAGAGGTGGTGTGAGAAGGAAAACTACTCTTCAGTAGCGTTCATCTTGCCCATTTCGAGGCCGACTTCTTGGGTCCTGATGGCCTCGCCGTCGGGTCCTCTTCGTCCGCCCTTCATGAAGCCCCAGATGCCCACGCCAGCGACGAGCCATGCAAGCAGCATGAACGGAATCATGACGGCTCGTCCGGCAATTTCATCTGCGCACTGCTTGCCGTAGTCATCCTGGACCATGCCTACGCCTTGGGTACGTTGGAGCTCGCACGTCCAGGTCTCAACATCAAAGACGCCGAGGTCGTAGCGCACATAGGTCTGGGTGGCATTCCTCTGAGAAGCAAGAACGTTGATGTAGTTGTCGCGGAAATGCGCCGTGCGGGAATGAGTGACGTAAATGTATACCAAGGCGAAGAGGACGACGATGGCATTGATGATGTGAAACAACATTATATTGCGACGGAATACATGCGATTGTGTCTGTGCAGATGTCAGCCGTGAACCCTTGTCATGTCTCGCTCAACGTACTCTATCACCCGTCTTCCAATCGGTAACGACAAATCCCAGATGTGCGGCCGCAATCAAGATGCTTATCGCAGCAGAGATAATAGTCAGTTTTGCTGGTATCGCATACATCCTGCGTGGTAAAGTTGCCACGACAATCTCCTGGGCAGGTTCCCCAGCACCTGCTGACATCTGGAAGTCGAAGCCCGTCATACGGTTGTCCTCGATAAAGCTGTACGATTTGGCCTTCAACGCAATCACTGCTATCGACATAACGAAAAGCATGGTGAGAAAGATGCTGTAAAGGAGCCGCGACATGCGGTGATGTGGGTATAAGTTGGTGTTGATGGGCTTATCGAATAAAGGCGAGTCATCTTTCTTTGTGGGAAAGAGTGATTTGACTTTGGTAGCCACAGGTGCGATTGTGAGTTTGACTTTGTCCATCCTGGCTGCTCACTCTTTCTTGGAGGTGTTACTGGGTAGCCACAACTTTTTCGGACCGATGACTGCTAATGTGGAATGATGACAATGGTGCGCAATACTGTTTGCAAGAGATTGTTGTGAGGAGGAAGTTGGGTAACCTTCCAAACGATGGAAAAAAGGAATTACAGGACGGAACGAAATGACTGATGGTACTTGAGACCGAGGAAACGGTTACATATCATCTAGTTCCCGCTCAAACATATTTTTCAGGATCTGCAGGCTTCAACAGCAGGCAGCATTGTACCCTCTTTTACTTGTGTTTCTTGCTCAAAGCCTTACCTGTCAATGCTAACTTTCCGGCATAATAACGCCTGTCAAGGAATCGCTTGAGCGGTCCATTAGATTTCCGGTTTGTTTTTTTGACGTCTGCAATGCATTTGACAGGTGTAAAACAGCTGTTGTGATTCTGGATTGGTCGTCGGACAATAGCGCGACGGGAAGTGTGTGAGATGTGCAACGTGCACGGTCCACCAACGGCACCGATTATGGTTCTTGCGATGATGTATAATGCTCAACGTTAGAGGAGTTCCTCCGCCTCCAACCATTCATGGAAAAAGGAATATTCTGTGAGTATATCAGCACCGATATACGCGTGTGTGTTGTCGAGTAAGATCCTCGGTCATTGTGTGAAGCTCCTCTCTGCCTTTTGCATGATGGCGGGTATAGCTAGTGGTAGGTGTGGATTGGGGCACACCGATGGTGGATACGAGAGTCTCATGTCACAACTTTCCCAAATATCGTATCTATCAAGAAGTGCAGTTGCAGTGCGAAGTTGGAGGCGTTCCAAGCAAGGGGATACGACTGTGATATCGCATGAACAACAGCCGATATGTACCTCAGGCTCACACGCGATAAGCGAAGGGGTTTGCACCGATGGACTGGGATGCTTTGAGAAGGGTGTCAGTCAGCTTCTGCTCTCCCTGGGTCCTCGGCCGAGTGTGTTACGGCTGTCTTGTCTCGGTAGATGCTTGTCGAGGTCGGCGCTAACGCTAAGCTGTGGGAGAGAGGTGAATCGTAGACACGAAAACCGAGCAATTCGATTAGCTAAGCAATGCGCTGACGAAAATGTGGTTATTCATAGAGATGAATTGTCGTCGGAGGTATCGCACTGGAGGCTGTTGGTGATGGTGACGGTGATGTCAGACGTGTCCAAGCGCTAGTCGAAAGTCGCGATCAGGTGTCGACGCGTCTAACGACATCTTCACCGGCGACAATAAAACAACTGTACCACTCACCATGGCTTTTACAGCGCTCAACAACAAGCCATCAGCGCCTGTAGTGCCGATGCAGACACCCGCACCTGCACCTGCACCAGCACCAGTACCTCATCCAGAGGAAATTGATGTCGCTTTCGCAAGCAATCAAGAGCTACGGAAGCGCGTACACGCTGCTATAGGTATGCTCTGATCTGGGGTGCCCAGCAAGATGTATGCTCATGATAAGTAGACCAGAATCCTGCGCAAAGCACATTGTTCCGCGATATCTCCACGTATATACTCAACCAGACGTCACAGCCTGTCGCAGAACCAGCAGCCAAGAAGCGCAAGCTCGAGGAAAGCGATGTCCCGCCAACCAGCGCGCCAGCAACGAGCGCCAGTCTGACTAGTGCTGCAACAAAAGCATTCAAGATATTCCCCGGCGTTAGCTTCTCAATACCGCAGCGGAAGAAGTTCGTTCTCGAGCTGGTCGATAAGAAGGACGGTGGCATCAGGGCGGTTGGCGCAGCTGGTAGTGTTGAGTTTGCCATTGCGTGGAAAGACGTGGACCAGGTCTTTTGCTTGCCCATACCCGAGAAGGCTAAGAAGCAACACAATTTTGTAATTATACCCGTCCACGGCGATGGCGTAGCACCAGTACCCGATGAGCTGAAGGCGTCACCGCCAGAGCCGATAGTCTGGACCTTTGAGGAAGCGACAGGAAAGAATATAGTCCAAGGCGAGGACCCTGGGCCAGGGCCAATGGCTGAGGCAATTCACCACTGCCTAAAACAAGCAGGCACCGGCAAGGAGGTCATCTTTCCAGACGCCGATGAGTTTGCGAGCGCCGTGCCAGAAAGTCACAGAAAGGGCGAGAAGGCCTACCACGTCAAGGCACATCGAGGGAGCAAAGAGGGTGCGTAGTCATGTTCCCACAAATAGAAACAGACCCTCTGCTGACATCTACTAGGTTATCTGTTCTTCACCCAGATCGGTATTCTCTACGGCTTCAAAAAGCCCCTCGCCTTCTTCGACTTTGCCGCAATAAACAGCATTTCTTACACCGCCGTCTTGCGCAACACATTCAATCTTGTAATCACCACGCCCACGGGTGACATCGAATTCGGTATGCTCGACCAGGCAAACTTTGCCGGCATAAACGACTATGTGCAGAAACACGGCTTGCAAGATGCTAGCTTGGCGGATGACCGACGAGCGAAGAAGCTGAATGTAAACAAAGTAGGCGGTAAGAAGGACGCAGCGAATGGAGCAGCGCCAGACGCTGCGGGCGAGGAGGAAGAGAGCGAGCTACAGAAGGCGGAGAGAGAGTTACAAGACCAAGAAGACGACGAGGAAGAGGACGATGACTTTGATCCTGGAAGCGAGGGTGAGAGTGAAGGCTCCGGCTCTGATAGTGAGGATGAAGAAGGTGAAGGGGGTGAAGGAGGTTATGAAGAGGGCGATACCGTTGAAGGAGAATACGACGAAGCCGAAGGTGATGAAATGGAGCAATGAGATTTATCCGGCTTGGAAACAGCATATTAATGTAAACCTAATCACCACCTATAAATATTCCTGACAAAATACCGAAACTGCCTATTAACACCCCACATCTTGTAGTAGATGCCGAGGAAGGAACTCACGACCAATAGCTCGAACAAGGGCAAGTGCAAACCGCGTAAGCTACAGCTTCCTTGACAACAACAATTACAATATCACTACCACGTGCATCGTGCAGGTCTTAAAACTTCCACACGATGAAGTTTCCATCTTCAACCTACCACCATTCCTAGCACACCACAACAAACACCTACGTCGACATCAACAACCTTGATCCAAACACAGCAAACTCTCAGATCACTGGGGCTACCAGCATATATTACTAACATATCCTTTCGCACACCAAAACATGTCCATACTCATCCTAGCCTGTTTAGTAGCAATCTGCTTGCCCATCCTCAGCGTACAAATCCCCCGTTACTTTCCCTCTTGCTTGCTCTTGTTCCCGACGAGTGTACCGATACAAAGCTCAAATGGCACAAAGAACGGATCCGAGATATGTGGAAGGACATTATCCGTACGACGGTACGAACGATTTACCGAGGAGGGTGGAAGGAAGGAGGAAGATACGGAAAGTGGAGAGGTAGATACGGGGGTAGGGGAGGGAAAGAGGGAGAGACAGGTGCCCAGGCAGACGGGAAAGGAGGGGGCTGCTGCATGGTTTTTTTCAAAGGACAGAGTTGTGGATGACGACGGGGAGGGGGAGATTACGTCGATGGCTGGACCTAGACCTCGACCTCTTCAGGTTTCACACACTCCTACCGTCTCACTCACGACACCATTTTCGATTCAAGGAGGACAGTCGAAGCCGTGGATCACACACATACTCAGGTTTTGTGCTGCGATTTTGGCGGTTCTGCTTTGTATATCCGTTTTCGCTCTTGTGGTGGCCTATTCTCTAGCCGCATTCCTAGTATACAAGACGGAAGCCCGGCTGGAAGAGCATCGACGGGGTATCCTACAGGGTGGAGAGATGAAACTATGTTTATGTGCTGCATGAGAAGGGGGGGCATTCGAGAATTGCTAAATTCTCTGCCGCTCAAGTGCCACTGAAAAGCCAAGTCTTCATCTCTGTCTGCTATCTATCACACGGTATCCCAGCTTTCTAACCTACAAAGTTCTCTCCCTCTACGGTGCTTGCGCACGCCTCTGCTCCTCCCCGCCAACCTTCTCTTTCCCCTCCTCCTCGCTCATCCCCCTCTCACTCCGACTCCCCACCCTCAACGCATCTGCCACACCCTCAGCCGCCACATTTGGCCGCTCAACCTGTTTCTCAGTCTCCGGATGCTCAGGCGGATCAAACATTCTCATCTCATTCTCATCAAAGTCCTGACCTGGATTAACTGTCTGATATCCTCCCACTTTAACGAGTTTATATACAGCCCACGCCAACAAAGTCCCCATGACAGGACCCGCCCAGTAAATGTAATGGTAGCCTGGAAAACTATGCGTTACAACCGCGGGTCCCAGGCTGCGCGCGGGATTCAAACTGCCGCCTGTGTAGTAAGCGCCTAGCAGTTCTGCGACGAAGAGGGAGAGGCCAATGCCAATGGGGGCAAGAAAGGTGGCTTTGTGTTTTTCGGCCGCGAGCATGAAGATTGTGAAGACGAGGAGGGAGGTCATGAACATTTCCAAGAAGACGCCTTGGGCGGGCGTCATGCCGGCTTGTAGGGTGGTGCTGGCGTTTAGGGGCCCGGGGAGGATGGCGGAAATTACGGCGGCGGCGGCAATGCCGGCGAGGAGTTGGGAGATGGTTAGAATGATGGCGCGGAGAAGTGGGATGATGTTGATTAAGTAGAGGCCAAGGGTGACCTTTGTGAATTGTTAGTTTGGAGCTTAGATTGGGGAAAGGTGAACTTACGGCTGGATTGAATAAGCCGCCGCTTACGCGGAAGAATACCCATACTGTCACCATCAAACTGAATCCGAATATCAAACTTATATATAGCAGTACACTTGTGTTTGGTGCTGCTCCACTGCCAGACGTTGCTTCTTGGCTGTTTTGGGCTATGCTTGTGCCTCCGAACGCGAAGAAGAGGAACATAAAAGTGCCTGCGAACTCTGAGGCTGCAGCAATAAACTCAATACGCCATCTATTTGTTGTCTTCCATGAACTTCTTGTGCTTTGCTGGCCTGATTTGTGTTTTACATCGTGAGATGACGCAGGGGATGTGTCTTTCTGGTGTAGCGGGAGTATGTTTTTGAGCGCCATGGTGGAATGTAGTTTAGACTTTTGTATATATAGACAGGGGATATTGCAGCGCTCAAGTTGCAAGTAAAGAGAAGAAACCGAATAATGGTGACATTCGAGATTGGAGGGAAGTAGAAAGGCTAGGTGAGCCGTCTCAAATGGCGTAAAAACTCGAGGGTGTGTGGATATGCGTGCGGACGCAAGCAAATAACAAGAGAAAGGAAGTGAGAAGTAACCGGCTGCAAGAACAATGAAACAGACAGCACATCTCAGCACAAGCCATCTGACTTTTTTCAATTGACTGACGTCTTGCCCACACAATTTCCCTCCTCAAGACGGCAAAGTCGGAATCCTTCGCTCGCAGATCATATTCCGTAATGCCTGCACTCCACACCACACCATCACACATCCCGCATATCACACACGATTCTGCAACTGCGATCAAGCCACAATCGAGATGTGCGCATTTGCAGTCCTCGGCGTGTTCGATGCAAACCTAGTTATGGTGTGAGAAAGAGGGGTGATGACCTAGATATCACACGCAAGTCATGTGTGCATTTACACTGACCGCGACGTGGCATTCTTAGCCTTGAGATTATGGCCGCAGTGGTGGAGCATAGGGAGATATGGGTGTGTGACGGGAATTATGGCAAGTCGTCAACGAGTCGTCATCGGTGCCGTGGAGGTGATCCTTCCCTACTATAGATAACACTAGCTGTTTTGAGTTAGGGGGACAGGCACTAGTGCAGATCTCTCCACTGCTGTAGGTTTGGAAATCATTGGAACTTCAACCATGCGCATCTGTTCAGCCGTCCGATCTGCTGTCTACTGTCATAACATCGCTGGAGGTGTTGTGGGGTTTACGTGATCTACAAGATGTCCTTGTGGAATTGCGGGACAGGCAAGCGTACGGCAGTATCCGAGGTCGGCATAGCCGAGGAATAGAGTTGGTATGGATAATGGATGCAGAGCGCCCAGTTCTGAGGCTCCTGCTATTGGTGGTTAGTTATACTGAATCAAGATACCAGTAAGAAAGCCCTGTGTAGATCAGATATGAACGGTGTAGGTGGGTGAAGATCCGGTTTGCCTATTGGAGCAATCTGCTATCAAGAGTACATAAAAAGACACGCCATCAACTACAAAGAGTGTTATAACCTTCCCAAAATTCGCAACATATACCTCTGCCGCTGCGGTCACCCATGATCCCGATGGTAAGAACGATCTAATGGACAGGCTACTGAATTGCAGGCAGAGGAGTTGTGAAGCATGTTGGGACAGTTGTGAACAGCGGGAAGGGGATTGGTATATAATAAGGCCCATCAAGGAATAGAATGAGCCTTTGTAGACTTTATTCCCTGATTCCCAAGTGATAGCCTGAGCTCGTCATTCAGACAGAGACCTGCAGTAAGAGATGTGTGATTCATGGGTGGCGCTGTATCCATGTTGGTGGTCAACTTGTTACTTACGCTATGAGGGAGAAGAATTCGGTACAGATGATACCCATCCTTCCCATCTCATCTCCAGTTCTGCATCTTCTTCATCCAAAAACTCTTCGCAGAGGTTGTATACTACATCTTTCGCACACCAATTATCGGCAATGGCCAAGAGAATTCCATGGTGCGTTCAAAAGATTTGATGTTGTAGCCAAATCCGCGCCTGAAAATCACGTAGATTAAGTCGATGATGCATTCAGGTCTACTATGTGGCCTTTTTGATTTCCGGGGGGATATCTATAGACTAACGGGCTGAATTCATAGCCTCTCGGCCTTATGCATATTTTACTTGTTCTTTTGCCGCAACATGTAAATAAAACCTACAGACGCCGACTAACCTTAGTAGAGCCATCTACACTTAGTGTTTAATGGTGTCGTGACATTGGGGCCTTCAACTAGGGACCAAAACTATTCCTTGAAAGCGTACAGGTGTAGCGCGGGGCAGAATCTGTGGTCTAATCTGGAAAGGATCCTTGACACATACAGGCCAGTCTTTTACGTACTCCGGAGATAGTCAGGAGTCCAGGTGTGCCATTGCCATCATGTAAATAGTGAGGTCGGACCGCAGCTTGCATCTATCTTGTTTGCTACAAGGATTTACACTTTCAATTTCGTTGAGTCCAAGATATATTATGTGCATATATGGATCCGGGCGTTATGGTATATTCTGATAGCCATCCACTAGTACAATGCGGAGGGGTAGTCGACCTTAACGGGGTGTGAGGGGGTGTCTGCTTTAGGTAATCGATAAGTCGGCATCTCCTCTGTTGAAAGTTATTCGCCCCAGCCTCCACGCGACAGTATAATGATAATTCGAATTCGGTAGTGATATTGTGGTTATGTCGACCAAGGTTGAAATCCAGTTAAAGCCAAGGCTTACATTTCGACACGTGATCCTCTTCGAATCAGATCGTAATTGCGGAACTCACGAAATCCCAAACCAACAACTTCCGCGTTCGACAATCGGCAACATCAAGGACCGTTGTCTTCTAATAAGATCAACATGCGAGGTCTTAGGAGCGGCTTCAGTGATTACCGAAGTCGACCACCCCAGAGCTTTACTGGTACCCCACCAAGTTTCTGATCTCCGTGTCGTTTATTGTATTGGTTTAGTATTGTTTGGATGCGGTGACCCTGGATGACCCTACCACAAATGTCTTGTAATCGTCGAACTAAGCCTCAAATGAAGAGCAGTCAAGCAAGAAGAAAGCCCAAGAGAGTTTTTCATCAAATTGTGCGAACGAACGGCCCTCCAATTAAGAACTTCAAATTCTATTCCCGTCAAAAGTCGGACTGTTTTTTGTATTCATCTATCACTCTGTGTCTGTACAGATATCTGGATATTTACCAACAACCTATTGTCAACGTGTGATCACAAAATATGAAACATGTTAGCCCAAAACAAAATCGATAGAAAGCTACCATGTCCGGTTTACTGCTTGTAAGCCTTGCGTGTAGCTAAACGGGTTAGATTTGGTGCCCAAAGATGGCTCGAAAACTTTCGCCACATGGGCGCATATATAGAAGCAGGGTAGAAGGAGCGATTGCTACCGCACCATGGTTCATTGTAGACGTTCTGGTTTTGGACACATAAGCCAGAGACTCCAAAGGCGTTTTCTCGGCGCTGGCTGTCTTCCAAATTTGGGTATAAAGACGTCTCCTCCACGACCAAAGGTAGACCCATCGCCTTCAAAAAATCTTATAGCTTCTACCTGATTTTGTGCGCCCATCTACAACAACCTAATAACCATACAAAACAGCGACCTACTTTTTTGTGACCCTCAAACATGAGGATCCTCCTGCTAGCCTGCATCTGCGGCGTAGTTGTCGCAATGGAGGGACCAAGCTATTTCACTACTTGGGTATGGATATTTCTAGGACTAGCCTTACAAATGCTAACATGACTCTTTAAGCCACCTTTTGAACCTACTCCTACTACTGAAAAGACACTCTCCTCCACTTCTAGTGTCTCCTCCCACACCGCTTCAGTCAGTCGTTGTTTCTGAGAATCTTGCCTCAACTAACAGTCTGAAGGCTAGCGATGGAACTGATAAAGACCTTTATTACTGCGCGAAAGGAAGTAGCGATTAGGAGGAGCGTCTTCCCAAGACTCCGCCAGAAACCGTCATGGTTGAAGTCGATACCCGTAGTATAAATACAGAGAGACATATACAGCATGTTTTTTGCAGGCTTGTGGACGAAATAAACCCCTAAACAAGGCTGATATTGCCCAAACAAAATTGCTGATCCGGGAAACGCGTACGTGCTGACTATAT
>Ga0265797_10008545_pt1 | contig 13594 bp, 10 predicted proteins | sample P2T30metagenome_FD_192433 | JGI IMG/M metagenome (GOLD analysis project Ga0265797, IMG submission 192433) | Plant litter microbial communities from East Loma Ridge, Irvine, California - P2 T30 | ecosystem: Environmental > Terrestrial > Plant litter > Unclassified | place: USA: California... | reverse complement strand
CGACGTCGGGCTCAGTCATGAGGAAAGCAGAGCGGATCTGACCCTCAAGCAGAGGCTTGAGCCACTTGTCCTTCTGCTCCTGTGTACCGTACTTTGCAAACACCTCCATGTTACCTGTGTCGGGGGCAGCACAGTTGGTAGCCTCTGAGGCGATCAAGCTCTTGCCAAGGTATTCTGCCATCAGACCGTACTCCAAGTTGGAGAAGCCAGCTCCTTCCTTGAAATGGTTCCTAGGCAAGAACATGTTCCATAGACCCAGTTCTCTTGCACGCTTCTTCAAGTCCTCGAGGATAGGCGGGTGGGCGCTGAAGCGGTTGACGACGCCTTCGCCGACCTGCTGGCTGAAGATGGGGTCGGCGGGGATACATTCTTCTTCGACGAAACGTTCGACCTGTTGTGTGCTTTGTTAGCATGTAAAGAATTACATAGATAATCAGCGATCGCCACCTACAATGTCCAATGTCTTCTTAGCTCTATCGCTGACATGGCCACGAGCGATCAATGGGATCTTCTCACTAGCGCGCTGCTGGCCCTTGTTGCCGACAAGCAGCTCCTCCGAAGCCTGCTCCTTCTTCTCGCTAATCTTATAAGGGACAGACATGATGAGGATGTGTTAATGTAGTATGAAGGGAAAGGAACCCTGTGTGACGAAGAAACAACATCATGCACCGTGAGGGCGATGGAGGCGTGTCTTGTATAGCAACTCCACACCCCGGATTACATGTCAGAGCCGAGGTGAATGTCGCGCGCTGGAGGCACTTTCCCCAGGCGCCTCGGTGAGAGTTATGCCCGATTGAGGGAGGTGTAACGAGGGCGCTTGTCGACCTCGCCTCGCACGCCGCCGGGCTCCTCTTGGTCTTATGTTCGAGTCAACGGACCGAGGCTTGCATGTTTGATGTTGAGGAGATTGAGCAGAGTTGTAATCAGCGTATTGACCACGGACATCTCGGAGTGGGTGGAAACCTTACAGCGTAATCACGTGACCTTGGACGTTCAATCTTCACTCTCGACGTCACCACATCATCCTCTCCGCAATCAGGCCGAGACGCCGTCTGAAGCTCACAGACATCTCTTGGCAAGTACCTTTCGTCCATGTCAGTGAACCTCACGTGCCCAAAGTGCCTAGCTAAGCAATCCATCAATTGAACGATCAACAGCATAAACAACACTACCCCAAAATGTCCGGAGCCAGAACCCATGGCAGTCTAACCAAAGATGACGAAGTCAATGCCGCAGCATGGGCAGCAGGCCGTGGCGCCGTCGTTGGAGCTTCCAAAGTATGTCAACACTTCTTCAATCGAAGCTCTCGCCAAACGATAAATCGGTAACTAACTACAACATCGCAGTGGGCGATCTTCTCCGCCGTCGCCGGCCTAGTAGCCTACCAATTCAGCCCTCTCTACCGCGGCCTCACATTCCAATTCAAAGTGTAAGTAAAAGTAAAAAAGCAAAACGAAGCAAAGCCAAGCGAAGCGATGCAAAGCAAACCAAAGCCGTACCACAAACAAAGCCCATCAAAAAGAACTACCTTACGAATCGCACTCGCCACCCCAAAAACCACCCCACTCTTCCAAACAATTCCTAACAATCCACCCCTAGCTTCCTCCAAATGTCCGGCATGACCTTCGGCAGCATCATCGAAGCCGACCGCCGCCTGCGCATCCACGGCGCGTGGCAAAGGCAGCAGAAGAAAGTGCAGCGCGACGCCGAAGTCTGGCGGCGGTACGAAGAAGATTATGAGCTGCAGGGTAAGAGTAGTAGTAGTAGTAGTGCTGCTGTTGCCCAGCAGGCGGCCGCAAGGGTCGAGGGTGGTGATGGGAAAGCGGAGTGATGGTGGTCCTGATGGATGAAGTGAGATGTTCGATTGGGTATGCTTGGGGATGGATGGCGTGGAATGGAATGGAAGTATGGTTTGTGGCAAGCTCAATCATCTTGTGGGAAAACTCGAGAATTGATTCGGGGGTGTTGTATTGATATGTATTCTAAAAAAGTTTATAGATTATTCTCAAGTACCTCATCGAATTTGAAGTCTAGGATTGGCAAGAATACCCTCCAAAAGTGCTGCGAGGAAGACTGCTGCGTTTGCCTTCCTGACGGAATCATCGTTCTCTGGAAAAAAGGATTTGTATTGTTTATGTACAGCTTAGTCTTTCTTATTTTTCTTTTTCTTTTCCCTCTTCTCATCCCAGTCTCAGGTTAGCGAGGTTGTCCAAAGTAGCCCTCGCAACATACGACTTTTGTAAGATGGATTTTGTAAGTATTAAACACAAACGGATGACAAACATAAAAACAAGCTTGAACATGGAAGATGTACAGGCGACGGTAAAGAAAAGGAAACAACCGCTCGATAGCGAAGAATGCGGACATTGAAGAAGCGAACGCTCCAACCCAGCAAAGAGCAAAAATGCTTTACAGTAGAAAAGAAAATGAAGGAGCAACAGTAAAAGAAAAGTAAAGCAAAGGGAAAAACGATCAAGACGAATCGTCCACCAACTTCCTCGCATCATGAGCCTTCTTCGCCTCCCGCTCCAAAACCTCAAGATCGCCGCTCATCTCGCACATGCCATGGAAAATCCCCTCCGACTTGCCAAGCAAATCGAACGGATCGCCAAACTCGACAATCTCGCCCTTGTCAAGCACGAGAACCTTGTCGTAGTCGATGATAGTCTGCAAGCGATGCGCGATGGTGATGGTGGTATTCTTAATTTCGCGGATGGTTTCTTGAATCCTGGCGTCGGTGGCGTAGTCGATGGAAGCCGTGGCCTCGTCCATGAGGAGGACTTTGGGGGCTTTGAGGAGAGCGCGGGCTAGGCAGAGGAGTTGGCGCTGGCCTTGGGAGAGATTGGCGCCGGACTCGGCGACTGTGGAGGAGAGGTTGAGGAAGATGTTCTTGTTCTCTAGGACGGAGGTGTCGGTGGCGGAACCGTTTGCTGTGGTTGACGAGGCAGGGGAGTTGGGCTTGTTGGTCGGTGAGTCTGCGCCGTTCTTGCGGAGGGTCTGAACAGGGGTCTCGGGACGAGAGTTTGCAGCTGAAGGGCCGTTGATCAGCTGCACACCACGGAGGGCGGTGAAGATCTCCTCGTCGGTGAACAGGCCGAATGGATCCAAGTTGGTCCTGATAGTGCCTGTGAACAGCGTAGGATCTTGAGGCACCATAACAATGTTCTCGCGCAGATCCTGCAGACCGATGAGGCCAATGTCGACATCATCGATGAGAATCTTGCCCTGCTCAGCTTCAAGCGCACGGAAAAGCGCAAGAGCGAGAGAGCTCTTGCCAGCACCGGTCCTGCCAACAATACCCACCTTCTCGCCAGGCAGAATCTTGAAAGTAAGGTTCTTGAGCACCGGGTCAAAGTCGCTGCGGTATCTGGTAGTGTAGCCGATGAACTCAACGCCACCCTTGCTGGGCCAGTTGGCCTCGGGTCTGTTGTCCTCGACAATGAGAGCAGCCTCCTGATCGACATCCAAGTACTCCTTGATTCTCTCGACGGAGTTCATGTTCTGCTCGTTGCTCGAGTAGAGACGAACAAACCAGAGAACGTTCTCAGTGAAAGTGACAGCGTATGTCATGGCCAGACCAGCGGCACCTGCATCGATCTTTCCTACACTGGTGACCACGAAGGCACCTGCAAACAAGGAGACAAGAGCGCCGACGACATCAACGCGGAATGCAAGCCAGCGGTTGGCAGCCCACAGGTAGATGAATGGACGGCTGTGGGTATTGATCTTGTTAAGATTGTCACGAATGAAGCGGCGCTCATCACCGTAGGCACGAATAGTGGTAGTGCCAGACATGGTCTCGCCGAATTGCTGGTAAAGCGGGCTGCGTTGAATAGACTCCAGACGCTTCAAATCGCGAGAGGACGAGATGTAGAAGCGACCAATGAGGAAATACAAGATTGTGATGAAGAAGCCAGCAATCAGGAAGCCAGGGGTGATCGCCGAAATCAGAATAATAATCGTGATGATGGAGAAGAAGCAGTGGACAAAGCCGACCGCCACCGGCGCGACTTCTTGGTCGATAGCCTCGATGTCCTTGGAGAAGCGGTTCATGATTTGACCGAGAGGAGTGGCATCAAAGAAGCGGAACTTGGCGCGCGTGATGCTCTCCATCAGCTGGCGGTGGATACGCTTGGAAGCGCCGATGGAGCCACTGAACAGTACACCCTCGCGGAACAGAGTGATGAACATGTACGCCGCACCGAGAACAGCATACACACCAAGGTAGTACCCAGCGTTGACCTCAGAGCTAGTCGAAGCCACACTGAAGTCACTTGAACTTTGTGTGGTCAGGCCAGGGATGTTCCAGACGCACGAACCGCTGCGAAGACAGCTGAACGAGCTGCTGACACCACCACGGACATACGTGAGATCAGTCTGGTTGTGAGACTCGCCCATGATCGAGATGGCTTCCTTGTTGGCGTACGCGTTGGCCCACTGTCTAATCCAGACATTGGTCGAAACCTGAGAAACTTGCTGCAGCGCAAAGGAGACACCGGCGACAGTCCAGTAGAACCAGCCGCCCATGGAGCGCAAGTACATGAAAATGATGCTGAACTTGATGGCACCGGTGCTCTTCTTCTCATCAGGCTGAGCGGCTTCGGCGGTCGAGTTCATGCCAGGAATGTCCTTCGTAGGGACCTTCATCAATGGATCGCCGTTAGGAATACCGTTTGGCTCATGAATGTGGAACTCTTCCTCACGAGCCTCAACTGCAGGCTCAGTAGAATCAACACCAACCTTGGATGGGACGCGAGAAGGACCACGGGTAGTAGACTTGGACTCGAGCTTGGAAAGGTCCTCGTGCAGCGTGCCAGAGGCGATGACTTCCTGAGCTGTGCCCTGAGCACTGATGCGGCCGTTGTCCAGAACGACGGCGTACGCGGCTTGCGGCAAGCACAAAACGGCATTGTGTGTAACGAGAATGCAGGTACGGTTGTACATCAGAGGGCCCAAAAGCGCGTTGTCGAAAATCCACTTGGCGGTATGCGAGTCGACGGCACTCAGGACATCATCAAGGAGCACATGCCTAGCGTTGCAGTACAAAGCTCTTGCCAAGCTAATACGCTGCTTCTGACCACCAGACAGGGTGACCCCCTTTTCTCCCACAAGCGTCTGATCACCAGAGTCCAAGATTTCCAGGTCACGTTGGAGAGAGCATGCCACAATGACGTTCTTGTAGCGCGTAGCGTCCCAAGGGCTTGCGAACACAATGTTCTCCTTGATGGTGCCGTTAACGAGCCAAGCTTGCTGCGCACAGTAGGCGACGCTCTCCGTCAGTCCAGTTGCCGGGTCCGCCTTGAGATCTTCGCGGCACTTGCCTCCGGGCAGGTACACGCTTCCGTCGATCAGGGACATCTCGCCGAGTAGAGCCATGAGAAGGGATGTCTTGCCACTGCCAGTCGGGCCAATAATGACGTTCACCTGTCCAACCTTGAAGTGTACATTGAGATCGATCATCTTGAAGTCATCGGTGTCAATGTTACCCCAAGAGAAGGTGCCGTTGTCGAATCCAATAAGAGGCTCGCCTTCTTCGTCAAGCGCATCAGCCTGGAGCTGGTTGTACTTGTCGGTTTCGGGCTCATTGAGGTATTCCTCGACACGGTCGACTGAGACCTTGGATTCCTGAACGTGCGCGACCATATCGGCAAGTTGGTCCAAGGGAATGCGCAGCAGACTAAACAGCGACAAAGCAGTGAACGCGACAGACGGAATGAGGTCCTTCTTCTCGACCATAGTGTAGATCAGGAAAGTGAGGAACGTGATCACAACCGGGGCTCCAGACCAGATAGTAGCTGCAATAGACCAGATTATGTATCGGTTCCTCAAGTGTTTCAATTCGGTAACACGCTTCTCTTCAACGTCGCCCAGGAAGCGCTGTTCCCAGGCAAAGTATTTGATGATGCGGATATTGGTGAGCACCTCGTTGGTAGTGTGAATTCTGGCATCGGTTGCAGCCAAAATCTTCTTCTGGGAAGACGCGAATTGTCTCGCAATCCACATGTTGACGGGCAACAGCAGGGCCATCATACCAATTCCGACAATACTACTGTAACCCAGAATTTGATAGAGTAGAACCACAGCAAGCACAAATTGGACCGGAGTTTCCGCCCAAAGGAAGTGCAAGTAAGCGCTAATTTCAGCCACCTTGAACGAGTCAACGGCCATGAGGTTGATGATGGCTCCAGAAGTGACCTGAGAATCGTCCTCAGGCTTCTTGGTGGTGTCAGACTTCGTGTCATCAGCCTTGTTCTTGCGTCCGAAGATTTTCTGAAGCAAGCCCTTCTTGGGCTCGTCGTTTGCCTTATTGGTTTCTGCCTCTCCCAGCACTTTATCCGGGCTTGCAGCAGCGCGTCTGCGGAGGGCTTTGGCGTAGATTTCGCCAATGATGATAGCTCGTAGTCTGATGCAGACTTTCCTGCCCTTCCACAGAGCCTGACCGCTTGAGGTGGCATTAACAACCCCAGAAACGAAGAGAAGGATTACATAGAACCAAGCAGCATTCTTAGGAACACTGCTAGGGTTCTCGACGTATTCGAGGATGGCCTTGAGCAACAGTGTTGGAATGAATGTAATCAGGCCAGAAACAGCAGCCCATGCAGCTTGAATAAGAAGACCCTGCTTAAAGTACTTCAGCAAGTGGAAGGCCAGAATATTGGTCTTCTTCACTTGGCGGTAATCAGCGAGAATAGCGGCAGCCTTATCTTGGCCAGGGAGGTTCCAAACATCGGCCATCTCGTATGCCTTCTTGTAGCCCGTCCAAACAACCTGGTCCACCCATGTGAAAGTAAGAGCAGACAAGACACTGGCCAATGGCTCCTGCGCAGGCTTCAATTCGCCCTCGTATTCGACGTAAACAGGCTTGTTGCCCTTGCGCGATGTTCCAGCAATGAGCGCGAGCACAGTGTTGAGCGCGAAATAGCTGCTGACCAGAGCTTGGGTGTATTTGGAGTGCGGGTGGATAATCTCAGAGCGGAAGACCAGCAAGGTCAAGATCCATTGCGCAGCGTAGAGAAGACCAGTGTGGTACCAGAGCTTGGAGAAAGAGAACCTATGCGAAGCCGAGAAGACCAGTCGGAGGGAAGTCAAAGCTGCGATGTAAGCCCACTCGGCAACCTGAGCAATAGCGGCAATACGGCCTTTGCGATCCCACTGCTCGAGCAGCAGGGCGACTTGTATTCCAAGCACGGCCAGGACACAAATCTCTTCAGCGAGAGGAATCCAGATTTCGCCCTTGGGCCTATCGAGATCCAGCACAGAAGCGTCCGCGACAGATTTTGTCGCCATCAACGCGAGATCCTCGTTCAAGTTCAGCTCATCCTCCTCCGAGTCCTCATCTTCCTCGTCGGCAATTCGTCCATTAGGTTGTTCATCTTTTAGTATATCGTAAGCAGTCTGCAGCCGCGATCGTCTCACAGCGACAATGGCCTGTACAGCCAGGAATATTAACGACGCGGCGCACGCAATCAGCGGGAAGAGAGTCTGCAGGTAACTGTGAGGTCGTACGAGATATGGTTAGCCCAAATTTCTTCACAAGCGCGAATACGAGGAGGAGCATACTCCTGCTTGAAGCATCGCGAAAAGTCGTCGGAGCGCCAGACGTCGCCCTTGCAATGCGCGAACATGTTTGGCGGTGGTTCGCCGCGGTGGGCACAACAAATGCGCAATAAGTGATCGTCGTCTTCAGATCCAGTCCAAGTCCTCAAGTATGCGGGGTGGTATCAGCGCATCTCGCTCGTGCACAGTTACTGGCTTCAGTCGCCGAACGCAGAGAGCAGAGAGTGAGTGGCGTCTGGTGGCAATAATCGCAGACAGAGGAGGGGTGTTGTTGTTTGCTACCACGCACGTATGGACAGCAGAGAGGGCTGGTCGAGGTACAGTCTGGCAGGTGGCAGGCTCAGGCTCAGGTGCAACGGCAAGCGAGAGTTCATCAGTCAGTGCCCATGACGATAACGCGGGTGTTCGAGCTAAAATTCGCCGATGCAACGGCGCGCTGTCAAAGCGCTTCACCGTCGACTCACGCACGCTCACGGTATCTTGTTTCGCACAAGCTCGTACGGCTACTGTACGGCGCGAGCTCGCTACCACACCCGAGTGAGGGCGCGCCGGGTGTGGTGCCGTCAACCAGTAACGATATTTCTATATACTGTGACTCAAGGTTGTTAGAATACCCATGCCTGCACCTTTCGACCTCCACCTGCCCACTTCGGCATAGGGCAGATTGCGATATCGACTTTCGTTTTGTCTCGACTCTCGCTCGCGTGTCTCGGTTCAAGGTTCTTCCCAATAAGAGACACCGCGAGCACGGTCAATCTGCAGGGTATCACCAGGCGCCACTGTGCGTGTGAATCACGTTGCATTGACTTCCAGAAACCGGGCGGCTGCTTGCATATGACAGCTATGGTTACGCCGTGATACACCGTGAATCATCAGCCTGCCGATGTCGTGCACGATGTGCGCTCAAGCCGCGAACGCCACAGACGGACTCATCACGCGACTAGCAACATCAACACTGACACACAGCATACATTTGCAAACATCAATTTATTTTCAGTTTCTCATAGCTACCGAAAGCTTTCCTTCTCACATCTATCAAGTGTCGAAAGTTTTTCGTCTCAATCGTTTCCTGTGGTCGCTTTTGCTGGCTCTGCCCCAGACTCTCTATCGCACAATCATGTTCTCCTGGCCGGGACCAGTGCCGATGTACTTGATGTGCACGCCGGTGAACTTCTCAATGTACTCGACGTACTTGCGCGCGTTCTCGGGGAGCTCCTCCCACTTCTTGAGGCCCATGGTGTTGGCCTTCCAGCCGGGCAGAGTGTCGTACTTGACGGTCATGTTGTCCAGTACGGTGAGGTCGGCGGGGAAGCTGGTGATTTCCTGGCCGTTGTGCTCGTATGCGGTGGCGACCTTGATCTCTTCGAAGTCGTCGAGAATGTCCAGCTTGGTGAGGTTGATAGAGTCATACCAGTTGATCGAGTTGGAGTACTTAACGAGAACCAAGTCGAGCCATCCGCAGCGACGCTTGCGGCCGGTGGTCACGCCGAACTCGCGGCCGACCTTCTGGAGGGTCTCGCCCACCTCGTTGAGCTGCTCAGTGGGGAAAGGTCCGGAGCCGACACGGGTGGTGTAAGCCTTGACAACACCAATGGTCTCCTTGATCTTGCGAGGGTGAAGGTGAAGACCGGTGAAGATACCGCCAAGACCGGTGTTGGAGGAGGTGACGTAAGGGTAAGTGCCGTTGTCGATGTCCAGCATGAGAGCGTTGGCGCCCTCAACAAGCATCTTGACGTCGCCCTTGACCGCGCTCTCAATGAGGGGAACCTGGTCAACGACGTACGGCTGCAGGCGGACACGGTAGTCGTCGAAGCGCTTGATCTCGTCCTCAACGTCGTACTTGAGCAGGTCGCCGTAGCGCTTCTGGTAGCCATCGGCAAGGTGAAGGAGCTTCTCGTCAAAGCGCTTCTTGTCGAAGACGTCGGAGATGCGGATACCGCTGCGGGAAGCCTTTGTGGAGTATGTTGGGCCAATACCCTTTCCGGTGGTGCCAACCTTCGCGTTTCCAAGTTCCACCTCCTCAAGACCATCTACCTTGGTGTGAAGGTCCAGGTCGACGTGGCAGCGGTCGCTGACAAGCACACGGTCCTTGGTGGTGATGCCGTGCTTCTCGAGGACGTCGATTTCGTGGAAGAGGTTGGGAATGTGGACAACGCAGCCGGAGCCGATCAGGTTGACGCAGCCCTCAGTGAGGACGCCGGAGGCTGTGAAGATGTTAGCGACTGATTGCGCCAAATAAGTGAGGGAATAATTACGCAAAATGTGAACATCGAAAGTTGTGCCGTCCTTGACGATGGTGTGGCCTGCATTGTGGCCACCTTGGGCACGGCAGCATAGTTGAATGCCGTCGCACAAGACGTCGACTATCTTACCCTACCATCTCAAAACAGTGGTCAGCAAGGGTGTCCGGGTAAGTGAATGGATGTAGCCCTCCCAGCGTTCAAGAGCCAATGGCTCCTGCCCCTGCAGCGGTGGGGAAAATCGACGCACCTTTCCTTCATCACCCCATTGGGCGCCGAGAATGATCGTCGCAGACATTGTGTTGCTGGTATAGCGTCGTGTATATGTTGTGAGTCGCCATTCTTTAGGAGAAGACCAAAATTGGTCGCTCGCGGTCCTTGAAATGTGAATCAGACTGACCGATCGCGCTTTCTGCCCCGCGCCAAGACAGAATGGCAAAACTCGCGACCGGGCTCGTGCTCGACTCCGGTGCGGCGGTTGCTCTTTTCTCATTGGTCACATCATGTTGAGCAGATGTGGGCTGGTGCGGGACATGGCTCCACCGAAGACGGAGGCGAGGGAGGCTGCTGCTTCGTGCAGTTGCTCCGCGGTCACTTCGCTTCATCGCCATCAGAGAAAGACTTTGCCATGTCCTCTTTGCACGATGCGTTTGTCAAACTGGCGTCCGCAGAACGATCTGGTGTCCAGATCTTCTCGTGGGTTTTCTAGAGACAGCTGGTGAGTCTCGAGCCCTTTACCATCAGACCCAGGTCGTGTACTGGACGCTTCGCAAGCTCGTTTTCGAAGATGCAAGTCCAGCAAGCCATTGAGACGGGCCCTTCTTGTCCTTCTCCGCCATCACATTGCAGATGTGGAAGTAGTGGTCACCAGCGCGTTGTCGTTGCCAAAGTCACTAGCCTTGGAAGTATGTCGGTTCATACAAGTGATGTTCAGAGTCTTGGCTATTCGTGACCGAGCGCAATTCCTCTGGACGATGGAGGCTCTCCGATTCGCTGACCTTCGTCTCGAAGACAGGTGTCTCGGTAACGTCGAGAAGTGTAGATTGGGACGCTCGTTGCATGCACTCGTCTCATTGGCCTTGTCGTGTCAGCATCCATGCGACTGGCGTTCTCCTTGGCACCAAGCGACTTGAGAGACTCTGCCGTGTAGACGACCTTTCCGTGCGATCGGAACGTGATCACACAGCGATCTAAAACGGCGCATGAGATGGCTTGTCGTTGCCTGCTGACCCTGGGGATTGATCCTGGGGATTGATCCTTTCCGAGTCTCTCGCCGGGTTTGAGTGAGTGGATCTGGCGAGTGGCGATAGTAATAGCCTTCTGCTGATATCGTTGACAGGCTATGTGTGGTGATTGTCGGCTTCCGTCCGGTCCTGGGTGCCGGTGAGCATCGTGTCCTGGCTCTTGTGAACAGCTGCCGTCGACCTGAAACACTCCCGAGGTGCGCCATGCGGGTCTTCTGCAATTCGCTTGTTCGACGGCGTTGCTGGACCTTGAGCTGCTGTCGTGCCCTCGGCCCGGGTTGTTCTGTGTCACTGTCAGGTCTGCTCGTGCGCTTTCGGCCTCTCACCTTTTGCTGAGCCATGCTACTGCCCGGCTTGGGTGCAGGGCCACTGCGACTGCGTATGGCTTGCTTCTAGACCTCGCCGATCAATACGTGAGTCTGGAGCGGCCCTCTGGCTGACTATGCGGTAAGCTGATCTGTGGCAGTCACTGGCCCTTCGCCTGATGGCATGCTGGTGTCGCCTTTTCTGCTCCTTTCCGGCGCACTCGCGCTTTTCAGTGGTATATTCCTGTCCAGGTCTGTTACAGGGTCGCCCGCGAACACTGAAGGCTTGCTGGGGCCCATGGTAAGTAAATAAATGGATCTGTAGAGAACAGTATCCAACTCACTGCAATCAAGCAGTGAGAGTGAAGTGCTCGCAACAAAGCGATCACGCGAAGCAGCTGCAATAAAGCAGGCCTCTACTCTGCAATGAAGCAGAGCCGGTAAATAAATGGGTCCCGAAGAGATGGGTACCCGAGTGGAGGACTGGGCCTGATGGCACCAGCCCACAAAGAAGGGAAGAAAAGAAGAGAAGAAGTTACGAGCAAGCGGAAATCGATTTATTGCTGTAGCCTGGCGCGGCGCACGGAGACACGCCAAGCCATAACCAAACAGAAGGAAGGCGCGATGGCGAGGAAGGTGCGATCGGGGTTTGCTATGAGGCTGCCGGCGCACCTCAGCCATACATTATGCTACGACATTTCGATCCGAGCTCTTGGGTTTCTTAAGTGTAATGCATATGGCACACCACTGGGCCGGTGATGGGTGAAAGGAACCATTCTGGGAGGTCGTTCGTAAAGACCCAGTGGAGTCTCATCGAATCCTGAACTACTCGCAGTTGTGACATAATCTGTGTTGCTGTGCAGTTACATGTAAGAATCGTTTCAAACTCATCGATTGTCTGACCTGATACTTGTATCTATGCTAATGCACCAAGATGTATCATCAAGCTTTCGAGCATTTCGGAAAGATTCTACCCAACTAAATGGACATAAACTGCCCCGACCTAGCAGCCTGCACGCGCACACAAGCCGAGTTCATCTGTAAGTACCTCACATAGTCCTCCGTCGAGACAATGAACGGGTTGACAAGGCCGCAGGTAGAGCTCGGGCGCTTCTTCAGGATTTCAAGGTTGGACACAGCATCGTCTTGGTTGGCATGGTTGCCCATCAGGACGTCCGCTCCGTGCTTCACGGCTTCCTTAGCAAATTTGTCGAACGATTGGACTTGCTGCTCTTTATCTGTGACGTTTGCTGGGATACCGTTGCCACCATAGAGGGCCGCCACTGTGAGGTTGTGTGTCAGTATTAACGTACCGATCGAAGTGATTAGAAGAAGAAAAAAGACACACCATGCTTGACGCCATTCTCGTACACTGGGAACAACAAGCTGACAGTACCCGCTGTATGCCCTGGCGTTGCGACAGCAATGACAGTAATGTTGCCGACAGTAACGCCAACTCCGTCTTCAAGTGTAAGATTGCGAGCAGGAGGCTCGATGAGACCGCCCGGATTTGCTGGATCGTTTGCCAGACCCTCCCAGGCAACTTCTGACATATAGACAGGCGTACTGAAAGTCTCCTGCAGCCAACGAGCACCTCCGTAGTGATCGGCGTGTTCGTGCGTGATGATAGCGGCTTTGATGTCGGCGCCTTCGAAGCCAAATTTCTGAATGCCAGCGATGATGAGCTCTCGCGCCTCATCAGCGTTGTCGAGCGCATCGATCAAGATCAGGCCATCACCGGTATCAATAACCCACGCTGAGACCCAAGGACTGCCGACAAAGTATACTCCATCGAAAGCAGGGTATGGCTCAACCCAGCCAGGCTCTGTAGCGCCAGACGAAAGATATGGATAGACTTGCCCTGTGATGCATCGGTTCTGGAAGATGTGGCGGAAATTTGGCGTGGAAAGGTCACGGGCTTCCTCAAGGTACCTTGAGACGTTGGCACCTTGCTCGTTCGGGTATTGACTGGGTAGCTCCCAGTTGGTGAAATTCGTCGTAGGAGCAATCTTCTGTTGGTAGCTGGGTGCTGTAAGTGCCAGAATGGAAGCTAGGATAGAGCTAGTAGCAGCCGATTTCTTGGTGCACATGGTGCTCCGATGTCTGTTTCAAGCGGTAGCGATGTGCAACATGGTGGGTCGTTGGAGCCATCTTATATCGCAAAGAATATCGTCTGCGCCAGCCTTGGATCGAGGGTATCCACCCGACTTCCCCTCGATTCAATACCATTACCCCGCGATCCTTCTCT
>Ga0265797_10008544_pt1 | contig 13594 bp, 16 predicted proteins | sample P2T30metagenome_FD_192433 | JGI IMG/M metagenome (GOLD analysis project Ga0265797, IMG submission 192433) | Plant litter microbial communities from East Loma Ridge, Irvine, California - P2 T30 | ecosystem: Environmental > Terrestrial > Plant litter > Unclassified | place: USA: California... | reverse complement strand
GGTTGGGTTGGAGGGGAGGGGAGGAAGAGGAGGGGGAAGGAGGGGAGGAAGAGAATGGAAGATTAGGATGGGAGGGGAACGGAAACGAAGGAAAATGAGAATCGAGTGCAAAGAAGCGATGTAAGTTACATCTGGGCAACGTTCCGTTTAGGCCGAGAAGGGCTGTATCTTTTTCCTCGCTGGTGAGTTTCGATGAGATTCAAGGCTGGGCGTTTTCATATCACCACTTGCTCACCTTTCCGTGCATGAACCCATTCCGTGTTTCATCCATACTCAGTTCGGAGTATCCAGACCAAGTGTTCGACCTTCTGTGATGATGATGGTAAGCCCCAGGCTATATAGTTGCTTGCATGCCTGAACTGTTCTGTCGTTTGGGTTGCTGTCGGTAACAACTCGCATATCATACATAATATCCGCCCACACCTGAAACTAAAACAAACGATTTTCTTCCATCCCAAGAAGGAAACTCCGTGGTATATTCCCGCTGTGAAAGTAGCAAAGTTGTCGTCATGTATTTGTCTTCTACTACAAAGCAGTCATTTCTCCTGCTCTGCATTTTGATTATTGTGGTCAGGGTTCCCGCGGGAGGCCTCAGTCTGTCCTTCCGGGCGAGTTGCTTTCTGACACTGTCTCCCAATGGACAGCGGCCACCCGATAAAAGAGGCGTCAATTTTGGAAAGACTGTCAATCGTTGTTGTGTGGACTCGCCACACTCACTGATCATCTTCGGTTCGGAGAGCGACCTCGTCCGCTGGATCTGCAGCGCGACGAGCTCGAGCGGCCAGCGCTTCGAGAAAAACTACGGCCAAGTCACGGCTCTCCGGGACCAGAGATTTTGATCTGTGGCGTAGGTGCCGGCGGTGTGCCGGTGGTGTTGTCTCGCGCTCGCCGCCATTTCAGTACGGGGATGCGTTTATCACCCTGTGAAAATATTGTCAGCAATTGTCTACATTTGCGTACACTGGTCATGTGTATGATGACAAACGCCGAACTAGCAGGTGTGCAATCCTGCCGTCTCCTCCAGTCTCGGGCAAAGCGTACCTTGATCTCTGTCGGCTCCTCACTCCCCAACACCAACACTTGTCCGTCCTCTTCGAACCGGTGAGTCCGCACCTGCACGTCACCTATCCAGCCGGGCAAGTTGCAGACTTGGAATGTATGACGCAGAATCTCTTCACGGCCTGTGCCCTCATCGCTGATGTAATACGGGCCGCAGTAAGCAAAGAACCTCTTGCCGGCTTCCGCCCACTGTGGCTCCTCGCCCTCGCCGCGTTTGAAACTCTGCTGGCCTGGTATGAGCATCTGTGCGGACAGATAGCCGTCGGGCGTGTACATGATGAAGCCCGTGACGTTTTTTGTCATAGGGAAGGTAGGTCGCTGAATGGGTGATTCGGGTGTTGGGTAAGCGATATACGATTCCAGCTTCCAGGCTCCGATGATCTTTTCGCGTAAGGGAGGTTCGGGCGGCGGCGTCGAGCAGTCGCGGAGGGTGTACATGTCGCCGTTCAAGTCTTCGTAGTTGGTGGTTTCGATCGACGGCGGTCTACTCTTGACCGCCGGGGTGTGAGTGATGCCGTTTGTCGAGTGGCCGTTCGTATGTGGGCTGGTGGGTGATAGCCCAGTGGTCAGGGAAGAGTAGGCATGCGCGTAGGCGTTGTTGAGCTGGGGTTTGCTGCGTGGCTCGGAGGCGGTCATGGGCGGTGAATGATGTCGGCGGCGGTCGTTGACAGGCGGAGACACGTTGTCTTCGATAGATATGACCTCGCGTGGGCGTGATTTTGAGCGTGAGCGCGACTTGCGATGTGGCAGCACGCTGGGTACTTGCAGGTATTGGGTGCTTGGCATGGTCTATGGCGCTGGTGTTTCAGGGCGAGGTTGTCAAGGATGGAGATAGCATACAATATTCAGTGAGTGGTGTGATATGGAGGGGACAGCACAGGGACAAACGGAAGGGTCGACCCAGGGCATGGACATGATCGGGACAGGTCAGGTCAGGCCATGCAGAGACCTGCGTACATGTATGTCCATGGAGGCGGTAGAGTATCAGCATAACTCTGAGATGTGATCGATGGCTGGTCGACGTGCATCCCATGTCTCGACTGTTGCCGTCATGAGCATGCGCTAACGGGTGGGGCTCCCATGCCCGTTGTAAATCCTATATACATACAGCACTGTAAGAGATGGTCCATCGGACTTTGATGTCTTGCCAAACAATATTGCCTGCACTGCCGCCCATTGCAGGTGGAAATACCAGGCATTATTGGACGATTTCAAGCTGAGCTCTCCCGACAAGTTTCGTTTTCTCGTGGCCTTACGCATTGCATTCACTTACATTCACATGCAATCGTCGTCACCAGTACTACCACAGTGATCACCATCATCCCCAGCCGCGAACGCCGAACGGCTGTGCACGTCCATGCCAGTAGTTTCAGGCAAGGCCACGCTTATGCTTACGGTTACGCCGGGTATCTAATAGCGACTGAGAAAAGTCCGAAGCGGTCATTCTTTAAGGCTCCGACCAACCAGTACACTCCTGTACCCGAGCTGATTGGATTGCGCATCAGCTGCATGCGCAATGGCAAGGCCGACAACCTCAGCTCTGGGCTCTCGGGATTTGTGAGATTCAGCGCCACTTTGACGCTGGACGAGTCTTTCCAGCTACCCTCATAGGGCATGGCTGGATCTGCCGTGGTGTCGAGAAGGGCGGCGCAAGTTTGTCACGTCGACCGGTATGCTTTCGCTTGTTCTTCACGGCTGGCTGATGGAAAGTCAACTGTGTATATACCAAGACTTCCGAGGGATCGGTCGTGTCCGTAACACGGGTGTTGTACGATAAGGCTGGCTGGCAATGTAGCTGGCGATCATGTTGATGCAGCGATGGGACGTCTGCCATCTCAGGCGGAAAAGATAGGTAATAGCGACATCAGTGGCCAGTAAAACAGACAGAGCCTATCCTGCCGACTCCATCACGTCTTGATGTCACTTTCACATGTCCAGTTCGGACAATTTTGCAAGACGATGGTTTGCTGGCTCGGTCTCGAAACACGGTTCGGTCTGTGGCTCGACCAAACACTGGAGAAAGCCCTCGATCTTGCACCTGCGAGCGGCCGGTGCCCAACGTTCTTGCGGGCAGCATAACTTCGACGACTACGACAAATCGAACACAAATCTACATTAAGTACATACCGAGTCTGGTGTGCATTACTGCTTGATCACATGTCCTGCGGTAAACTCCAGAGGGGAATCAACGCAAGTATTGAACACTAATCGACTCATGGTTCGGTCAGTCATACACACGTTGCCACCGACAGGGACAAGGCGAATCTTGTGTCCAATAGTGTAGTAACCCATCCATCGCAGATGCGTGTTCTCGATCTTCCATCCGATGTCGGCTGGGTAAAGTCGACGACCTTCCTACTACTGCAATCCAGTCCACACTTTCGAAGAATATCACCGAGTGCGATGCCGTGGAAACGCACGGCGGCCCAGCCAATTTCACGGTCTAACGTGACACGCCAACAAATAATGTAAGACGACATGCTCGGCTTAGCCAATACAACAAGGCCGCGGCGGATGATGTTTGCTATCCGGCAAATCAGAACATGCCCATCATCCATCGTGCCCCGATAGCTTCCCCGCTGTGGAGTATTTCCTTCAATGGTCTCTGGGCAGGGCAGAGCTCAAGCTGTTGCAATGGGTATTTATCTGCCTTGTGACAACTGTAACGAGTGTCTTTCCTTTTCCAAACTTCCACCACATCAAACTCGAAGCTCAGACTCTCGCCGAAACTGCACCTTTCGAACCGTACTCTATCCTCTCCCACGTGGGATGCAGTCCGAAGCATGCTAACTTGTGATTGTAGATTACGCGGACTCCCTGAAAACGGTACGCCGTACTTCGACAATGGGTTCGATTCCAGACGGGTGAAATGGCTACTGGCCACCATGATCAAGGTACTTCATCAAAAGGATTTGATGTGCACTGCCGGTGTTCACCTCATGCGGAGACATAACCAGCCTTCCACCCTGCCAGTGCATCACTCACCTTTCCGCATGACTGCGAGCTGCTGGGGGTTCAGAGACAATGGTCTCACCCTACAACAGCCGCTGGGCCACGCGATCGGTGATGTGATGGCGATAGCAGGAGAAGGCTCGGCATGAACTCCGTAGAGGTCGTTCTGAGATTATACGGCCAACTTGATCAGGATAATACCTGCGAAAGGAATCGTGCACTCATTGCCCCCTCCAATCGCTCGCCTTGGAGCGGGAGAACTGACAATGGCAGATCATACCCCCAACCCAACAACATGGCTCCCGTCGCTGTCTACCCTGAGCCCGCCGCCAACGGCCAGGCCACCCAGGTCGCCACCAAGATGAGCGCTGTCCCGCATGCCAGCGGTGTGCCGGTCTCTGGCGCCGTCAAGCCCCAGGCCACCGTCGAGGAGATGGCAGGCAAGTGGAGTGACTTCCGCTTCAAGCCTATCCGCGAGAGCCAGGTCTCCCGCGAGATGACCCGCCGCTACTTCGCTGACCTCGACAAGTACGCCGAGAGCGACATTGTCATCGTCGGTGCTGGTAGCTGCGGTCTCTCGGCTGCCTACTGCCTGGCCAAGGCCCGTCCTGACCTGAAGATCGCCATCATTGAGGCCAATGTTTCCCCTGGTGGTGGTGCCTGGCTCGGCGGCCAGCTCTTCTCCGCCATGATCATGCGCAAGCCCGCCGACGCTTTCCTGAGGGAGGTCGGCGTGCCGTATGAGGATGCCGGCGAGGACTCGAACTATGTCACCGTCAAGCACGCCGCTCTCTTCACCAGCACCATGCTGAGCAAGGTCCTCCAGTTCCCGAACGTGAAGCTCGTGAGTCTTGCCCCTTACAATCTTTACTCCTCAAAAATCCAAGACTAACAACCTCACCAGTTCAACGCCACCTCCGTCGAAGACCTCATCACCCGCAAAGACGAAAACGGCGGCATCCGCGTCGCCGGCGTCGTCACCAATTGGACCCTCGTAACCATGCACCACGACGACCAGTCCTGCATGGACCCCAACACCATCAACGCGCCCATCATCGTGTCCACGACGGGCCACGACGGGCCCTTCGGCGCCTTCTGCGTCAAGCGCATGGTGGCCATGGAAGCCATCCCGGCGCTGGGCGGCATGCGCGGCCTCGACATGAACGTCGCCGAAGACGCCATCGTCAAGGGCACCCGCGAGGTCGCGCCGGGTCTCATTGTCGGCGGCATGGAGTTGTCTGAGATCGACGGCGCCAACCGCATGGGGCCGACTTTTGGCGCCATGGCTCTTAGTGGTGTCAAGGCTGCTGAGGAGGCGCTGAAGGTGTTTGATGAGCGGAAGGAGCAGTGCATGGAGGGCGGGAAGTGGTAGATTCGCTGCTGCTGCTGCTGCTGCTTCTGGGTGCTTTGCCCTGTTGTTTGGGGTGTTTCAAGACTGTTTTGATGGATGGATGGATGGATGGGTGGGTGGGTGAATGACGAAGACGACGAAGACCACTTTCACTCGTTCTTTATGATGTGGCAACGGCCTTTCAAAGAAGTCTTTAGGGTGTCATCGAGAAATGAAACTACTTCGGCCCATGGCATTCATCCTATGTCGTGCATTCTTGGCCGATGGACATCGTTCCTCCGTTTCCTCCCATATCAACATCCGCAGCACCTGACTGACAACTTGATTAATTAGGTTGCTCAATGTTGCCTGCGCTGGTGTAAGTCATGCGAGCTCGAATGATATTGAGCTCCTCCACTTAGGGTTGGGGTTGGAGTAGGACACCACTGTATTCAGAAGAACATACATGGAAAGATGTTTCACGAGTACTGACAGTCTCTTATCTCATTATTGCTTTGACAACGGCTGGTCTAATGTTCTTTTCCACTGGCCTCTTGATCGATAGTTTGACTGGTTGGCGATCATTTGGTGGCTGTTTAGTTGTTTCGCGAACAAAATCTCCTCGTGACTTTCTTTTCCCTCCAACCTCAGTATTGCAAGAGACTTGTTCCCCTGATGCGGAGCATCTGTCACACCGGAGATGCCAAAGTAAACACAGTTACATTGAAGAATGCGAAAGGCCGAACGAACGAACGAACGAACGCAAAGTCGTCCGCCCGTCCCTTTTTCTGTAATTCAATGCGAAGATCTGATCAGAAGCACACGACTCAAAAGATCCATCCACGTTCACAACCCAGCCCAAGTATTGTATATTCTACACAACCATATCATCTACCACCAGGAGGTACGGAAAACAGGTGTGTCCTGACTTAACCTGGCCTAACCAGACCAAACCATACCATAAAAGAAACATACCCCTCAAAACCCCTCCCCAAGCACAACAGTCTCCCCTCCACCCCCATACCAAAGCGTCCCCTTCCTAACCTCCAACCCCTTCTCCTCGCCCACCACCCACTCCCCACCCTCCTTAATCCCACCACCATCCTCACCCTCAACATCATCCTTCGGCCAAAACTCCCTCACCAACCACTCGTTCACCCCCTCAATAACCCTCACAAAAGCCTCCGGATCAAACCCCCCCTCCTCCTCCCTCACAACAAACCTCGCAATCGTTAAATGCGCCGAAGGGACCACATACCGACTCCCAACCCTCACGCCAGCGCCCGTCGCCTGCGCGAAGAGATCGCGCCGCAGGTGGTGGTATGTGTAGGTGTCCGAGGCGGGGAGTTGCCTATCCTGGTCTGCCAGAGGAGGAGGAGGAGGAGGAGACGTGGAAGAGATTCCTCGTCCTCGTCCTCCTGATCTCGGTTCGCCGGCCGCGGGCAGGAAGGATAGGGCTAGGGCTTGCGAGTCGAAGCTCACGAGGGGTTTGACGAGGCGGGCGCGGTGGGTTTGGGTGGTGTTTGCCATTGTCTCGAGGGCTGAGGGGGGGAATTGCGAGACGAGGTGGGCGATTTCTGAGGCGGTGAGGGAGTGGTTTATTTCGAGGGCGGTCATGTGCAGGCTTGCTTGGGGCATTGTCCAGAGGGCTGTTTGGGGTTGAGGTTGTTGTTTATCAGCTTTCATGATTTATCGGGAGAGATGGGATTACCTGCTCGGTGGAAGGTATTCAGTTTTGGGGGATCACTTACATGGAACGACTTGCAGCAATTTCTGTTGGACCTCGAGGATCAGTTTGCGGACTGCGATGGGCGGTCGAGCCCAGAAGACGAGACAGTGGCGTGGATCCTGGTAGTCTGGCTTCGAAGGGTCTTCGAGGTTGGCGAGGATCTCATCTACGCTTACGCCGGAGAAGTCGGGAGCGAGTAGTTTGGCCTTTTGTTGTGTGTTGCGGTTGGTCCTGTGGGTTTGATAGGCGGCTTGAATGATTTTCTGTGGGCTGCATGTTAGCATTCGTTGTGTAGGGCCACGAATCTATTGACCCTCGTGAATTTCAGAGAAAGAACAGGCTCTTACAGGATCATTGCTGCATGCTTCGATCAAGCCATCGTAAGGGTTGTCGGATTTGTTCGGTGTTGACGTCCCGGAGTAGTCCTCAAAGGTGTAGTAAGCCGCCATCGTACCTGGCCAGTGTTTGTTGATGCTGGGAATTGACGATGGAGGACACGAGTTTACGGGTACGTGCGACAGCCGAGATGGCGTTGTCTCAAGCAGTTCGATGTCCAATATTCTCCTTTGCGTGGTGAGTACATGTACGCGATATGAGTCGTCTTTACTGCGCACCCAATGTCGGGTGTAGTCCTCCACTTACCTTTATGCTTTGTTTGCAGACAGGGGCAAGTATCAATCGCCAAACGTGACTGATTTCCCAATCTGCGAGAGTGTTGAAAGGGTCTTCGAGATGTTAGTCGAGTTGTGCTGCGATCGATGTTGCTGCGGAAGTTCAAGCATGAAGTTCAGCCTTGACAAACGCCCAAGGCTAACAAGCTCTAGAACTTAGACCGAGCTGCGAGTGAGCCACGGCCTACACGCCAAGGTCATCAAAAGACAATACAGTCAAAGAAATAAAACGTGAAATTGGCAAGGTGAATTGTTTGACTCGAAACTGCAAATATAGTACATCTCGCTCGACTCCGACTCATGTTTTGCTGCAAAGCCGCATTATACCCACATTACAAACCATAACCCGATCAAGGTCTTGCGTTTTCCCACGCATGCTCATCGCCCAAACGCCGTGCTATCGAATGCGTGAATGCCTTTCGCGCAGCAAATGTCCCTTTCGTGTTCCCTCACAGCTTCCTGATCCTGAAATCCAACACACCTAGAGCGGGGCGCCCATCTGACTCCTCAATGCGAAGATCTGGTCCCTCGAGCTTGCATCGAGCTGCATGACCTGGTCCCTGGTCAAAGCCATGATTTGTGCCATCATCTGATCTTGTCCAGCAGCGGCAGGAGGAGCCGCGGCAGCCTGAGGTGGCGGTGGCTGGAAGGCTTGCTGCTGAGGAGGTGTCGGCGCATACCCAACAGGCGGCGCTCCGTAGCCAGGAGGAGGCGCACCGAATTGTGGCGGTTGAGGAGGGAAGCCGGGCGGAGCCTGGCCGTAAGGCATGGGCATTGGTGGTGGTTGCGCAGGTGCGGCTGCTGGTGGAGGTGCTTGTGCAGACTGTTGGATGAGGCTGGTGAGGACGTCGGTTGAGACGAGGCGCATGAGGAGAAGCGCTTGGAAAATGGCGTATCCTAGCTGAGGAGCTTGCTGGAGGAGCGCGGTCGCGCGAGCCGGCTCTTGCTGTGTGAGGGTCTTCATCTGGCTGAGAATGTCCAGTAGCTGCGCAGAGTCGATTTGCGCTAATGTCTGTGAGATCGCATCGGGCGCGCTGAGGCCTGGGGGAAGCTGGACGCCCGAAGGTAGAGTAGGTAGGCCATCTGCAGGCGCTCCATTTGTCTGCCCGGTCATATTCATGTTGAAATGCGCAGGAGGAGGCGCGCGTCCCGGCCCTTCAAAATCTCCGCCCCCACGGTTGCCCTTGTCGTTGTCGTTGCTATAGTCAACTCGCAGTGTCCTCCCGTTGAGCTCGAATTCGTTCAGGTTCCTCACTGCCGCGGCCGCAGCATCGACATCGGTGTATTCCAAGAATCCGAAGCCTTTAGGTCGGCCTGTCTCCTTGTCGTAGACGAGACGAAAGTTTACCACCTGGCCGGCGCGACCGAAGATCTCGCAAATCTGCTCTTCACTGACGCCTGTAAATTTGTGTCAGCTGCTGTCGCGGGCTGCCTAGATTCGTATGGACTGACCGTATGGGATGTTGCCGATGAAAACCACTCTTCCGCCCTTCTCCCTGCTGTGTGCCATCTTCGCGCTCTTTGTAGGTTTGTTGATTCTGCCTTGTTGCAGTCGCGTGAGCGTTTCACTTGGTCTGGTGTTGATCGGTGCTACTGTAAAACGGTGCTCGTGGATTCAATGGGTGATTGTCGCGTGCGTTGGTGTATTTCTCAGATAGTAGCCAAAGACAAGAAGTTGCAATGTGCTGTGAGGTTCAATGCTGCCAGTGGAAGCGATCTGAATGCGACAAAGCTGTCGACGGGATCTTCCGGCCTCTCACTTCACCCGCGCGCGCGCCGCGTGCATGCATGCATGTGACAACTTGAAGCTATTATCATTCGCGACGTCTTACCTTTCTGATTATTCGCAGCCTCTGAGACCTGGCTACGCCTTTCAACACACCCCAATGAACATGTGCGATCGATAAATCCGACATACACTCCCGCGACCCGGCATCAGCGACAATGTTTTCCTTCACCCCATTGTTGGGCGCGCAATCATCATCTCCGGCATCTTCCTCCCTCCTGGAGCTCGACGGCGGTGTCAAGGTTCTCATTGATGTCGGCTGGGACTCTACATTCGCGACTTCCAAGCTCGATCATATTGCACAGCATGTCTCGACTCTCTCAGTCATCTTGCTCACACACCCAACTCTCGATCACCTAGGCGCATACGCGCATTGCTGCAAGCACATTCCACAATTCAGCAGGATACCAGTCTATGCCACGATACCTGTCGTCAACCTGGGAAGAGCGCTGTTGGAGGACCTATATGCCAGCTCGAAGACTGCTGCAAGTGTAGTGCCAGCTTCCGCACTTGGGACGGGCGCCATTGGGGATGAGGGCGACAATGGAGGGAGTAACTTGCTGCTCCAGCCGCCAACTGTGGAAGAGATAGCAGCATACTTCAATGCAATCAACTCGCTGAAGTACAGTCAACCACACCAGCCCATCCCTTCGCCATTTTCGCCGCCTTTAGGCGGGCTCACGGTCACTGCATACTCAGCTGGTCACACCCTCGGAGGAACAATATGGCACATTCAGCACGGATTGGAGAGCATTGTATACGCTGCGGACTGGAACCAGACACGAGAGAATCTATCGCCGGGAGCTGCGTGGTTGTCTTCGAGCACTGGCGGTGCCGAGATCATCGAACCTCTACGACAGCCCACGGCACTCATTTGTAGCTCTCGAGGCATCGAAAAATCAAATCCACTGCCCAGGAAGAAGCGAGACGAGACTTTGATTACTTTAGTCAGGGACACAATATCTCAAGGAGGCAAAGTGCTTATTCCCGCCGACTCTTCGGCCCGCGTTCTCGAGATTGCTTTTCTACTCAACCAGGTTTGGCGGGAAAATATTGATGGACCTCATTCCGCCACCTACAAGGATGCTCGAATCTACATGGCCAGTAAAACTTCCAAGGCAACCATGCGCTATCTACAGAGTATGCTCGAATGGATGGATGAAAGCGTTATGCGTGACGCTGAAGCTGCAATGACTGGCAAAGGAAAAGACTCGACTGTCCATCCACTGGACTGGAATTTCGTCAAGCAGGTTGAGAAGCAAAGTCAGCTAGAGAGGATACTACGGAGGAAGAGTCCTGCTATCATCCTTGCAAGCGATAGCAGCCTAGAATGGGGTTTCTCGCGGTTGGCTTTGCAAGCGTTGGCGAAAGACTCGCGCAACCTGGTAATCATGACCGAGAAGGTGACCGTCGAGGAGCAAGGTCCTTCTGGTTTGGGTGCTCAACTGTGGAACCACTGGCATGATGGAGCTACGCAAACGACAAACCACTCGGGTGCGAAGATTGTTGACTGCAGCGGTGCCACAATCAACATTCGCCAACCAGATGCCAAGCCGCTCGAAGGCGATGAAACCTTACTCTACAACCAATATCTCGCTCGTCAACGTCAGCTGCATTCGACCCAGCAAGGCGATAATACGGTCCCGGGCGATGCAGCAGGTGCAGACCTGATCGACGATCAAGCATCAGTGTCTTCCGAGTCATCTGACGAGGACGAAGATGCTGAACACCAGGGCAAGGCTCTCAACCTCTCCAACCAAATGACGCAGTCACACAAGCGCAAGGTCGGCATCTCCAACGAGGATCTGGGCATCAACGTTCTCATCAAAGGGAAAGGCGTGTACGACTATGACGTCCGCAACAAACGTGGGCGTGAGAAGGTGTTCCCGTTCATCCCACCAAAGCGTCGCGGCGATGACTTTGGCGATGTAATCAAGCCTGAGGATTACCTCCGTGCAGAAGAAAAAGACGACATGGAGGGTGCAGATGCAAAGGATGATGCGGCACAGGATGACGCGCTCGGACAAAAGCGCAAATGGGGCGATGCTTCGAACAACTCGAAAGGAGGACGAGACTCAAAGCCTACGAATAAGCGCGCGAAAGTTGACAAGAAGCGCGAACCGGACGACATTGACGCCGCCATTGCGAGAGCTACTGGCGAGGCTGGCGGTAAGGATGATGCTGCGGTCGCCGATGATGACAACAGTGATAGCAACGAGGAAAGTGACTACGAACCGGACGAAGCTGGATCTGAAGGCCCACAAAAGATCGTGTACAGTGACATAACACTGGAGCTAAACTTGAAAATTGCGCACGTCGACTACACCGGACTATTCGAAAAACGCGATTTACAAATGTTGATCCCGTTGATCCGACCGCGAAAACTCATTCTTATATCGGGAAGTGCAAGCGAGACTGACTACCTCGCGGGAGAGTGTCGCGAGTTGCTCAATGGAGGTAGCAAGTCAGAAGTCTTCTCGCCACTTGTTGGTGAGGTAATAGACGCCAGTGTTGACACAAACGCTTGGTCTCTCAAGTTGAGCAGCAGACTAGTGAAGAAACTCGTCTGGCAGAACGTCAAGGGACTCGGAGTTGTTGCTCTCACTGGCCAGCTTGCAGCAGAGCCCGCACTCACGCCGGAAGACCAAGCAGAGGCCGAGGATGAGTCTGCGCGCAAGAAGCAGAAGCTCATCAAGCAGGAAGCCGGGTCGAGATCCTCTTCTGATGCTGACGGGGCTGCCATACCTGTTCTGGATCTTCTTCCTCAACCCACCATCACCTCTCTTTCGATCCCAGCTCACCATGCTGCCACACATCCTATTCACGTAGGTGACCTTCGCATCGCTGATCTTCGTGCTCTCCTGCGCACTTTAGGTCACCAGGCAGAGTTCCGCGGCGAGGGTACGCTGCTTGTAGATGGCAGTGTGGTTGTACGCAAGGGCGCGAGCGGAAGAATCGAAGTGGAAGCCGGAGCAGGTGGTCTCGCCGTACCGCAGTACAGGACACAGGGCCGTGAGGGTACGTTCTGGGCTGTCAGGAAAGCAGTGTACCAGGGGTTGGCCGTTGTCGCTGGGTCACATTAATTCATCGTGTAAGCTATTGTACGAACCGAATATTACGGCGTCATGCAAGTTTGAAACTTCGCTGCTTCAATCTCTAGATCACAATCCCATGTCTCAGGCCTCCACGTCCTCGGCCATCTGACTTGTTTTGAACATCACTAGCTTATGCATCCTTTCCACGGTGACTATCGTCAGTAAGCTTAAGCGTGACAGCTGGTCTCAGCAGCCTAAAATAACCTCGTCTGGGACAGCATACACCGTTCGACACCTGACGCTGACTGACAGCCAACGCACCAAGCCCTCCCAGTCATCGGTCAATGAATCATGACGACCTCAAGACTGCGCAACATTGACTGCGATTGTTTGCTGCTGCTTCAGATATCAGTTAAGTACCCCAAGGTTTGCCTCCGACACCCTCTTCCTAACACCAGCATTGATCCAATTGCCTCGAGTCTCGACCTAATTGCCACTGCAGAAACAAACCAACAAACCAACAAACCAACCCGAAGCAATCCCCAAGGGGGAGACTACTTAACCACCACACCCTCGATCATCCCAGTACAACCCCCTCACACACAACGACAGCATCCTCAGGTCGAGAATCAATTAACCCTCGAGTCCCTACCACAACTTCATGGACACTGTCCCCTACACCTGGCGCGCACGCATAGGCTACGTTCCCGCTCCATCCCCCTCGCCCGAACCCGAGCCCACTCCTCTCCCACCACCAGCGCCCGCCACCCAAATCATGGTATCCCACAACTACTACGTCGTAGTCCCGCAGCCCCAACCCCTCGCCTACGCCGCGCAAATTTACCAGGCCGCGCCCGTCCCCGTCGCCGCAGCAGCAGCCGCCACCGCAGTCTCGAAGAAATCCTCTTCCTCAGCAAAGTCCACCAAGTCCTCTTCCAAGAAAGGCGACGCGCCCAAAGTCTCTCCGTCGCCGCCGCCACCGCCAGCTCCTGCTTCAGAAGCCCCAGCCCCAGCCCCAGCAGCGCCCAAGAA